>ENA-OSAI01000334-OSAI01000334.1-marine-sediment-metagenome-genome-assembly--contig:-NODE-334-length-21258-cov-12.947413_pt1 | contig 21258 bp, 13 predicted proteins | sample MGYA00237871_ERZ529316 | MGnify/ENA primary metagenome ERZ529316 (study PRJEB26369, sample SAMN03142814) | marine sediment metagenome | biome: marine; feature: borehole; material: sediment...
CAAATGCAAACGGTGCTTTAATCTTTGAAATGGGTACTGTTCCTGCAAATGAACTAGAAGTAAACAATTTGGTTACGACTGTATACTTAGACAATGTAGTAATTACAGAAGCAGTACCTGATCCAGATACAACACCACCAACGATTACTGGTGCTGGAGATGTCAATGTTGAATTAAACAGTGAGTTTGATCCAATGGAAGGTGTTACTGTATTTGATACAAGAGATGGTGCGATTACATTAACAGATGCAAACATTATTGGTAGTGTAGATACATCTGTTGAAGGTGAATATCGTATTGGATACTTAGTGACAGACTCAGCTGGAAATGCTGTTTATCATGATCGTTATGTGACTGTTGTTAGTTTAATTTTTAATGAAACAACTGATGTAACTGATCCTTCATTTGATACAACAACAGAAATCATCGCAGAAGTGCAAGATCCAGATGCTGGATATGCAGATATTACAGACGCTGAGATTTGGTATCAATATACTGCTGCATGGGATGGAGCTGCTGCGTCATTCTCAGTAGTAGAAGGTGCTGCAACCGTTGATATTACAGCCGCTGGAAACAATGACTGGGGTATTATGTTGAAACAAAAAGGAATCAATTTGGTTGAAGGTTATACTTACAAATTACAATTTGATGCATCTAGTACAGTAGCACGTGATATCGTTGCGAAAGTAAGTGATGCATATGGTGTAACTGTGAATTTAACTGAAGATATGAAAACATATGAATTTATCTTTACACATGAAGGAGCAACTGTAGATAATGAACGTATTTTATTCTTACTTGGAAATACACCATTATTCGCAGCGAGTACTGTAACTATTGATAATGTAAATATTCTTTTATGGGAAGAAAGTCCTGCGCCATTAAACGGTGATTTTGAAGAAACTGGATATTGGGTATGGAGCCAAGATTGGGATCAAGGTAGTGGAATTCCAACTGTGACTTATGAAGTTGTTGAAGGTCAAATGGAAGTGACTACTGATTTACTTGGAGATGCAAACTGGGCAATTCAATTCATTCAAGAAAACTTAACATTAGTCAGTGGTACAACTTATCGTCTAACATTTGATGCAATGGCAGATACTGTTCGTTTCATCAATCCAAAAATCATTGCTGGCGGAGAATATTTTGAAACTGTCGCGTTGACAAGTGAAATGACAACTTATACATTTGAATTTACTTATACTGGTGAAGATACTGAAACTGGTAAATTGAGTATTGAAATGGGTGTTATTACAGTTGAAGAAGTGGCTAGTGTTCCTGGTACAGTAACATTAGACAACATTTACTTAGAAGAAGTGGTTGAAGAAGTAGTTGTCGAAGGATCAAACATTATGTTGAATCCAACAATGACTGAATTACTTGACTGGGGAGTATGGGGTCAAGATTGGGACGAAGGTGCTGGATTAGCTGAATATACTTACTCAATTGAAACTGGTGAATTCGTAATAGATATCACCAATTTGGGAAGCTATAACTGGTCATTACAATTGTTCCAAGAAGGTATTGATTTAACTCCTGGTGCTACTTATACTGTATCTTTCGTGGCTAAAGCGGATATCGCTCGCGATATAAACTTCAAATTGATTGATACAAACAATGCAGAAATTTTAGAAGTAGCTAGTTTAACGACTGAATATCAAACATTCACTTATACATTTGTCTATGAAGGTGAAGCTGAAAGTGGTAAGTTAGACTTTGAAATGGGTGTCATTGGAGAAGCAGTTCCAACAATCATCTATATCGACGACGTTATTTTCTATAGAAACTTTAACGAAGCAGAATAATACTACATGAGTCGAGGGGGGACACCTCTCCCCTCCTCCTTACTTGTTAGGAGGAGCAGCATGCGAGGAGTAAATATTGGTGGTTGGTTGGTGCTTGAAAAATGGATGACTCCTGAACTGTATGAAGGTACAGATGCGTTGGATGAATTCCATTTGTTAAAAGCAAGAACTGATCATTTAGAAATGCTGAAACAGCACCGTGATACATTCATCACAAAAGAAGATTTTGTTTGGATTAAGAATCACGGTATTGATACAGTACGGTTGCCTGTTGGTCATTGGCTTTTTGAAGCAAATGAACCATATGTTAGTGCGAAAGAGTATGTTGATCAAGCATTTGCTTGGGCAAGTGAAGTTGGTTTAGATATTGTCCTTGATTTACATGCGGCAAAAGGTTGTCAAAATGGGTTTGATAATGGTGGACTTAGTGGTGTGATTTCTTGGCATCAAAAAGAACAAAACATCATTGATACATTAGATTTCATTCACCAACTAGCGCGTACGTATCAAGATCAAGAAAGACTCTCTGGTATTCAATTATTAAATGAACCTCATTGGACAATTCCTTTAGTGCTTTTAGAGGATTTCTACTTAAAGGGTTATGCTATAATAAGAGATATACTAGGGGATAAAGTATCGGTCATTATGCACGATGCATTTCGCATCAATGAGTGGGAAACATTTTTTAGAGAACATCGCTTTGTCAATACGTACTTAGATACACATATGTATCAAGTATTTGGGGAAGTAAAAAGTGACATGTCGATGTTTGAATTAAGTGAATTTATTCATGAAAAAAGATACAAAAAAATCAAAGAACTAAAGCAATACACAAAAGTAATCGTTGGTGAGTGGTCTTGTGCTTTACCTCATCAAACAAGAGAACAAATCAAGGACCAAAGCACATTAGATGCGACTTATCATTGGCTTTCTAATCAATTATTATTAACATTTGAAGAAGCGGATGGATGGTTCTTTTGGAACTATAAATTAAGTGAAGTATCAACAAAAAAACACATAGGTTGGTCTTTTAAAGATGTTGTATTAAAAGGCTATCTATCCTTAAAAAGAGAGGAGTAAAGATATGAAAAAATGGTTAATGCTGGTTTTATCACTTGTTGTTGTTTTAACGTTAGCTGCATGTGGTGGAACTGAAACGCCTGAAGATCCAGATGATCCAGTGGATCCAGGAAATGGTGGAAACGATAATCCAACAGAAGAAATCGTGTTAAGTTATGCTGACTGGGGAGACCCAGAACTCAATCAAGAATTGATTGATGCATTCATGGCTGAATATCCAAATATTCGTGTGGAATTGCGTCAAGATATTACAGGTGCAGGGGCAGAATTTACAGGGAATTTATTAAATGCACAAGCAGCGGGTGTTTTACCTGATGTGTTCGCAATTGATAACGTACCTACAGGACTTGCGAATGGGATGTTGCTCGATGTTACAGAATTTTGGGATGCTGATGAAGATACAGCGTTGATTTATCCAAACATCGCAGAAACTGCTGTGTATAATGGAAAACGTTTCGCGTTACCATCATTCCAGTTTATTAAAGGGATTTATTTAAATATTACGTTATTCAATACATATAATATTCCACTTCCTGAAAAAGATTGGAATTATGATGAATTTGTTGATATCGCAAGACAAATCCGTCAAGCTGGAAAAAATGATTATGTATATGGTATTGATCCATGGTATGGTGCTTTAGACTTTGAAAGCATTTGGCCAACACAAGATTTTGAAGATGTTGGATACAATACATGGGATGGAACACAATTCAATTTCACCTCACAAGCATGGATTGATTCTTATAATGCAAAACTAGATTTAATGGGTGAAAATGTTGTTGCGGCATACACTGAAGAAGAAATGGCAGCGATTGGTGAAGATACATGGCCATGGTATGCTGGTTTAATCGGAATGAAAATTGATGGTTCATGGAATATGTGGATGATTGATGACATGTATAACGACAACAATATTGAAGTTGGTTTCTGGCCTTATCCAGGTGGAGATGCGGGACAGTTCCCACCGACAATTTTAGATTACCAAGTTGTTTCATCACAAACAGAACATCCTGAAGAAGCGTACTTACTTGCAAAATGGATGACATTTGGTCGTCAAGGTTGGTTAACTCGTCTTGAAATTATGAAAGATCGTGGAGATTTATACTTAGACCGTTATCCAGTGGCGGATTACCCAGAAGTTTGGGAAGAAGCACGTGGATTCATTAACTATGTAGAAGGTTTACGTGAAAGTGTTGATTTATTCGAATTTTCAAAACCTGATGTTGATAAATGGTTACCAGGATACAAACAATTCTGGGAATGGGTTGGAAATGAAGAAAACGATTATTACAATAAGATTGATCAAGGTCTTGTAACACCAGAAGTATTTGCTTCAGAGTGGGAAGATCAAATCAATTTCATGGTTGAACATGCACTTGATGATTTAGATTTAGGAGAATAAATAATATGGTGGGCTGGTTGTCCAGCCCACCAATTTTTATAGAGGTGATAAGAATGGAAAAAATGGCGCAAATCTTTACCAAAAAACGACTATTATTAGGGAGTTTGGTCATTGTCATTGCATTGATTCTTTTTGTGAATCCGCGTGATGAGATTGCATATAGAACGATTGACACGACATTAGAAACTGCGAACGATTACGCTCCAGATTCTTACCGAAATGTCAAAACTTCTTTTCCAAGTAACAACGGAGAAGAGACATTTGTCTTTACAGCGAATCAATATCAAGAAGGAGATCTTGTTGATGAGTCATCATATGGTTATGATGAACCACTTTTCGACATGCGTGAACATGATGAAATCACGCTTGAAGTGAATGTGCCTAGAGATGGTGTGTACAATATTTTGATTGATTATGTACACAATGCCAACAATATCTTACCAAATGAAATTGCTGTTGAAGTAAATGACTCTTTTTTATATGAAGAAAGTCGTATCATCAAATTGCCAAGTTTGTGGGAATTTGAAACTGATGAATTTATTTTGGACCGTTATGGTAATGAAGTATTGCCAAACAGTATCAAAACAAATGAGATTCAAAGTGTTCGTTTAAGAGACACGACTGCGCTCAACATTGATCCGCTTTTATTTCCTTTAGAAGCTGGAGATAACACTATTACAATTACGCTAAAAACCGGTAGTATGTTTATTGGAAATATCAGTGTTTTACCACCTCTTAATACACCAAGTTATGAAGATTATCGTAATCTTCATACTGGTGAACTTGTCAATGATCAATACATTATTGGCGCAAGTGAACTTGATTATAAAAACAATCCTTCGATTCGCCTTCGTACAGAAAATGACCCTTCGGCGGTCACTTTTGAACTTGATTCATTGATGCTGAATGCGATTGATGGATATAGTTTCCGTAGTGGAAATGATGAGATTATGTATGAAATCGAAGTAGAAGAAAGTGGATATTATTACTTAGGAATCAAATATCGTCAAGATTATTTGATGCAGATGCCTGTCTTTAGAGAATTAAGAATCAATGGAGAAGTACCATTTGAAGAGGCAAAATTGTTACAATTTCATTATTCAACCGATTACCAAAACATTTTATTTGGTGATCCTGAGCCATACATGTTTTATTTAGAAAGTGGAACACATACACTTGCTTTACGTACAGTCTTAGAGCCATATCGTGATGTGTATCAAACGATGATTGGGATTATGGAAGAAATCACTGATTTATCCTTAGAAATCAAAAAATTGACAGGAAATACGAGTGACCGTTATCGTTCTTGGGACATCAAAGGTTATATTCCTGATGTAGAAGATCGTTTTGATGAATGGATTGCTTCACTTGAAGCTGTAAGCAACCATTTACAAAGTTATTCACACCATGATAATCCAGGAGAAATAACAAACATTGATTTGGCATTGGATAAATTGTTAGAATTGCGTGAAAATGTCAATGAGATTCCAAGTAAAATGATGTTGCTTGGGGATGGAAATACATCCGCATCACAACTTTTAGGTAGTTCTGTACAAAACTTTTTAGAAAATGGACTTGATGTCCAAACGTTGTTTGTTAGTGGTGATGAAGATTTACCACGTGCTGAAGCGAATTTCTTTAGAAAAACTTATGTATCTACTTACCGATTCTTCTCAAGTTTTACAACAGCGGATTACCAAGTTGGAAACGTTGGAGAAGATACGCTTGATGTATGGGTGAATCATCCACGTCAATACATCGAAATTATGCAGATGATGATTGATAGTGGATTTACTGAAGAAACTGGTATCAAAGTGACGTTGTCACTGATGCCTGATGAAAACAAATTGATTTTGGCAAATGCGGCGAATTATGCGCCGGATGTTGCGCTTGGTGTTAATCACTGGATTCCTTATGAGTTTGCGATTCGTGGGGCAAGTGTTGATTTGCGTCAGTTTGATGGTTATGAAGAAACGATTGAACAGTTTTCTAAAGGTGTGATGGTTCCTTATGTGTTTGAAGAAGGAATGTTTGGTTTACCTGAGACACAAAACTTCTGGGTGACCTTTTACCGTGAAGATATCTTAAATTCACTTGATATTCCAGTGCCTGATACTTGGAATGAAGTGATTGAAATATTGCCTGAGTTACAACGTTTTGATATGAATTATTATGAACCACTTGCGTTCTTTAAAGGGTTTAAACCGTTTGTTGCGACGATGCCATTTATTTATCAGTTTGGTGGAACATTGTATAGTGAAGACGGAATGACGACCGCGATTAATACAGAAGAAACACTTGAAGGAATGCAGATGATGACGGATTTATTTACGGTCTATAATATGCCAAAAGAAGTACCGAACTTCTATCAACATTTTCGTTATGGTACGATGCCTATTGGAATTAGTGATCTTGGAACCTATTTACAATTGACGATTGCGGCACCTGAAATTGCTGGTAAATGGTCGATTGCACCTCATCCTGGTGTATTGAATGAAGAAACTGGTGAAGTGGAACGATGGGCAGCGAGTGGTGCACAAGCATCTATGATTTTAAGTGCGAGTGATCAGCAACAAGAATCATGGGAATTCTTAGAATGGTGGATGTCTACTGAAGTGCAAACCAACTTTGCCTTGAGATTACAAACGACTTATGGAACTGAATACTTATGGAATACAGCGAATTTAGAAGCATTCCAACAACTTCCATTACCACAGGAACATATTGATACGATCATGACACAGTGGGAATATGCGCTTGAAGCATCTCGTATACCTGGTGCTTATATGGTGGAACGTGAGATCTCAAATGCTTGGAATACGATTGTTTTTGATGATGCGAATCCACGTATTACGCTTGATGAAGCAACAAAAACGGCGAACCGTGAGATTTTATATAAAATGGAAGAGTTTGATTATGTGGTCGATGGTGTGATTGTAAAACCATACCGTGTACCAACGATTTACAATATCGATTATTGGTTGAGAGGACGTGGAGACGATGATTAAGAAGATGAATCATCCGGCGTGGTTTTTTACGCCGTATGTGATTTTGTTTGTAACCTTCATTATTGTGCCAGTGATTATGGCAATTGTCCTTTCATTTACGTATTTTAATACCATTGAAACACCTGAATATATTGGACTGCGAAACTATATTGAATTGATTACGCGTGATGAAATATTTATGCAGTATGTATTGCCTAATACAATCAAATTTGCCTTTATTGTTGGGCCTGTTGGTTATATGATGAGTTTCTTACTAGCGTGGATGCTTGCGCAAATTCCTCACAGGCAACGTACGATCTTGGCGATCATTCTTTACAGTCCATCGATGACTGCGGGAATTGCGATGGGTGTTGTATGGACCGTATTATTTAGTGGTGACTCCACGGGATATTTGAACAGTTTGCTTTTAAACTGGGGACTCGTGACTGAGCCAATTCAGTTTTTGACATCGCCAGACTATTTAATGAACATCATGATTGTCGTGAGTTTATGGGGTAGTATGGGTGTTGGATTCTTAGCGATGCTTGCGGGTATTTTAAACATTGATAAGACGCTTTATGAAGCGGCTTATGTTGATGGGTTAAAAAACCGTTGGCAAGAAATCTTTTACATCACCATTCCTTCAATGAAACCGCAGATGCTCTTTGGGGCCGTCATGGCAGTTGTTGGAACGTTCCAAGTTGGAGCGATTGGGGTTCAGTTATCTGGGGCCAATCCAACACCACAATATGCGGGACAATTGATGGTCAACCATATTGAAGATTTTGGTTTTATTCGATACTTGATGGGTTATGCTTCAGCAGTAAGTGTTGTTTTACTAATTATGATTTATGGAATTAGTAAAGTCACTTGGAGTATGCTCGGAGAAAGGGATTAGGAGGTGCGTTATGGCTAGTTTTCAAGGAATGAAAATCAATCCACAAAGATATCATAAAAGTCAATTTAAGTTTTATTTAGTTTTGATTCCGATGGCGATATTTGTTGCGCTCCCGATCATCTTTATCGTGAGTCATGCATTTAAACCATCAAATGAACTATTCGCATACCCACCAAGGTTCTTTGTGCGTATGCCAACATTGAAAAACTTCACCGATTTATTCCAACTTGCGAGTGAATCAGGGATTCCGTTTAGTAAGTATTTGTTTAATAGTGTAATGGTCACAAGTATTGGGGTATTTCTCAGTGTGTTGATTACGGCACTGGCTGCTTATAGTATGTCAAAATTAAAGTTTAAAGGTAAAAAAGTATTGTTTGAAATCAATACCTTGGCTTTGATGTTTGTGCCAATTGCGGTGACCATACCGCGTTATATTACGATTGCGCAACTCGGATTGATCGACAATTATTTTGTGTTAGTCTTACCGTTGATTGCGATGCCTGTTGGACTATTCTTAGTCAAACAGTTTATTGATCAAACACCAAATGAGTTGATTGAGTCAGCGAAGATTGATGGTGCGAGTGAGATGGAGATTTTCTTAAAAATCATCGTCCCAATCATCGCTCCAGCGCTTGCGACTGTCGGGATTTTATCGTTCCAGTTGATTTGGAATGATGTCATTGGTTCGACTTTATACATCAATGATGAATCAATGAAGACATTGGCGTTTTACTTTTCAACCTTAGCCTCACGTACCGGGAACACGATTGCGGGGCAAGGAGTGATGGCTGCGGCTTCACTAATTAGTTTTGTACCGAATATTGTCATCTTTATCTTCTTACAAGGAAAAGTCATGAATACTATGGCACATTCTGGTATCAAATAATGAAAAAGCTTGCGATTTTACTGCTTGTATTTACCTTATCTCTTTCAATGATCGGTACCATTGTTAAAGGAGAAAGTGGCGTTAGATACAATACATTTACGATTAGTAATGGACGTTTTGTGAGAACCCAAACAGCGTACACACCACTCTCAAGTCAGAGTGATGTGTATGGGGAATCACTTGATAAACCAAATGATATTTATATAGATGACAACAATATGGTGTATATTGTGAGTACCAATGAAGCAGAAGGTACTGGTAAATTGTTGGTCTTTAGTTTAGAAAGTGAAGATGTCACCGTTTTAGGAGAAGATTTTTTGATCAATCCTACAGGTGTACATGTTGGACGAAATGGCCATATTTATATCGCTGATAGAGGTAACAATGTTGCGTATCAGTTAGATGAAGAAGGAAACATCTTAGAAACATATACAAAACCAAATAGTCCTTTGTTTGGTGATGATGAGTTTCAACCAAGAAAAATCATTAGTGATGCGAGAGGGAATGTGTATATATTAAACAATGGTTCACGTGGTCTTGCACAGTTTACGAATGACAATGATTTTTTAGGGTATTTTGGGACGAACTATATTCAACCTTCATTGAGAACCGTATTGCAATATATGTTCTTTACTGAAGAACAACGTAGTAATTTGTTTCAGTTATCTCCACCTGAAATTTCCAACATGGCGATCGATGATCGTGGATTGATTCATACTGTGAGTTTGGGTGTTGAAGGAACTGGGGTCAAACGTTTGAACATTAGTGGAGACAATTTACTTGGGGAAGTTTACAACTTAGAAGATTTACAAGATGTATTTGTTGGTCCGATTGGGAACATTTATACGGTGAGTAAATCTGGGTATATTTATGAATATGATGTTGAAGGAAATTTACTCTTTGCGTTTGGTGGGCAAGATGAATCGAACCAAATTAAGGGTCTTTTCAATGTACCTAGTGCGATAGCGGTTGATAGTTCTTATAATATTTTTGCCTTAGACCAAGCATCACAAGAGTTACTCATTTATATTCCAACAGAGTTTTCTGATTTGGTTCATGGGGCATTAAGCTTGTATCAAGATGGAAATTATGAAGAAAGTGAAGAGCCTTGGCAAGAAGTATTGAAGATGAATGATTTATTTGATCTTGCACATAAAGGACTTGGGAATGCTTACTTTAGTTTAGGACAATATAGTGATGCATTAGAAGAATATGATATTGCACGTGACCGTGATGGGTATAGTGATGCGTACTGGGAAGTACGTAATCAATATTTGATTGACAACGTAGGTGTCATTTTAGGTGCATTCTTTATCTTATTGTTGTTATATTTGATCAACTTAAAAGCAAATTTCTTCCATTACTTAGGAGATCCTTTGAAAAAAGGACTTCGTGCATTGCGAAAGAATGTACGTGTGATTGATGAAATGCTTTACGTATTTACCTATTTAAGAAATCCTGCGGAAAGTAGTTATCATATTAAACGTAAAGAACGTGTTGGATATTTGGCGGCGACATTGCTTTTATTCATTTACTTTGGGTTTTATATTTACTACATTTACAATTTAGGATTCTTATTCAATTATCGTGATTTAAGCAACATCAATTTGTTAGAAGAAGTCTTAAAAGTGTTCTTACCAGTCTTGTTGTTTGTTGTATCAAATTATTTGATTGGGTCGATTCGTGAAGGAGAAGGACGTTTAAAAGATGTGTATGTCACAACCGTTTTCTCGCTTGCGCCTTTGTTTATTAGTTTTCCGTTGATTGCGATTTTATCGAATGGATTAACATATAATGAATCATTCTTGATTTCATTTGCGCAGTTTATTGCGATCTTTGTGACTGGTATTTATTTCTTCTTTATGGTCAAAGAAACGCATTACTATAATGTCAAAGATACAATTATCTCATTGCTTATTAGTTTCTTTACAATGGTGATGTTGTTGCTTGGAACGTTTATCATTTATATATTATTGAGTGAATTATTTACCTTAGTGAGAGATTTGATTATGGAGGTGTATTACCATGTTTAATATCCTAAAAAAAGCAGTACTAGTGATTGGGCTATTTTCAGCTGGTGCAGTGGGGATTACAACATTTACGCCTTCTGAAGTGGATGATTTGGTGAAACAACCAAGTTATATAGAAGACATGAAGTTGAATTCTTCTCGTTATACGCAAGTAGAAGATATGCGTATTGTTGATGAAGCACTGTATATTGAGATTGATGAAGAGGATGAACTTGTTAGTGAGAATGCATCACTTCGTATGTATTATGATGAGGAACATGTGTCTTTTAAAGTTGAACATAAAGATAGTGGTTATGTATACGCAACCCACATTGAAAATGCCAATGCGGGTAGTTATGATGGGTTACTCAGTAGTGGTTTTGGGATTGAATATATTACTGTGCAAAAAAACATGACAATCCGTGAAAATGTTGGTATCACTGATACTGTGTTTGTGGCGGACGTTGAAGAGATACAAAATGGATTGAAATTGTCACTCAATTTTGGTGGTTTTTGTGCTACTAGAGCATGTGAACGTTTGTATCCTGATTATTTAAATGGGGACTATACGAAAGAACAAATGATTGAGTTCGGATTAACGGAAATCAATATTAGTTTTGATGTTGAAGTGACACTTTCAAGTGATGGCTTAAGTACATATATTGATTATGATTCAATCGTTGAAGCGAATGAAGAAGAGATTTTATTATCGAGTATTATTGTGTTTCCTTCACTAGGTGCGACCAAAATGGATGAGATTCCTGGGTATATGATGGTCCCAGATGGTGCAGGTGCGCTTGTTCGTTATGAGGATAACAATAGTGAGTTTTTGAGTCCTTATCAAGCACCATTTTATGGCGAAAACTTTGGTCTTAGTGAAACTAGACAAACTGTCAATAATTATCCGTTATCAATGCCGATATTTGGCGTTGTTCACGGGGTTAATCAGTTTGGGTTCTTAGGGATCATTGAAGAGGGTGACATGAGTGCTAGGTTGTATATGTATCCAAATGGTGCACACAATTTAGATTACAACTTGATCTTCCCGAAATATGATGTCCGTAAAGTATATCGTCAAAGTTTTTCTAGTGATGGTAGTGGTGGAGCTTTGAGAAGTGTTGTGACATCAACATCAGATATTCGTGTCATTTATAAGATGGTTGAAGGAGAAAAAGCAAACTACGCTGGTCTTGCGAGCGAATACCGCATGTATTTACAAGAGGCTGGTATTTTAGGAAATAAAGAAGTGAATGAAAACATTCCTTTGCACATCAGTTATTTGATGAGTGATAGTGAACAGTCATTCTTTGGTGCAAGTGCGCTTGAGATGACGAGTGTTGAAGATATTAGAAGAATGCAAGAATATTTCATTGAAGAAGGAATCATCAATTATGAAGTCTCATTGATGGGATGGAATGATGGTGGATATAGTGGTCATTTACCTAGTAATGTTGATTTTGAGGGTAAACTGGGACGCAACCGTGAATATGAAGATTTGTTTAATTATTTACTAGATTATGGTCGAGTATCTTTGATCAATAGTTATATTTTTGCGGGAGAAGAAAGTGGTGTGAGTTATCGCACGGATGTGGCGAAAGCGAGCAACCGATTTAAAATGATGTATACTTGTAATAGTTGTGTCTTTGAAGACAATTATATGTTGTATCCTGAAGTGACAAAGAGTTTGGCATTAAATGATGCGTCTGATTATTTGGATTTGGGTGTCGATGTTTTGTTTGAAGGACTAGGGAATACATTATTTAGTTATTATGATGGGGAACAATATATGCAAGAAGATGCGTTTCATACGTATTTAGAAGTGATGGAGGCGTATGATGGATTTGCGAGTTATCAATATCCGAATGCGTATGCATATGCGTATACAAATACATTTATTAATGCGCCATTTTATAATAGTATGTTACAGTATTTTGATGATTTGGTGCCAATTTTACAAATTGTCTTAAGTGAAGATATGAATGTATTTACGAATTATTTGAACTTTAATAGTTATGGAAAAGAACAACTGTTGATGATGATTGATTTTCATATGTATCCGTCGTTTATCTTAAGTGAAGAAAAAGCGAGTATGTTAAGAGATACCGATATTAGTTATTATTTCACAACAGAGTTTGATTTATGGAATGAAACAGTTGTTGAGCAATACCATTACGTGAATGACGCGCTTTCTAGTGTTGATGGGGCAGGGATTATCTCGCGCACTGTCTTAGAAGCAGGGTTGGTGGAAGTGGTGTATAGTAATGAAGTCGTCATTTACATCAATTACACCTCAGAAGATATTACAGTGGCGGATGGAACTGTTCGTGCGATGGATTATCTTGTAGGAGGTGCTGAATAATGAAAAAAGTGAAAGACTTTTTGAAAAAAGCATCTGATCTATTTGATAAAGTAAAGTATAAGTTATCGCATAATGTGGTGTTTAGAAGTGATTTTGAGTATTGGACATTCTTTAATGTATTAAAAATTAGAGTCACGAATAAACGACGACAAGCAGTGATTGGTGTGAGCTTTATCTTTATTTGGATTGTTGGATATTTGATTTTTGCACTTTACCCGATGATGTATAGCTTGTATTTAAGTTTCTTTAAAGTGAGACTAGCTGGAGCGGACATTGTGATGTCTGGAGTTGGGATTGACAATTATAAGGCAGCGTTTTTGTATGATCCATATTTTGTGGAGATTTTGATTGAGTATGTTGTTGAGATGATCTTGAATGTACCAATTACGATTGTATTTGCGCTGATTATTGCGATGTTGATCAACCAAGATATTAAAGGAAAAGGTGCTTGGAGAACAGTGTTTTTCTTACCAGTAATCATTACGACTGGTCCTGTGATCCAAGAGTTGATGGTGCAAGGTGCGACAACGCTTCCTTCGATTCAAGAATATGAAGTGATTGATATTGTGTTGGATAACTTAAATAGTGCGTTGGCCAATCCAATACAGGCATTGTTTGACACGATTTTGTTGGTGCTTTGGTTTACTGGTATTCAAATATTGATTTTCCTCGCTGGTCTGCAAAAAATTGATCGTGAGATTTATGAAGCATCGATGATTGATGGAGCGGGTCCTTGGGAAAGTTTTTGGAAGATTACCTTACCTTCAATTATGCCTCTTGTGAGTGTTGTCATTATTTATACTGTCGTATCGATGAGTGTCTTTGGGTTAAATGAAGTGATCATTTATATCAGAAATGTGATGCTTGGTGAATCGACTGTTGGTACGTTAACAACAGGGTATGGATATAGTGCCGCACTTGCGTGGATTTACTTTATTGTCATGGTGTTGTTGATTTTATTATTTGTTGGCGCTGTCAACATTAAAAGGAGGTCACGACGATGAGTAGAGTGATTTCTTATGTGAAAGATTCGATCCATTTATTAAAAGAAAAAGAATACCAACAGTTTGGTATGAAGATGAAGCGTTTATTGATCGGGATGAAGTTTACTGATGGATTGCTTTATCATATACTAGTTTATGCTTTATTGTTTGCGCTTGGGTATATTTATCTTTATCCAATGCTTTATATGGTGACTGGTAGTTTTATGACGATGGAAGACATCATCGATGTTGCGGTGAAATGGATCCCATCAACCTTGAATTTTGAGAATTACCGTATTGTGATTGAGGAAATCAATTACTTTGATGCGTTACTTGATGCCATTTATTTGGCTGGTGTTCCAGCGATTAGTGCGACGGTTTCTAGTGCATTAATTGGGTATGGATTTGCACGTTTTGATTTTCCGTTTAAGAAAATCTTGTTTGTGTTGATGATTATGACATTCATCGTTCCACCACAAATTACAATGTTGCCGATGTTTAGAATGTATTCACAATATGATTTATTAGGAAGTATTAAGGCGTTTTTGTATCCAGCGATTTTAGGGCAAGGATTAAATGGGGCAATCTTTATTTTGATTTTCTATCAATTCTTTAGAATGATCCCGAAATCATTGATTGAATCCGCTGAATTAGATGGGGCGACCCCGTTAAAAATATTTACAAAGATTATTGTACCGCTTGCGGTACCTTCGATTATTATTGTGTTTTTGTTTAGTTTTGTATGGTATTATAATGAGACATACCTTTCAGGGCTTTACTTAAGAGGTAGTAGTTTATTGACGTTGCCATTAAGAGTAGAACAGTATATTACGAACTTTACTAGTATTTATCCAGAAGGTTCACGTGCGAGAGAATTAATGCAAGCGGTGAAACTTGCTGGAAATGTATTGACGTTATTGCCGTTACTTGTACTATATTTCTTTACCCAACGTTATTTCGTAGAAAGTATCGACAAAACTGGTATTACAGGAGAGTAGTGATTTGATGAAAAAAATAAGTATAATAATGGTTCTTATGCTCGCGATGTTACTCGCGAGCTGTGGACCAAAAGAAGATGAAACACCAGATGATCCATCTGGATATGATGATCGCAGTTTGGTGACTGAAGAATGTGCGCATTTAGAAAACATTGATGAATGGCAGCCTGTATGGTGTGATGAGTTTGATGTTGATGGTGCACCTTCAAGTGATCATTGGGGATATGATATTGGTGGAAGTGGCTGGGGAAATAATGAGTTACAGTATTACACCAATAGCTTAGATAATGCATTTGTGGAAGATGGTGTATTACACATCAAAGCGATCAAAGAAAATGTTGGTGGTCGTGAATATACTAGTGCACGTCTTGTGAGTAAGTATTATGGTGATTTTTTGTATGGTAAAGTACAAATTAGAGCGAAGATGCCTACTGGTAGAGGTTTATGGAGTGCACTATGGATGTTGCCAACGGAGTGGCGTTATGGTGGATGGCCATATAGTGGTGAGATTGATATTATGGAGTACGTTGGTTATGATAAAAACGAAGTCCATGGGACAATCCATACAGGGGCATACAACCATGGTTTAGGGACACAAATAGGGTTCTCTAGAGAAGTAGAAGGTGTTGAAGAAGAGTTTAAAGTTTACGAGATGGTTTGGGAACCTGGACGCATTGATTTATACATTGATGATGTATTGTTTGCGTATTTTGGGTACAATCCTAATGCCAATTTAGATAAAGAAAATAGTGATGCATGGCCATTTGATCAAGCATTTCATTTGATTATGAATATCGCTGTTGGTGGAAATTGGGGAGGCGCTTTGGGCGTTGATGATTCGGTATTTCCACAGTCAATGGAAATTGATTATGTGAGGGTGTATCAAAAAGATTATGCGGGTATGGATGAACGAGTACCTGGTGAGATCAAAGACTTAGCATTGATGAAAGCAACTGATTCAACAATTCAAGTAAAATGGGATCATGCGAGTGACGATACAATGATTAAAGAGTATGAAATCTACTTGAATGATGAGTTGTATGGTACTACAACGGTGAATGGGATTTATATCACCAATCTTTTACCTGAGACGATGTATGAAGTGAAGATTGTTGCGAAAGACTTTAAAGATCAAGTGAGTGAGGGTGTTAGTATTGAAGTAACAACTGATACTGTACCGAATGTCACAGATCAAATAGAGGCAGAAGATTATACTGATATGGTCGGTATTGATACCGAAGCAACAAGTGATGTTGGTGGTGGAGAGAATGTTGGTTGGATTGACACCAATGATTCTCTTGAATATATCTTGCGTGTTCCTGAAGATGGAACCTACACGATTATTTACCGTGTAGCGAGTGAAACAGCGGCTGGTGAAATCAAATTGTACGGTTCAAGTTTGTTGCCACTTGTGACGACGAATATTCCTGTGACTGGTGGTTGGCAGATATGGGAAGATGTAGAAAGTACAGAATTTACTTTACAAGAAGGTGTCTACACGTTTACAATTAAAGCAAGTGAAGGTGGCTTTAACTTAAATTACTTCACGTTTAAGAAGGTGGAATGATGGTCACAATTAAAGATATTTCTAAAAAATGTGGATTTAGTATCACTACTGTTTCTAAGGCGCTCAATGATTATTCTGATATTTCGTTTGCGACAAAGAAGAAAATATTAGATTTAGCGCAAGAAATGGGCTATATTCCGAATTTAAGTGCGCGTAGTTTGGTGACCCAAAAATCGTATACGATTGGCGTTATTTTTGAAGAAATTACGGGTGTTGGTTTACAACACCCGCTTTTCAGTAAAATCTTGGAAAGCTTTAAAAATATTTGTGAGCAAGATGGTTATGATATTATGTTTTTAAGCAAACATACCGGCGGACAAAATGGAAGTTATTTGCAGCATTCGAAGCGTAAGCAAGTAGAGGGTATTTTTGTTCTTTGTGCGGATTTTAATAGTGATGAGATGATTGAATTATATGATTCAACGTTGCCAATGGTGACGATTGACTATAGTGACACTAGATTGCTCAATATTACCTCGAACAATGAGGATGGTATTAAGCAAGCAGTACGTTATTTGCGTGATTTAGGACACAGCAAAATCGCCAATATTTATGGTGGAGAAAACACCTATATTGGTGGGCAACGTAAAGAATTCTTTGAAGAGATAATGGAAAAACTAAATTTAGAAATTCCGCTTGGTTATCAAGTGGAAGGTGAATTCTTTTCTAAGGAAGATGGATACAAAGCGATGCAAAAATTGTTGAAATTGCAAGTACCACCTACCGCAGTATTCTGTGCATCAGACATGCTCGCAATTGGTGCAATGCAGGCAATTCAACAAGTTGGAAAAAGTGTCCCTGAAGATTTTTCTTTGATTGGATTTGATGGAATTGAGATTGGGCAAGTGATCCATCCTAGACTGACAACAATCAAACAAGATACAAGAAGAATGGGGACCATCGCAGCGAGTCAAATCTTACAAATGATTGATGAGAAAAAACGTAAATTAAAAGGTGAAACAGTGACAGTAGATACGTATTTGGTTACTGGTGAGACAACAAAGGTGATGAGATGATGAAGGTTTTACTTGATTTAGATTTTACAAAGATGAAAGAATTACCACGCGATGTATTTCATGTCGCTGTTGGTGAGAAGTGGGCCAATAAAGAATTACAACATTATGTTGATGATCCTGATCATTTATATTTTAATGATGGATTGGTGATTAAAGCCACTTATAAAGATGGGGTTTATGAGAGTGCGCGTATCCATACGAAAGAAAAGTTTTCTTTTCAATACGGACGCATTGATTTTGTGGCGAAAGTACCTAAAGGAAAAGGTACTTGGCCTGCTCTTTGGATGATGAGCAATGATAATCGATATGGACATTGGCCAAAAAGTGGTGAAATTGATATTTTAGAGCATGTTGGACGTGATTTAGATAAAGTGATTATGTGTTTACACACAGAAGCGTATAATCATCGCACAGGTTCTGAGTATTATTATGATACGGTGATTCCTGGTCTTAGTGACGGATTTCACAAATATAGCTTAGAATGGACAGAACATTCAATAACATACTATATTGATGATCAAAAGTATGCACATTATGATAAAGGTGAAGATGGAAAAGTAACGACACATGAAGGATGGCCGTTTGATCATCCGTTTTATGTCATTATCAATTTGGCGATTGGTGGAATGCTTGGTGGAGATGTTGATGAGACTTGTTTCCCACAAGAATTCATAATCAAATCAATGAAAGTAACGCAAAAAGAAAGTTAATATTCTTTTTGCGTTTTTTTAACTATCTTGAAGTTCAAAATAAGAGTATTGTGATATAATAAAACTGACGAATAAAGGAGGTTGCGCGATGAAAAAATGGGCACAAATTATTCCATACATTATCTTTTTGATGTTTTTTATCATCATCATTGTTTTTGGATTGGTGATTAGCGATGATACATCAAAAATTCGTTTGCCTTCTGCGAATACTTTTGAAGAAGTCTATTATGAAGGATCTATCATTCAAATTCCCACCACTTTGGCTGTAGATACAGAAGAAGAATTTGTGATAGAGACAACCTTAGATGAAGATTTTTCAGTGAAACAAACATTATTGTTTCGTACCTCACTACAAAATTTAACCGTGAGACTGGATGGAGATATTCTTTATCAAATCAATTATGAAGATAAATTTACTTATGCGAGTATGTGGCATTTTGTTGATATACCAACGGGTAGTGAAGGAAAAACACTCACTGTCGAGTTTTCTACACCATATAGTGCGATGTCAGGTGTGGTGAACCCTATTTTTTATGGCGATTTCGGTGGGTTGATGAAGGAAATTATCTTTTCTTATGGATATCGATTATTGATTGGGTTTTTAACGTTTGCGACTGGTTTTGCATTGATGGTTTCTGGACTCTTCTTATATCGCAATCAAAATAAGCCCAACGTTTATTTGGGATTGTTTGCGATCTTTTTAGGGATTTGGATGGTGAGTGAATCTCGCATGATGCAGCTATTTACTGGTGATATCTTTGTGATTGGTTCACTTTCTTATATTGCACTGACATTATTGCCAATTCCTTTGTTTGGCTATTTGCTTTTTCATGTACAAAAGAAATTTCATTTATATTTCTTCATTTTGATTGGTGTGTTCGCTTTGTATACACCATTGATTATGATTTTAGAATATCTTGATATTTATGATTATTTCCAAAGTGTGCTCATTACTCAAGTACTTTTGGTGATTAGTATGGTGACAACGATAAGTATCATTGTTGTTGAACGAATTACTTATAAGAATGAACAAATCAAAGAAATGTTTGATTATTTGATTGTCTTTGCCATCTTTGGTGTACTAGAAATTGTTGTTTTCTTTAGAAGTGATTTTTCTTATACCTCATATTTCATGGCCATTGGTATCGCGATTATTATGTTGATGATTCTTTATAACTACATTCAATTTTTAATCATGCGATTTAAAATTGGATATGAGAATGAGTTTTATCAATATTTGGCGTATAATGATCCAATCACTGATGCGAAGAACCGTTTAGCTTATGAACAAGATTTTGATCGATTTTTTGAAGATGGTGATATGCTTGATACTTTGCGTTTATTATACTTTGATTTGGACAACTTAAAACACATCAACGATGTGTATGGACATTTAGAGGGAGACGCTGTTATTAAAGAAGGGTATAACATCATCAAACAGACATTTGGTCAATATGGGACAGTATATCGTATTGGTGGAGATGAGTTTGCTTGCCTGGTGACTTCTTTAGATCATCTAGCTTTTGAAGAATTGAAAAAAGAGTTTGAAGAACTTGTATTGAAAAGTAATGATGAAAAAGAGTATCATTTTGGTTTATCGATTGGTTCTAGTATTTATGATGAACATGATCAAACACCAGAAGATTTGGTTGAACGTGCTGATCAGTTGATGTATGAATATAAAAGGAAAACAAAAAAAGAACGCGATGAACGATCGAAATAGATTATTGCGTTGGATATTAAAAATACTAGGACATTTGTCCTAGTATTTTTAATAAGAGAAGTATTTATTCGAGTTCATAACCGTCGTCGACAAAATAATCATCGCTCATGACAGTGACTTGAAAAAGCGGTAAACTATCAAATTTTGGCTGCATATCATCATTTTTCATTTCAATCATTTGAATGGTGAAGGTTGTATTGTTTTGTGCATTGACGGGAGTATCTGATTGATTCAAATACCCACTATAACTATTGATGATGATACCATTTATTTGGTTGCTTTGTTGGTCTTTGATAAAGATAGGGTTTTGTGATTGTCCACTTGCTTTGGCATAAAAGGATCCTTCTAAGACCATTCTTGAATTGAGTCCATCGATATAGATTGATTCTTCTGTATAGATAAAGGCATAAAATTTATTTGATCCGTTAAAATAAGAACGATCATGATCGTACATTGATTTTATGATGACATTGTCTTTTGCGAGAATTGTTAATCCGTTAAAGTTCGGTGTGTTGTTGTTTCCACCTTTGGTGTTATCAAGTCCTTGTCCATAATCAAAATCAAAGATGACTTGTCCTAAAGACACAATTGTTTGGGAGAAGTTCATGGTTTGACCTGTAAAGATAACGTCACCTGTGACAATCACACTACCAGTAATGGCATAGTCTTTATGATTGTTGTGAGGAATACTATCTAATGTTAAGTCACCAAACACAATCAATATATTTTCTGAACCAATGTCTAATTGACTAGTAAGCGTTAAATCTCCAAAATGAACTACACTGATATTTTGTGAGTGTTTCATGGTTTGAAAGTAATCATCACCCGTAATATT
>ENA-OSAI01000336-OSAI01000336.1-marine-sediment-metagenome-genome-assembly--contig:-NODE-336-length-21093-cov-14.951136_pt1 | contig 21093 bp, 16 predicted proteins | sample MGYA00237871_ERZ529316 | MGnify/ENA primary metagenome ERZ529316 (study PRJEB26369, sample SAMN03142814) | marine sediment metagenome | biome: marine; feature: borehole; material: sediment...
TTCCACGTGGAAAACTTTCTATTCAGGCTGTCCTATTTCTTTACAGCCTCTTTTTGTTTTAATTTACAAAATACTTTATGAATGATTTCACCATCACACCAGTTGCACCATCATTTTTATTACTAGATGTTCCAGCAATATCCAAATGAATCCATTTGGTATCATCATCAATAAACTCTTCAATGAACGCAGCCGCAATACTCGCTCCTGCTAAGCGTCCCCCTTTATTTGATAAATCAGCAACTTTGCTTTTTAACTCATCATGAAATACTTTTGACACCGGCATTTGCCATAACAACTCTTTATTATCTTCTGCCACCTGTTTAAATGCATCATAAAATTCCTGATTATTTGTAAACGCTCCAGTATAATTTTGTCCTAAAGCAGCAACAATCGCTCCTGTTAAGGTTGCGACATCAATAATCTTTTTTGCCCCTTCTTTTTGAGCAAACCATACAGCATCAGCTAATGTTAATCTTCCTTCTGCATCTGTTGAAACAATCTCAATTGTTTTCCCATTTGCTGAATTAAGGATATCATCTGGAACAATTGCACCATCCCCAATTCGATTATCCGTTGCGGCAACAATACTCATTACATTTGCATTCAATCCTAATCTTGCGATTCCTTCAATAGCAGAGATTACTGCAGCTGCACCTGCCATATCAACTTTCATTCCCGGCATAGATTGTGGTGTTTTTAATGAGTACCCACCAGTGTCATACATGACACCTTTTCCAACCAATGCAGTTGGTTCATCTGTGTTGCCTTCTTTTTTATAACAAACCAAAATCAAGTACGGCTCATCTATACTACCTTTATTTACTCCTAAAAAAGCACCCATATTCATTTCTTCTATTGCTTGTTTTTCAATAATTTGAACTGTTACTCCTGGATATTTTTCCAATGTTTTTGCATAATCAGCCAAATCTTTTGCATTCATATGATTGTAAGGCGTGTTCACCAAATCTTTCGCCTTATTAATACTTTCACCGAAAATCACACCTTCTTCAATTTTGCTTTTTGCATCTTCACCATAAAAATATATCGTTGGTTTAGGGTCTGATTTTTTTGATTTGAACGTATCAATTTCATATCTTTTCGTCAACAATTTTTCAACTAATAAAGTTATTTTTTCTTGTTCTTTTGTAGAAAAAGAATCTGTTAAAATAATGAAATCATCTTTTAAGTCTGATACTTTCGATACTATTTTATCAAATGAATCATCTTGTAATAATTTCTCTTTACCAATAATATGAATTCTTTTAGATAGTATTTTTCCTAGTGTGTAGACCGAAGTGAATTCTTCCCCTTTAAACCTATCTAATTGGTTTTCAAACAGCTCAAAAAGGTCTTTTGTAGCTTGATTTTCATTGGCAACTATAATCAAATCTTTTGCTTCTTTCTGTAAATCAATTGATGCTTGAATCTGTATCATATTCTCTCTCCTTTAAGTTTTTTTACCTCTATTTAATGACATCTACTTTCATATATGGTTGTAATACTTTAGGAACAATGATGGTTCCATCTTCTTGTTGGAAATTCTCTAAAATTGCAACAACGGTTCTTCCAACTGCCAAGCCTGATCCGTTCAAAGTATGTACATATTCTGGTTTTGATTTTGCATCTCGTTTGAATTTTATATTTGCTCTTCTTGCTTGATAATCTTCTGCATTTGAAATACTACCTATTTCTTTATACGCGTTGTATGAAGGTAACCATACTTCTATATCATATGTTTTTCGCATTGAAAAACCTAAATCCCCTGTACATAGATTGACAACTCGATAAGGTAATCCTAGTAACTCTAACACTTTCTCACTGTCTTTTAACATCAGTTCCAATTCTTTAGACGAATCTTCTGGTGCCGTAAATTTTATCAATTCTACTTTGTTAAATTGATGTTGTCGAATGATTCCTCTTGTATCTCTACCAGCGCTACCAGCTTCTTTACGAAAAGCCGTTGTAAATGCTGTGAATTTGATTGGTAGATCTTTCATATCTAATACTTCATCACGATAATAGTTAATTGTTGGAACTTCCGCTGTTGGATTCAAAAATAGTTCACGATCATCATCCACTTTAAAAGCATCATCCTCAAATTTAGGAAATTGTCCTGTACCAATCATTGATGCACGGTTAACAAGATATGGCGGCATAAACTCAGTATACCCATGTTCAATCGCATGCAAATCTAACATAAAGTTAAATAGTGCTCTTTCTAATCTTGCACCTAACCCTTTATATACCGTAAACCTACTTCCAGTAATTTTTGTAGCACGTTCAAAATCTAAAATATCTAATTTTGTTGCTAAATCCCAATGTGGAAGTGGTTCAAAATCAAATTTTGTTGGAGTCATATAGCGTTTGATTTCTTGATTATCTTCTTCGTCTTTTCCGATAGGAATATCTTCTGCAGGTAAATTAGGTGTAATCAACAACTGATATTTGATTTCTTCATCCAACATCTTTAGTTGTTCATCTAAGACTTTGATATCGTCACCAATAAACTGAATTTCTTTAAAAATTTCAGTTGGGTTTTTACGTTCTCGTTTATACAATCCAATTTTCTTACTTGCTTCATTTCGCTTTGCTTTTAATACTTCCACTTTTTTGATGATGATTCTACGTTCTTCATCCTTTTTTAATACTTCCTCTAAATAGGAGAAATCCCCACCTCTACGAGATAATAATTCAATATATCTTTCTTTTTGTTCTCGCAAATCTTTAATATCTAACATCTTTAAACCTCCTTTAAATTAAAAATACTCCGCCCTAACTAAAGGGCGAAGTATATCGCGGTACCACCTTATTTGAACATTGTTCATCTCATCGTCTTTAACGAAACGACCCGTAAGGTTTTGCCTTCACTCTGAGGTAGATTTCATAAGTTTATGTATTAGTTTCCACCAACCACTAATTCTCTATAAACAATATCTTATTACTTAGCCTCTTCTTTGTTTGCTTTATCTTATCAAATAACAAAGATATTGTCAATATACACTACGACTCTTCTATGTCATTAAATAATGAGTAAGGTTTTTCTTCATCCAACTCTGAATCTTCTTCATCGATAGACTCTTCCTCAACCAATTCCGTTAATGGAATTTGATTTTCATGTTTTAATATATTCTCTTCGTTTTTTATTTCTTCTACTATTTCTTCAAGAATTTCTTCCTCTTCTTGTTTTGGAACAATTGCGATTGTTGCGACTTTATGCCCTTCGTTAAGTTTGATCAAACGAACACCTTGTGTCGCTCGTTTTGACACGCTAATTTGGGCAATTGGTAGACGAATAATCGTACCTTTGGTCGTCGTAATAATGACATCTTCTTCTTCACTAACGCTACGTAATTTTGCAAGTGCACCATTTTTTTCAGTAATATTTAAGGTTTTCACACCTTTTCCACCACGTTTTTGTTGGCGGTATTCTTCAACATCAGTTCGTTTACCATATCCGTTTTCTGTTACAATCAAAATTTGGCTTTCGATTCCATCAACAATGGTGAATCCAACAACTTCTTCGTTTTCTGCAAGCAATATTCCACGAACACCACTAGCTGTACGTCCCATTGCTCTAACGTCATCTTCCGCAAAACGAATTGCCTTACCATTTGATGCCCCAATGATGATATCTCTTTCTCCGTTGGTTAAACGTACGTTCAGTAATTCATCATCTTCACGCAAAGTAATTGCTTTAATTCCAGATGTACGAATATTTTGGAAATCTTTTACTGGTGTTCTTTTAACAATTCCTTGTTTTGTAGCAAAGAATAAGAAATCTTCTCCTTCAAAATCATCAATTTTCGTAACCGCCGTCAATGTTTCATCTTTCGCTAAATCTAAAAGGTTGACAATTGGTACACCTTTTGAAACTCGTCCGAAGTTTGGTATTTTATATCCTTTAATCTTATAGACTCTTCCTTTGTTTGTAAAAAACAAAATATAATCATGGGTAGATGAATTGATGATATGTTCAACAACATCATCATCATTTGTTTTAATCCCTGTCACACCTTTTCCACCACGATTTTGCGATTTGTAAACTTCTGTTTTCATACGTTTACAATACCCACTAGAAGTAATTGTAATCATAATATCTTCAACTGGAATTAAGTCTTCATCTTCAATATCCAAATCTAAAGATAAACTAATTTCACTACGTCTAGGATCATTGTATTTATCTTTCATATCAAGTAACTGTTCTTTGATAATTTCTAATTTTCGATCTTCACTTGAAAGTGTGTATTCTAAATCAGCAATTGTCGAAATCAGTTCTTGTAATTCATTATCTATTTTTTCACGTTCTAATCCTGAAAGACGTTTTAAACGCATTTCAAGAATTGCTTTTGTTTGTTCACTCGATAAAGAAAAACGTGTCATCAATTGCTCTTCTGTATCATCATAAGAATTTCTAATCACTTCAATCACTTCGTCGATGTTATCTAAAGCAATCAATAATCCTTCTAAGATATGTGCACGTGATTTGGCTTTTTCTAGTTCAAATACTGTTTTTCTTGTTAAAACTTCAATTTGGTGAACAACATAATGTTCAATTGCTTCGATAATTCCAAGCACTTTTGGTTGGTTGTTCACAAGTGCAATCATATTAATCCCAAAAGATGTTTGTAATGGTGTGAACTTATATAAATTGTTCAATGTAACATCAGCGTTGACATCTTTTCTGAGTTCAATAACTACGCGAATTCCTTTTCTATTAGACTCATCACGTAAATCTGTAATTCCTTCAATCCTTTTCTCTTTTGCTAGTTCTGCAATTTTCTCAATCAATCTTGTTTTATTTACTTGATAAGGAATTTCAGTCACAATAATCTGCTTTTTCCCCGTTTTTGTTTCTTGTATTTCAGCTTTTGCACGAACTTTTATTGTTCCATTTCCTGTTTCATAAGCAGTCCTTAAATTGGTCATTCCCATGATGGTACCACCTGTTGGGAAATCAGGACCTTTTATATATTGCATCAATTCATCTACTGTAATTTCGTTGTTTTCCATATAAGCAAGTGTTCCATCAATCACCTCGCCAAGATTATGCGGAGGGATATTTGTTGCCATACCAACCGCAATCCCGTTTGCCCCATTAACAAGCAAGTTTGGATATTTCGCTGGTAAAACACTAGGTTCACTTTCAGATCCATCATAGTTGTCGACAAAATCAATCGTATTCTTTTTGATGTCAGCAAGCATTTCCATCGTCATTTTCATCATTTTTGCTTCGGTATAACGCATTGCCGCAGCTCCATCACCATCGATACTACCAAAGTTACCATGTCCATTAACTAGTGGATATCGATAACTAAAATCTTGTGCCATACGAACCATCGCATCATAAATCGAACTATCACCATGAGGGTGATATTTCCCCATAACGTCCCCGACAATACGGGCAGATTTTTTAAATGCCTTATCCGGATACACACCAAGTTCATCCATACCATACAAAATTCTTCTATGTACTGGTTTTAACCCATCTCTGACATCAGGTAATGCACGTGCCACAATAACACTCATCGCGTAACTTAAAAATGAATTTTTCATCTCCGTAGAGATGTTTATTTCTTTTACTTTATCATAATTAATATTGTATTCTTCCATCGTGTCCACTCCTAAACGTCCAGATTTTGAACATATTTAGCATTTTCTTGGATGAATTCACGTCTTGGTGCGACTTCATCACCCATAAGCATACCAAATACTTCATTGGCTTCAATAGCGTCTTCCATTGTAACTTGTAATAAAGTTCTTGTTTCAGGATCCATTGTTGTTTCCCATAACTGCTCTGGATTCATTTCCCCAAGACCTTTATATCTTTGCATTGATGAACGAGGTCCAAAATCTTTTAACAATTCTTCTAATCCTTCGTCTGTAAATGCATATTCTATTTTTTTCCCTTGTTGAACTTTGTATAGTGGTGGTTGTGCAATATATACATATCCTTTTTCAATCAGTGGTTTCAAATGTCTAAATAAGAACGTTAATAACAAGGTACGAATGTGTGCACCATCAACGTCCGCATCGGTCATAATGATGATTTTATGATAACGTGCTGTTTCAACATTAAATTCATCACCAATACCAGTACCAAATGCTTGAATCATTGAAAGAATTTCTTTGTTTCCTAATATTTTATCCAACCTTGATTTTTCCACGTTGAGCACTTTCCCACGCAATGGTAAAATTGCTTGAAACTCGGATTCTCGTCCTTGTTTCGCACTACCTCCGGCACTATCTCCCTCAACTATGTAAATTTCTGATTTTTTTGGATCCTTACTTCTACAATCTGCAAGTTTAGATGCAAATCCTAATCCATCTAAAGGTGATTTACGGCGTGTTGCTTCACGTGCTTTCTTCGCAGCTAACCTAGCTCTAGAAGCCATCAAAGCTTTTTCAATAATGATTCTCGCATCATTTGGATTTTCAAGTAAATATCGTTCCAATCCTTCACCTAAAATTGTTGATACAATTTTTCTCACTTCAGATGATCCCAATTTTGATTTCGTTTGTCCTTCAAATTGAGGGTCTGGATGTTTTACACTCAAAATACAAGTAAGACCTTCACGAGTATCTTCCCCTACAAGTGATTCATCTTTCTTGAATATATTCGTATTCTTACCATAATTATTTAGCACCCTTGTAAGCGTCATTCTAAATCCTTCTTCATGAGTACCACCTTCAATATTGTTGATATTGTTGGTAAAACTGAAGATATTTTGTGAATACGCATTGTTGTATTGCATCGCGACTTCGATGACGATGTCATCAATTTCACCTTCAATAAAAATAACTTCCTGATGTAATACTTCTGAAGAACGATTTAAAAATTGTACATACTCTTTAATTCCGCCTTCGTACATATAATCTTTATGTGTTTCCTCTTTCGATCTTAAATCGTTGATTTTAACATGAATCCCACGATTTAAAAACGCAAGTTGTTGAAACCTACTTCGTAATATTTCATAATCATAACGCGTCGTTTCTTTAAATATATTTTTATCCGCTTTAAAGGTTGTGATTGTTCCTCTTCTATCTGTTGGACCATGTTCAATCAAGCCTGTAACAGCGAATCCATATTCATAACGTTGACTATATTTTTGTCCCTCTTTATGAATCTCAACTTCCATCCATTCACTCAGTGCATTTACGACACTCGCTCCAACACCGTGCAAACCTCCAGATACTTTGTATGAATCATTGTCAAATTTACCCCCGGCATGCAACGTAGTTAAAATAGTCTCAACTGCAGGCTTTCCTGTTTTTGGATGTAAATCCACAGGAATTCCCCTACCGTCATCCTCTACGCGTACAACATCTTCAGGCAATAAATCTACTTTAATCATTGTAGCCATACCGACCATTGCTTCATCAATTGAGTTATCCACAATTTCCCATACTAGATGGTGTAGTCCTCTAGGTCCCGTGGTCCCAATATACATCCCTGGACGTTTTTTAACTGCCTCTAAACCTTCTAATATTTGAATGTTACTTGAATCATAATGTTGACTCATTTATGTCACTCTCCTTATTGTTCCATCTAGCACGACATATTTATGCACTTCATGCGTATATTTCTCCATTTGTTCATCGAGCTCTGTAGTCGTGATGAATGTTTGTGTTTTTTCACTAATATAATCAAACAACCCTTTTTGTCTTTCTTGATCTAACTCACTAAAAACATCATCTAAAAGTAATATAGGGTAACTTTTTGTATATTCATGGATAAAATCAACTAGTGCTAATTTAACCGCAAGTACAGCTGTTCTCAACTCTCCTTGTGATCCATGTGTTTTAATCGTGAAATCATCAATATAAAATTCAACGTCATCTCTATGAGCACCAAGACTTGTTGCCCCCGTAATCATATCATACTGATACTTACGCTGAAATTCTTCTTTATAATTGTCTTTTATACTTGGTAAATACTCAATCTTCAAACGATGTTTTGTTTTAGATAAATCTTGATAGTTTAACAAAGCAAAATCATTGATTTTACGAATAAACCTTTTTCTAATCGCAACAACTTGAATCAAATAATCAATCAGTTGATCTGTAATGATATCAAGCAACATCATATTTGGTTTCACATTTTTTTGCATACTCTTTAATAAATCGTTACGTTGCTTTAATACTTTTTTATAGTTTTGTAAATTGTACATATATTCCTTCGACATTTGTCCAATCTCTAAATCAAGAAATCTCCTTCTATTCTGCGGATTTCCCCTAATCAAATTGATGTCTTCTGGCGCAAACATGACAACGTTAATTAATCCCACATATTCACTTAATCGTTCTATCTCTATATTGTTGTATTTTGCTTTTTTACCGCTTTTTGACACCACGACCTCTAATTGTACCTTTTCATCTTTCAAATCACACTGTGCCTTAATTTTCGCGAATTCTGCATTAGATTGAATAACATCTACATCTTTCGTTGTCTTATGTGACTTCGTAAGACCAATCATATAGATGGCTTCTAAGATACTTGTTTTGCCTTGTGCATTTTTCCCCAGTAAAATATTGGTGTTTTTGGAAAAATCAATATTGAGTGATTGATAATTTCTAAATGTTGTCAATGCAATTTGATTAATCGTCGTTTTGGACAATGACAAACGCTCCTACATTTTGAATCAAAACTTCATCTTTCGGATATAGTTTTTTTCCACGTCTATTTTCCAACTCACCATTTACATTAATCTGGACAGTTTCTAAAATCATTTTTGTCTCTCCTCCTGAAGAAGACAAATTGATCCATTTTAGGAATTGTCCTAAGGTAATATATTCGGTTGTAATTTTTACTGGTTTCATTATTTCACTTTCTTTCATATATATAATTATTTAAGTATATTATAGTAACTATATTATATAATAATATCAGGACATTTACAACCTTTATCGAGCATAAAAAAAGCCTAAATTTAGATTTAGGCTCATTTTCATATTTGTTGGTGTTATTCTGTTCTAACAGGTAAAATTAATTGTAGCATATCCTCGTCGTATTCTCCGGTAATGATGAAAGGTCTAATCTCTCCGGTGAAATTCACAGTTACTTCTGAAGAATTAAAAACTTTTAACGCATCAAGGAAGTATTTTGAACTAAACGCTATCTTTAACAAAGTTCCCTCTAATTGATCAACTGGGTATACTTCTTCTAAAATTTTACCAATTTCTGGACTATTTGATGAAATTTCAACAATATTATCTTGGCGAAGTTCAAGTTTAACGATGGCATTATTTCCATCTCTACTAGATAATAAACTAGCTCTCTCTACAGCTGTTGTTAATGCTTCTTTATTAAATTTTACAACAATTGGAAACTCTGTAGGTACTAATTTTGAAGTCTCAGGATAATTACCTTCTAGTAATCTTGATTGGAATAATAAATTACCATATTTAAATAGTATTTTTGAATGATCAAAATGCAGTTCAACCATATCATTGTTATTTTCTAATACTTTAATCAATTCATCTAAACTTTTTCCAGGAATGATGATATTCATTGCTTCATAGCTTTCTTCTAATTTGATCTCTTTTTGACTTAGGCGATAACTGTCAGTAGCGATTGCACGAAGTTTTTTTCCATCAATTTTAAAATTAACACCTGTTAAAATTGGTCTGTTTTCAATTGATGATGTAGCAAAAGCCGTTTGACGAATCAATGATTTCAATGTACGCACATTGATTTTAATTGATTTCACTTTTTCAGAAAATTCCAATTCTGGATAATCATCTAGATCCATCATATTCAGCGTAATGTCAGAGCGGTCAGCTTCAATTCGCAACATGTTATCAGCAACCAAAGATAAATTCACTTTTAAACTATCCAACTTACGAATGATTTCAACAAAATATTTACCAGGTATTAAAATTGATCCTTCTTCTTCAACATCTAAACTTGCATCTTTAATATCCAAGCGAATAGCAATATCAGAGTTACTTGTAATCATCACTAAATGATCTTTGTAAACTTCTAATTTTATTCCTTGAAGAGCAGGGTTCGGTGTTTTATTTGATAATGCTTTTTGAGCAATAATCAAATGGTTAAGCAATATGTCTTTGTTGATATGAAAATTCATACAATCACCTCTAATTAAATTATTGTTTTTTATTTATTGTTATTAGTGTTTGTGGATATGTGGAAAATTTTTCTATCTAGTATATTATAACATAGTTGTGCCGTTTTTACGCTATATATTTTTAAAATTCTCCAGTTTTTATCCGCAATTTCTCCACATCTCTTTTTACATTTTTATCCATTTCGATTTCATTCGTTATTTTTTCGACTGAATGCATGACAGTAGAATGATCACGATTACTGAAAAATGAACCAATTTTCTTATAAGGAATATCGAATGTATTTTTAATCAAATACATCGCAACTTGTCTCGGAAAGGCATATTTTGTGGTTCTTTTTTTAGATATTAAATCACTGGTTGAAATACGATAATAATCACTCACCAAGCTTAATACATTATTGATTTTATTCTCGTTAAAAGAATTAGCATTTTGTCTTGGTTTTATTAAGTTTTCAAGCGCTATTTCAGCGTTTTTAACGGTAAAATCTAAATCAAAGGCAGTACAATAAAATAACACTCTTTTTAAAGCTCCTTCAAGTTCACGAACATTGTTATCAAAAACACTCGCAATGTATGAAATAACATCATCTGGAATCAAATCTGGGTTTGATGTTTCCGCCATCAATTTTTTTCTTAATATTTTTACACGGTGATCCAAATCAGGACGATTGATGTCGACTGTAACACCCCATTCAAAACGAGAGGTTAATCTCGACATAATATCCTTTAATTCATGAGCACTTCGATCACTTGTAATTACAATTTGTTTGTTTTTAGCATGTAACGTCTCAAATAATTTAAAGAATTCCAATTGCGTTTTTTCTTTTTTTGCTAAAAATTGAATATCATCAACCAATAAAACATCAACATCTCGATACTTATCATTGAATTCATCAAATCTTCTTTTACTAGCTAGACGAACATATTCTTCAACAAACTGGTCTGTTTTCACATAAAGAACCCTCTTATTGATATCTCCTTCTAAAATGTAATTACCAACGCACTGCATTAAATGGGTTTTTCCTAATCCAACGTCACCAAAAATAAACAAAGGATTGGCCACAACACCAGGTTGATCTGCAACTTTAATGGCACTAGTATAAGCCAATCTGTTTGAATTACCAACAACAAAACTATCAAAGTTGTAAGAGGCATTTAAATTGCCTTTTAAATATTTATCCTCAATTGCAATATTGCTTTGTGTTAAAGAATAATCTTTTTCATCTTGTAATTCTTTATTTGCTTGCTCCTCAGTCATAATTTTAAATTTATGTGTTTCTTCAACTTTCGATTCAAGATATCTGTTCAACTTACCCAAATAAAGTAACTCAATACGTTTTTTTACAAACTCACTAGGCGCAACTAAGTAAATATAATTGTTTGCCACTTTAAAAACAGTATTTACAGGTTCAAATATCTCTGTAAATACAACTTCATCTAAGTCGTCTTCTAAGTGATGTTTAATTTCTTGCCAAATTTTGTCAAATGAATCCATCGTGTCACCCTCTTTATTTATATCTAAAATATATCACAAAGAATAATGAAAAAAAACTAATTTTTATCCACTAAAAATGTGGAAAACTTTTTTCAACTCACTCTTCTCCACAAAGGGATTGAGGAATATAAACACCTCAACAAAAGGGTAGAAGGTGGTTATCCACATTTCCACAAAAGACCAATTCACATTGTCCACATTTCCACAATCATAAATGTTAAAAGCACACAAAATAGCCGTTTTTAGGTGTGGAAAACTTTTTAAAAATTACCATCAAAAATAAAAATTGATATAAGTATTGACAGAATTTAACGAAACCCTTATAATTGTTTTGCATGGTTTTTTACATATGTCATAGGAGGTGTTAAATCATGTCTAAAAGAACTTATCAACCAAATTCACGTAAAAGAGCTAAAAAACACGGTTTCTTCGCAAGAATGAAAACCACATCAGGACGCAGAATCCTGGCGAAAAGACGTCAAAGAGGACGCAAACGTTTAACATCATCAGTTTAAGCATCATCCAAAAACAAAACAAATTATATAAAAACCTGATCCCACCCGATAAAATATAATTGTTCTATATTTTTAGGTGGGATTTTTTATTTTTGGTGGTGAATTGATGAAAAAAGCGTATCGAGTTAAAAAGAGCAGTGAAATTGAAGCGATTATTCGTCATAAAAAAAGTGTAGGAAGCAAACACTTTGTTTTATATACGAAAAAAAACCATGGACAAAATCACTTTAGGTTTGCTGTAAGTGTATCTAAAAAATTTGGCAACGCTGTTGAACGCAACGTTGCAAAAAGACGTGTACGAGAAATAATTTCAAAACTCGACATTGATGATTGTTATGATGTTTTTGTGGTCATTAAAAATAATGCCAACACGATTTCTTTTGAAATGTTTCAAAAAGAAATAACATCACTAGCAATAAAACTTAAAATTATGAGGTGAGACAATGAAAAATGCAACAAGAATTCAATTGTTAATTTTTACAGGTTTGCTCGTACTTTTACTGAGTGGATGTAACTCTGCAGACATGTATTCTTCTCCAGTCGGTATTGAAGGTGGCGTAGGCTGGGTTCAATGGATTGTAGAAAAAATCGCAGACTTAACGTATTATATAAGTAATGCTGCAGGAGGACATTATTGGATTGGGTTAATTGCCGTAACATTGATTGTACGTACAGCAGGATGGCCAATTTATTCTAAAAGTAATGCCATGACAATGAATATGCAACAAGCACAACCTGAACTAGAAAAAGTAAAAGAAAAATATCAAGGACGTACAGATGAAGCTTCACAAAAGAAAATGCAAGCAGAAACGCTCGAAATATACCGTAAATATAAAATCAATCCTTTAGGATGTTTGTTACCTTTCTTACAAATGCCGATTTTTATTGCGATGTACCAAGTTGTTAGACGTATTCCTTTATCAGCTGGACAAGAAGTAGGAGCAAGAGATTATTCAGATTTGAACTTCTCGTTTTTATGGATTGATAATTTAGCCGATCCAGATCCTTTATATATTTTACCAATTTTAGTTGGGGTATTAATGTTCTTCTATCAAAAGTTCTCGATGAAAAAACCTGACTATTTACAAAATAAAAAATATGAAACACCACAAGCAGCTCAATCACAAAAAACGATGAAATATATGTCTTATTTTATGGTCATTATGCTTGTGAGTATCGCATTAACAAATGCGGGAATTGCACTATATTGGATAATTGGGAATGCTTACCAATTCGTACAAACATACGTGAATAGAAGAACCAATTTAAAACGTATGGATGAAATGAAAAAAGATCAAGTAATTGTTTAAAGAGGGTGTAAAAATATGAAAAGTATTGTATTTGATATCAAATCAATGAATGATGCACTAGATTATGCATCCAAAGAACTCAGAATTCAAAAAGACTTTATTGACATCAATGTATTAGAGAAAAAAGGTGTATTAGGTCTAATGAAATCATATAAAGTTGAAGCAACTATTAATGTTTATCCTGCTGATTTAGGGTATCAAACATTAAAAAAATTATTTCTTAATATGAACGTTGATGCTAAAATCGAAATGAAGCAACGTAAAGATAATCAGCTCATCTATACGATAGAAACTGATGAAAATCCTTTGTTAATTGGGAAAAATGGAAAAACATTAGAAGGAATCCAACTCTTTATTCGTAATTTAATCAATGCTTATACAGATCAACATATGATTGTATTAGTAGATATTGGTGGATACCGTGAAAATCGTAAAAAGCAATTAGAAATTTTGGCAACCAAAACAGCAAAAGAAGTAGCGCGTTCAAAAATCGCAGCGAAATTAGAACCAATGAACGCTTACGAAAGACGCATTGTTCATATGAAACTTTCTGACTGGAGAGATGTTTCGACTGTTTCAGAAGGAGAAGGGTCTTCAAGACACTTAGTAATTAAGCCTAAGAGGCGATAATATGAAATTAGTTGTTGGCCTTGGAAACCCTGGGAAAAAATATGCATTTACAAGACACAACATGGGATTTATGGCAATTGATGCATACACAAATGTCCATCAATTAACGATGACATTTGATAAAAAGTTTCAAGGGGAAATATTAAAACATCCCGATTACATATTATTAAAGCCACATACTTTCATGAACCTCTCAGGAGAAAGTGTGCACGCAGTGATGAGTTACTATAATATTGAATTAGATGACGTCCTCGTTATCTATGATGAGTTGGCCATCCCTTTTGGTACTATAAGAATTAGAGAAAAAGGGAGCGCTGGTGGGCATAATGGAATCAAATCAATTATCAGTCATGTTCAAACGCAAGAGTTTAAACGTGTAAGATTAGGGATTGATATACCTCACCCATCTTCTTCAAAAGATTTTGTCTTAAGCAAATTTCATAAACGAGATAAAGCACAAATCGAAGAGATTATCACGAAATCGATCAATATTATTGAAGACTTTATCGAAGGAAAACCATTCGAGAAAATAATGTCAACATACAATGGATAACGCAATTCTATATTGCGTTGTCTTTTTTATTTGCCTGGAATAGGACTTTGTGGTATGATTATCTTACATTTGCGGATACCCATATATATGGAGATTCGCCTTAAGTGCGTGGAGGAAAGTGATGAAAAAAATACTCGAGCATTTTCATAAACAACCTTTTTTTCAAAGAGTAGATCAAAATCTAGTGAGTAATCAGCACATGCGTTTTACGGATGTGCCTTTTGAATTACGTATATTGATAAGCCATTACATCGAACAATACACAAAAGAACCTTTGTTGATTGTCACACCAAACATTTATCAAGCACAAAAAGTATATGATGAGTTATCAAGATTCTTAGGAGATAATTTACTATTCTTTCCACAAGACGAATTTTTGACAACTGAGATGCTTGCGATGTCAAGAGAGTTTAAATTAGAACGAATTCACACAATTCAAAAAATCATCGAAATTAAACGACCAATTGTTGTTACAAATACCACAGGATATGTCAAAAAAATTCTACCAAAAAAAGCTTGGAAACAAGCGTCTATTTCACTTAAAAAAGATCAACTCATCAAACAAGATCTTTTGTTACAAAAATTGGTTTATCTTGGTTATGAACGAGTCGATGGAATTGAAGAACAAGGGCAATTTAGTTTAAGAGGAAGTATCTTTGATATTTACCCGCTAAACGAGGACCATCCTTTGCGTATTGATTTCTTTGATGATGAAATTGATTCTATTAGGACATTTGATTTAGAAACCCAACGCTCTAAAATTCATATTAATGAAGCAATTATTTATCCAATGTATGAACTTTTTTATTCGGATGAAGAATTTAGAGATATCAAAAATCAAGTAGAACAAAAAATCACGCAACTTTCCTTTGATGAAGAGACGGTTGAAAAGATAAAAGAGGAGTTATTGTTGCTTGAATATCATCAAGACCTCGATAAACTGGGAAGATACGCATCATTTTTATATGATAAACTTGAAACAATCACAGATTACCTTGGGAAACACAAAGTTCTGTATTTTGAGCTAGAGAAAATCAAAGATCATTATCATGGAGTCATTGAGGATATTAAAGATTGGTATGAAACATCAAATGATTATCCAAAACTTGGGTTTGACTTAGTTGCGGATATGAATATGATTTATCACTCACAAGAAATCACTTTTGAAGCTTTGAGTAGAACAACAAATCACAAACAGGAGTTTGTGATTCGATCAAAAGAGCCAATTCCTTATCAAAACAATCTTCATATGGCGATAAAAGATATCAAAAAACAAATTGATTATACAACAGTTATTGTAGCGTTTGAAAATGATAAAAAAAGAGCCAATTTTATTGAATTAATTGATCAAAAACTACCGTTCACAGTCATTGGACAAAGCGACCAAATTGAAGAAAACAAATTGAATCTCATGGTCGAAAAAGAAACGATTCCAATAGACTTTTTTGATGTAAATACAATTATCTTAAATGAGACTAGCTTATTTCACCAAAGAGAAACCAAAAAAGCGAAATACCGTTCAAGCTTAAAAGACACCAAAAAAATCACCTCGGTAGAGGAATTAAAAAAAGGGGATTATATTGTACACTACGAGTATGGTATAGGGCGATTTTTAGGAGTCGAAACAATGACAGTCGGTGAGTTAACAAATGACTATATTTATATTCAGTATAAAGGTGACGATGCACTTTATATTCCAGTAGAAAACATTCATCTCATTCAAAAATACGTGGCGAGTGAAGGATTAAAACCTAAACTACATAAATTGGGTAGTGGAGAATGGGCAAAAACAAAACAAAGAGTTCGAAAAAAAGTAAAAGATATAGCTGACAAACTGATTAAATTATACGCAGCTAGGGAAGAAGCTCAAGGCTTCGCTTATTCACAAGACACAGAACTACAAAGAGATTTTGAAGCAGAATTTCCTTATCAAGAAACAGAAGATCAACTTAAAGCAATTGAGGATGTCAAAAAAGATATGGAAGCGACCCAACCAATGGATCGTTTGCTTTGTGGCGATGTTGGGTATGGGAAAACCGAAGTTGCATTAAGGGCCGCATTTAAAGCAGTATTAGACAATAAACAAGTTGCCTATCTAGCCCCAACAACTGTTCTAGCAAGACAACATTACTACACATTTAAAGAGCGTCTTGACCATCATGGTATTAAGGTTGAGTTGCTCAATAGATTTGTCACGCCAGCGCATCAAAAAAGAACGCTAAAAAGATTAAAAGAAGGTTCTGTTGATATTGTGATTGGAACGCACAGGCTATTATCAAAAGATGTAGGTTTTTTAGATTTAGGGTTATTAATCATCGATGAAGAACAACGCTTTGGCGTTGAACATAAAGAAATCATCAAGGAAATGCGTGTAAATGTGGACGTCTTATCCTTAAGTGCTACTCCAATTCCTAGAACTCTTCAAATGGCAATTATGGGTGTAAAAAGTATGAGTTTACTGGAAACACCACCAAAAAATAGATATCCGATACAAACATACGTCCTTGAAAGAAAAGATGCGATTATAAGGGATGCAATCGAGCGAGAACTTTCACGCAACGGACAAACCTTTTACCTTTACAATCGAGTAGAGGATATTGGTGTAGTTACAGCAAAACTTAAACGGCTTGTACCTGATGCAAGAATTGGATATGCGCATGGGAAAATGAATAGAAAAAAATTAGAAGAAGTCATTGAAGACTTCCTAAACAAAGAATATGATGTATTGGTTTCAACAACAATCATTGAAACTGGGATAGATATTCCTAACGCCAACACACTGCTTATTCATGATGCTGATATGCTGGGTCTCTCTCAACTCTATCAAATTCGTGGAAGAGTGGGAAGAAGTGACCGAATCGCTTATGCATATCTAATGTATAAGAAACAAAAACAATTGACTGAAGAAGCAGTGAAAAGATTAAGGGTTATCAAAGAATTTACCGAACTGGGTAGTGGATTTAAAATCGCTGTGAGAGATTTATCAATTCGAGGAGCAGGCGATATTCTAGGTACCGAACAATCAGGTTTTATGGACAGTGTAGGAATTGATTTATATTTGGATATGTTGAAAGATGAAATTGAAGTACAACAAGGGAATGAACCAACAGAGAAAGATACAACAACGATTCCATCTGTGAAAGTAAACGTCAGTAAATTTATTCCTAACGAATATATTGCTAGTGATGATATCAAGATTGCAATTCATAAGAAAATCGCTAAGATAGAATCTATGGACGAGATACAAACACTAGTTGACGAGTTAAATGATCGATTCGGAAAACCATCAAAAGAACTTGAACTATATATGTATGAGAAACTCTTTGAATATTTAGCGAAACAAAAAGGAATTGAACGAATTAGAGAAACAAAAAACAATGTGTTTTTCATGTTTAGTGAAGAGGCGTCTGCAAATATCAATGGAGAAGTACTCTTTACAAAGGCAAATGATATAAGTAAATACATTCGCTTTACTTACAAAAACAAGAAAATTCAAGTGATCATTGATACCATTAAATTACCAACACACTATTTGTACACAACCACAAGATTATTAGAAGTTATTTAAGAAAAGCAGTTTTGATTAATTAATCAAGACTGCTTTTTCTTATTGACATTCTAGAGGGCATTTGGTAATATAACATTGGAAATTGTAAAAACGGCGTACCAAAACAAGCAGATCGTGTACGCTACGAGTGTACCCTTCTGGTGGTACCTTTTTTTATGTTTGAGGAGGCAATGATGAAATCATATTATGATGTAGTGGTTATTGGAGCGGGACCAACAGGGATATTTACTTGTTATGAGCTTGCTGAAAAAAATCCTGAACTAGATATTCTACTTGTTGATAAAGGCCTTGATATTTATCATCGAAAATGTCCTATTCTAGAGAAAAAAATCGAAAAATGCCCAGAAAATAAACAAGGATTTAGAGGATGTTATCCTAGTTGCTCTATCACCAACGGATTTGGTGGAGCTGGTGCATATTCTGATGGGAAATTCAATATTACAAGTGAATTTGGGGGATGGATGTCTGAATACCTTGAAGATGAAGAAGTTGAAGAACTGATTCATTACGTTGATGAGATAAATTTACGTCATGGTGCAAACAAAACAATCACCGATCCAACGACGAGAAAAGTGAAGGATATTGAACGAAAAGGAATGGCAGTAGGACTAAAATTATTAAGAGCAAAAGTGCGTCATCTTGGAACAGAAGAAAATCTCGAGATATTAAAACGAATATATGAACACTTAAAAAATAAAATTACTATGCTTTATCAAACAGAAGTCAAAAAATTAATTATTGAGGACAATAAAGTACAAGGAATTCTTATAAATGAGCAAATAATAAACACCAGTAAAATCGTCATTGCGCCTGGAAGAGATGGGTCAAAGTGGTTATTAGATTTATGCGAAACATACAATATAAAACATACTTCAAATCAAGTAGATATTGGAGTTCGTGTTGAAACAAATGATGAAATAATGGAAGAGATTAACGAACACTTGTATGAAGGTAAATTTATGTACAGAACAAGTGTAGGAACTACTGTTAGGACATTTTGTTCAAATCCAAGTGGACACGTTGTTATTGAAAACCATAGCGGGACAATGCTCGCAAATGGGCATTCATATTATGATCCTCATTTAGGAAGTAATAACACCAATTTTGCATTACTTGTATCACATATGTTTACAGACCCTTTTGATCACCCAAACGAGTTTGCACATGAAGTTAGTAGATTGGCCAACAGATTGAGCAACGGATCAATCATTGTTCAAGCTTATGGGGATATTAAAAGAGGAAGAAGAACTACCGATAAGAGGTTAAAAGAAAGTTTTGTGAATCCGACACTAAAAGAAGCAGTTCCTGGCGACTTAGGATTAGCATTACCTTATAACACAATGAAATCAATCATAGAGATGATTGAAGCCCTTGATCACGTAACTCCAGGGATTGCAAGTGATCATACCTTGTTTTACGGAATTGAAGCAAAATTTTATAGTGCAAGACCAGAAGTAAATAATCATTTTGAGTCTATTATTTCTGGATTATACTTTGGCGGAGATGGAGCAGGAATAACAAGAGGACTAGCACAAGCGGGTGCTTGTGGAATTCATATAGCAAGAGATATTACAAGCAAAATTAGGAGGACAATATGAGTGGAGTAGTTGTAGTTGGTACCCAATGGGGAGACGAAGGAAAAGGGAAAATCACAGATTTTCTAGCAGCTAAAGCAGACATGATTGTACGATTCCAAGGTGGAAACAACGCGGGACACACCATCAAATTTGATGGTAAAAAGTTTGCCCTTCATTTGATTCCATCAGGAATATTTAGAAAAGACGCCAAAAATATATTGGCAAACGGAATGGTGATCAATCCCAAAGCATTCTTTGAAGAATTGTCAATGCTACAGGAACAAGGAGTGACCGACTTTCAATTATTTGTCAGTGACCGTGCACATATCATTTTGCCGTATCATATCGCCTTAGACCAAATGCTTGAAAGTATGAAAGAACAATCGAAAAAAGTAGGAACAACCAATAAAGGCATTGGTCCTTGCTATACTGATAAGGCAATGCGAATTGGAATTCGAGTAATAGATTTCATTAATGAAGAACGATTCTTTCAAAAGTTGAAACAAAATGTTGAATACCACAACAAAGTATTAACTGCTTTCAATTTTCAAACCTTCGATGCAGTTGAAATATTTGATGAATACAAGTCATACGCTAAAAAAATGGCACCATATGTAGCCAATACATCAAAGATGATCAATGATGCTTTTCATGCCAATAAAGATGTTTTATTTGAAGGTGCACAAGGAGCACTCCTCTGTTTAGATCATGGAACATATCCTTATGTAACATCGAGTTCTCCAACCGCATCAAGTGTCCCATTAAACACAGGAATAAGTCCACAAAAAATTACTGATATTGTTGGTGTAACGAAGGCGTATTCTACAAGAGTAGGTTCAGGATTTTTTGCAACAAACTTTGATGATGAAGTAGCAAATACTATACGGGTTAAAGGAAACGAGTTTGGAACAACGACCGGAAGACCAAGACGAATAGGTTGGCTTGATTTAGTCATTTTGAAACACACAGTAAATATCAGTGGACTCACAGGATTAAGTGTGATGTTATTGGATGTATTAAGTGGATTAAATGAATTAAAAATATGTACATCTTATACATTAGATGGAAAAGAAATCGATGAAGTACCTGCAAGCATCGAAGATTATGAACGATGTACTCCAAACTATGAAACATTGCCTGGATTTAAAGAAGATATTACAAATGTAACGAGTTTTGAACAGTTACCAAGAGAAGCAAAAAATTATTTAAAGCGTATTGAAGAACTTTTAGGAATTCCAATTGTCATTTTTTCCGTTGGACCAGATAGAACACAGACAATTGTTTTAAAAGAAATGATGTAATAAGAAAGAGGCTGTAAAGAAATGAAATCTTAAATGATTTCTGACTTTACAGTCTT
>ENA-OSAI01000341-OSAI01000341.1-marine-sediment-metagenome-genome-assembly--contig:-NODE-341-length-20933-cov-6.555417_pt1 | contig 20933 bp, 26 predicted proteins | sample MGYA00237871_ERZ529316 | MGnify/ENA primary metagenome ERZ529316 (study PRJEB26369, sample SAMN03142814) | marine sediment metagenome | biome: marine; feature: borehole; material: sediment...
AGCGCAAGTTAAGAAAATATCAGCATTCGGCGTTACGATAACGAAATTCAAGCCGTGAAAGATTTCCGGTTAACGATGGGCTCGCTCGGGGTTTTGGTTACTGAATTAACCAAAGCTCTCGCCTCGGGCAAAGTTTATCGGGTATCCGTGAAAGAGTGGCGCGAAAAGAGATCGCTAAGTCAGAATTCATTTCAACATGTTATATATGCGGAATTGAGCAAGTGTTTAATTGGTCGCAACTATCCCGAATGGAACGAAAAGAAAGTTAAAGAAAACTTGAAGAATAAGTTTCTAGGCTGGATTGACAAAGAGTTTACTGACATTGTTACTGGTGAAGTCACAATTAAATCAGAACTGGTTAGTACGTCGGGGTTAGATGTTGGCGACGCATACCACTACACCACGCAGATAATCGAATGGTCTGAGTCAATTGGCTGTCACATTAAAATACCTGCTAAATGTGAATACAGAGATTTGCAGGAAAAACAGGATAGGTGATTTATGAAAAATATCAGATGGCAGTGGTGGTTTCTAAAAAGCCACACTCACGCATTCATAAAAGGCTCTAGGGTTGGTGAATTGAGCATTTGCGGTAAAGCTGATTTCTCGGTAAGAGGAAATTTATCAGTAACCCCTAAGATAAGAACTTGCGCCAAGTGCGAAAGAATACTTAGTGGAAAAAACAAATCACCCGAGAAAATAAAGGCAGCGATTAGGCCAGTAATAAAGCAAAAAACAAAGCCTAAAGAATCTATACCAATTAGTGTCATTAATTTCCTAGACCAAGTAATAGATAGCGATTTGTCAGTGTCAACAATTGGCAGCACAACAGTTAACGAAAGAGATTGGAGTCAACACCTAGGGGTTAGCCGCGGCAAGCTAAGAGAGCGACTTAAAACGTTACAGGCTCGCGGCATACTATCTTGCGATCACGGCAAGCGGTCAAAGGTGCTTAAGGATATATTCGAAAGTGAAGAGCACTGGTAAGAGCAGTTAAACCACTTAAGTGATGTATATTGGCTGCATCTAACAAGGAGTATCACATGAAGAAATTCAAATATTACAAAGTTATGTTTAACGAATTTTGCGACTCGCCAGCTATTTTAGCGCTGGCGTTTTTAGCGTTTATTATTATATTGGGAGCTTAAAATGTTTACAGAGAAGAATACGAAAGATTCAACGCACTACGCTCCTAGTAAGGGAGTTTTTATCGTAGATGGTCACTCTAGCCTTATTCCTCCTCATCGGGTTGAGCTGATGCCACAAGCAGACCGAGACTACCCAACGCTTGAGTGGTTTTTTAAAGCTGGGCATTTGTTGGAGCAAGACGATAGGCTAGAACTCGACGGAAATGAATGGTCGGTATTTGATCAAACTCACCACCCAAAGTCTCGACACGATGAAACTTACATCAAATCAACCCACGACAACCGCCACGATTTAACGGCTATGTCCAAGGCTGAGCATGAAGACAATTTAATGCGTGAGCTGAATAAAGAGCTAGCTAAAAATAACAAGGAATCAGCGATGAACACAGATGAATTAATACCGATCGACTTTGCGCGAAATATTACGCCGCTAGTTATGAAAGATAAACTTTGGAGCAGCGTTTATGATTGTGAGTTTGAAATAACAACTCAAGGCCAAATTACTTCATTTAACGACTACAGCCCCGATGAAGATTATCTATTCGTAGTATCATTCGCAGGCCGCCCGAACACAGGTACGCAGCCCGTTTCTGACAATACCGCCGTTGATTATATAATGTATTGCGATTCTGGTGGAGCGAAGCGAGCAAGCGACGTTAATTGGATGGACACTTACAAGCTACACCACGACGTTAAATATTGGAAGCCTAACCACGCCGCAATGCTAAAGGATTACATAGCCAGCAAGTGTCCCGCTAAGGATTTGCTGGAGGCTGTTGAGAATCCTGTTGCTGGAACTCCATTTGAACTTAGCGACACAAAACCAATCTACACGCAAGCTATGTGTGATGCTGGTGAACTGCCGATGGTTGGTAGTGAATGCATTCATATTGATGAGGCAAACAAGGTGGAGATTCTTTACAGCTCAAATTCATTTATTATTTTTAAGAGTGATGACGGAAAAGAATGGAATGGTGGAGCTAATAGTTTCAAGCCAATCCGCACCGATGCCGAAAAGCTAATGATAGCTATTTGGGAATGTATCGAAGATGAGAATCGCGGAATTTCCGATAGTGATATTGACTCCATCCGAAGTGGATTAATGAAGAAATTCACAATCATACTAAACGAGCCTACTGGTGAGTAAGCGCAAATGTAAGCAGTGTGGCATTTACACTGCTGATTTCATTAAAACAAACGTCGCTGTATTTTGCGGCGTGGATTGCGCGTATGAGTTCGCTAAGGCTAAGCAGGAGCGCGAACAAGCTAGGTTAATCGCTAAACTTAAGCAAGTGGGAGTTAAAAAGAATAAAGCCGCCAGAAAGGCGCACAGAGAAGATAAAGAGCGAATTAAACCAAAAGCTAAATGGCTGTCAGAGCTTCAAGCTCTGGTTAATCGTTATGTTAGATTGCGTGATGCTAATGACGATTGTGCTAGTTGCGATAAAACTAAAGATTGGCACGGCCAATGGCACGCTGGGCATTACTTTTCTCGCGGTCACAGCTCGTCATTGCGGTTTAATCTGTGGAATATTCACAAACAATGTTCTGTGTGTAACAACTATTTAAGCGGTAACATTGGCGAATATACACCGAAACTAATTGATAAAATTGGCCAAGAGAAGTTTGATTATTTAGTAGCAAATAAAAGTAATGTGGCGAGTTATGATATCGATTGGATTAAGCGAGCTATAAAGATTGCACGCAGAGCAGTTAAACGAATGGAGAGGCGTAATGAACTTTAAGGAAGATCTTGAGCTAATCTTAATTTACTGGTGCATATGGGAATTAGCCGTGATTGTTGGCACGGCGTATATAATATATTCAACATCGCGCCTTAAGGGTTAGTTTTTGCCTTTCCAGAAAGCGCTACCCGCAAAGAAATTAACGCCACCGTAATATATTAAGCTGCGGAAGTGTTGCAATATCGTTGGCTTATACCACTTGTGGCTATCACGCTCGATTAGCCTGTCGATGTTGTGATGCATAGTCCTGTCGGCCTCACGCTTATCATCGTCTGTCCTGCCCTCGCCATACATCCAATCATGGATAATACAGGCGTAAACAATCAGCGTGCCCCATATTCTCTTTGGTGGTCTAAACCACGAGCCAGCAGCACCACACCCATTCGTTTTATTGCGCAACTCAGCAAGTGACGCATTCTTAAACGAGGCTGGCGCAAACAATATGCCAGCCTGTGCAAGTCGCTGCGCCTCTAGTAATTCCTTGTCGCTAACTTTAGCCATCAGGAAATATCAATTTTACGCAGGCAATCTATGCGCAATGTTTTAACTGTGAATAACGGCGTCGGTAAATCAATGTTGCATTCCTCATCCGAATAAACGAATTGACCAGATGTTGGTAGATTAATTACAACGCTAAATGCCCCGTTAGTAATCTGCGCTGGAAATAGGAACAATCGACCATCATCACGGCGAATTGGCATAGCAAATAACGTATCGGGATAATCTAGCGTGCCACTGATAATAACATTGGTTAACTCGTTGCACGTCACGCGAGTTAATGCGCCATTGTGTTTAATGTCATTTGTGATTGACATTATTTTAATTTCGGTTAGAGCTGTCGGAATGACACACATCTTTTCAACCCATCCGGGATTCTTAGGGTTACCAACGCTTTTTCTATACAGCTGTTTGTTTTTAAGCTCAACACCTTTGGCAAGCTCAACAAAAACGCCATCTTCATTTTTAACTTGTATCATAATTGCTCCCCAAATTGATAAGTAATCGTTATATCACTGGTGGTCATTACCGCCGCAACTATAGTCATAGGCTCGTCAATGTCTCCGCCGATAGTATCAGCCGATGTCCCTCCAAAAGTTGCATTCCCTCCCGTTTTAATAAACCACTTTCCGCTGCCAGTACTACTTTGATCGCCAAGCAATCCGCTAGTTATCGATACTGCATCTATACGCAACTCAACATCTTGATCGGCTGAGGCCCCTATTCCAGTAACAATAACTCGCTGACCACTCGGAGGCGTAAGTGTTAGTATCGTACCAGCGGCTTGTCCTGATGTAATAATATCAACATCGCTAAAAGTCGTAGTTCTAAAAAAGCTACCGCCAATCCGTCCGCCCACTCCAAATGCTGCCATTATTGACCTCCTAAATATTTGATTTCGTCTATTGTTAGATTTTCTTTGTAGAATCGTAGGTCAGCGATGTGGCCGAAAAGCTCGAAGCCTGACACTGATTTTCCTGCGCTTGTCGTTGTTAGGTTAGTTGGCAGCGTACATGACGTATCTGTACCAACACTAACTCCATCAATAAATAACTCAACGTCATCATCTTTATAGTTTAATGCTATTTCAGGCTGTGCGCCCACATCCATACTTAACGATGAGGCAAAGTTAACCTGAGTGACCCCTCCATTAGAGATAACTAATCGTATCTTGCTGCCAGAGTCTCGAAGAATCGCAACTCTATTATTATTCGTCCCGTCATTGATGTTAAGCATATATTGGTCAGTCCCAGTATCCCCAATAACATCCGCCTTCAAAAATATACTCCCCTCGCTCATGCGGAAGTTGCCCTCAACGGGGATTGATTGATTGTCTGCTAGTCGGGATGTTGAGACCGCTGGCAGTAATGGATCGTCCATTCTGCTGGATGCGAATTCAAGCTCCTCAAGTTGAGCGTAATCAACCTCAACCTCATCACCTGACGTTACTATTCTCACCCCGAATTCTGGGTTTGCTTGTGTTGTTGTTATCTGGAACCGTGTGTAAATTACGCTATTTATGCTCGATGTTATGTCGGTAAATGTAGAACCGCCATCATCGGATATTTCGATTGTTCCTGCGCCTGTTTTTCTGCGAACGTCAATTGAATATGTATTTTCTGCTGATGCTTTTGTTACTGTTTGAAATGCAGTTCCGTTTGCGGCGGTGGATGTTAGCGTCGATGCTGCATTAGCTACGCCATCATGGCCTATTGCATCTTTGAGCGCTGTTAAATTTGTTTTAACATACGCGGCGTTAGTGAAATCCCTTCTGTGAATGGCCTCGTTATTACTAATACCCTCAAATAGCCACCCCGTAGTTTCCTCGCGTGGATCGTCGGTCTTTACTGCCGTGCGCACAACTCCGTTAATGTCAGCAAACGTTGGCCTGTCTGCGCGAAGAGATGTCAATACTCCGTTGATTGTCGTGACAAGCTGGTTCGTTTTGTACAAGTGACATAGCGGATTGTCGAGCTTTGAGAAATCAATGTTGTCGATGTTTACAATTGGTAATTCATCGAATCTAGCTATGGTAGTTAATCCAGTGGCAACGCCCCTAAACACATCGCCAGGCTTTAAAATTATGTTTGTTCCGCCGGTGATTGTTCCCGCTCTGTTAGTGATAGATAGTGACGAGTTAACAAGCGTAACGTTGCTAGTAGATAACGGGTCAGACTTTACTAATATGGGATCGCCGATCGAGTAAGACGATTTAAGCGATGCGTTAAGCGGAGCTGCTGCAGTGACCGAATAATTAACCGATGCGTTAACGTTAAACGATGAGCTTTTTGGTATCCATTTTTTTGATGATGCAGGTAACCAATTGCTACCATCATCAGTCGTTGGGTCGTTACCGGCATTACTGGCAACCACTGATTTCCACATGCCTCCATCAGTAGTTTGAACTACTTCACCAATAGGATAGCTAACGCCAGCGCTGTAAATTCCGTTAAATGGTATCTCCTTCCAAGCCGAGTCAACTAATGTCGGGTCGTTGCCAACATTGCCATTACTAACAGATTGGTAGAAATTACCGTCAGAGCCTTCAACAAAGTCGCCTTTATCGTAGACAACGATGTTATCCCACAGCGAGAAGTCACCAAGCTCTTTCTCACCACCAACTGGATCGCGCTCTGCGTATTGAGCACCGAATTGATCGAAATACCGAACCTTTGCTGAGCCGCTAAAGAATACGTTTCCTAAATTTCCATTAGGCCCGACTGGAACATTAGTTAGATTAGGTATTGTTTCTACTTCGTCCATAAACGTAACCAAAGCCGTGCTTGTCCCGGACTTGAAAAACAGCAAGTGACCGTTAGGTTTCATGTCCGTGATTGGCGATATGAATCTAGCCATTAAAAATCTCTCCAATATTGTGTTAAGCTAATTATAATACACAAGGGGGTAATTATGAACAACGAAGACGGAAGCGGGTACGGCGCAGCGTATAGGCTAATAGTTTTAATCATATCATTCATTGTTTGCGCCTTCATCTTTAGGTAGTGATCCCGCCGATAATGCAGAAGACGCTTGCAATAACTCGCGCTTAAATTGAGCTGCCTTAACTGCGTCCTTTACTGTCTCGTTAGCTATATTGTCCAGCGCTCTCAGGTCGATATCGGTATCAATCAACAAGTCAGAAAGATCCGAAACTCTGCGCTTATTCTTAGGCACAGCTCGCAGGTAAGCTTTTGTTATCCTTTCGGCGTCCGTGCCTGCACTTGCCATAGTCTGTAAAAACCTCGCTCTATTCTTTGTTATGCGCTTGGCTATGCTCTTAGATATCGTGCCAACCGTTATAGCACCAACCGCTATAGGGGCTATCGCACCGCCAAGACCAGGAACAGTGCTAGCTATTGCGCCAAGGCCGCCGCCACCAATTATGCTGCTAAATAAGCTCGGGCTGTTTTCCAGTTTTAACCCCATGCCACCAATTAAAGAGGCGAAATTCTGCTTAAAATCACCATCGGTTACCTTTCTAATTGCTGTCATGTCTTCTTGGCTTAGGAATTTTTTGCTTTTCTTTCTGTTCAGTAAATTATTAAGCTCATTCCTAATGCCTTTCTCGACGCCTGCTTTTCTGCTAGCGCCCATTTCTATGGCGTCTTGAAGCATTTCGGCGCGCTTTGCTCTGCCCCATAACTTACGGGCTGCGCGGTATTTCCTGCCAACATCGGCAGCGCTAACTTTTGAACCTTTTTCTATGTCGATAGATTTAATTTCATCCAAGAAGCTATCTATTTCATCAACGACAGAAAGCCCAACCCTCATTTTATTTGGATCCGATGATACTACAGCGTTTTTAGCAACTGTCCTTAAAGTGTCCATTTCGCTAGTTGGTATTGGTACGCCTCTAGCAATTGACTCTTTGACCGCATCGATCGCGCCTGCCGCTTCCGGTGTAACTCTAATGTCGATACCTTCTTTTTTAGCTACGTCATCAAGGCTAGACTCCAGCCGCTTTAATGCCCGTTGATTAATCGATACGCCAGATTGATCAAGTTCGTCAAATATAGCTCTTGACGCCTTTTTAATATTTGCAATATCTGGTGCTGATTCGGTTATCGTGTTCTTTATTAGCTTGCTAGTTGGGCTTTTTACTGCGGTTAGCTTCCTTGCTCCTTTAATTCCTAATAGCTCAAGCGCTGCGGTTGGCAAAGTGTGTGCTACTGTTGCTAGCGCTGGACTACCAGTCAATTTAAGCACGTTATCACCTAAAAATTTCTCGGTTTTAGATAGCGCCTCACCCACCGGAGCTAATGCCTCGCCTATAGACTGCTGTTGAGATAATCCAGTCTCGGTTGATGGTTGGACGGTTAACGCCTTACGAGTGGACTTAACAGCCCTAGCGCCTGCGCCTTCTTCGGCGAATGGATTAACCGCTTGAGCAATTCCAGCCAGCCCAGCTAAAGGCTCGGCTACGATGCCTGATGCTAATGCACCAACGTTTTCTAGTGCGCCGACAGCCCGTTCGCCAAAGCTCGGATCTTGTTGCGGCTGCAGCGTCGGTTGTTCCGGTTGTGCTTCTTGAGTTGGCGGTAAACTTGAAAATATATCGTTTAGCTCCTGCTCTGTAGGCGGCGAATCGCCCGTTAGCTTAACCTTTTGTCCCGTCTGAGGGTCAGTAACTAGAAATACTGGCATTATTGAACCTCTACCGTGAATCTTCCGATTGTTGTAGGTGGCGAGCCGACCGCTTGAGTGGTAGCGCCGACCACATCGCTCTTACCCTCAAGCCTGAGCGCTAATGAGTTTCTTATTTCGTCGGCCGTAAAGTTATCGCCCTGATCCTCCGCTGCCGCAATGCCGCGCCTAGCCGATCTATTTACTATCTTGAGTGCGTTTTCAATTAGCTTTCTATTTGTTTTTGGGTTTCTTCCGAACTGAGCCTCAAGCCTAGCAAGTGACTCGCCCTCACTCGCAGTGAATGCAGCGCCAAAGATAGGCTTCAATTGAGCTAAAACGGCCTTACCCATCAAGCTTGATAATTCACCCTCGTCAGCACCCTCAACACCGAAAGCTTGCTTTACTTTCAGCGCTAGGTTATCAAAGCCGCCAGTGCTAACACCATCGAGTAGTGTTAGCGCTCTATTTAGGTTGGCAGCTCCATTTGCTGCCTCGATGCCACTATCAATAAACCCTTGCTTACGCTTAATGTTGGCCTTTGCCATCGTCTTTTTTTCTGACTCTGTTATTTTGATATCAGATTTTTGCTGCTCAGTTGGTCTAATAAACCCAACCTTCCTTCCGAATTGCTCTGCCTTTTTAGGGTCAGAAGTTAAAAGGTCTTGGAATTTGTTCCAGTCTTTCGCGTTTGCGGTTGAGCTATCCGGTGCGTCAGGGTCTTTTGCTTCCTTTAGGAACCCAAGTTGAACACCGGCCTCTTTTGCTGAATCAAGACCTCTAAGTACTCCCGCGCTATCACCGCTTGACATTTTAGCAAGAACAGCGTCAGTGCCGGAGGTGTCGCCGTTGAGATTGACAATTGCAGACCGCCTATCGGTAAACAGGTCAATTGCCCCCTGCATATTGTTATCAGCAACCATGTTTCTAGCGCTAACCACATCGTCAAAGTATGCCTTTTGTCGATCCTTTGATAGCCCGCGAAAAGTAGACGCGACCTGACCGGCTCGCTGAGGGTCTAACGCTGTCAGTTCTTGAAAGTCCAAGCTTTGCGACGGATTAAACCCGCCTTGCCCCGCTTGCTGCGCGATACCTTGCTGCAAAGCGTTTATCTGCTGCTGTCGCTGCTGATCTTGTAGTGATTGTCCCGCTTGCTGCCCTTGCAGGAAAGACGCTACAGGATTAAAATTAATAGCCATTACTTACCTCTTAAGACCCTGTGATATTCCAAACGCCCCTGCTAAATTACCAATCAGTTGCGTAGTGTTTTGACCTTGAGCTAATGCCGATTGAGCCTGCGCGTTACCAGCGCCAAGCGCTAAATTACTTAACTGAGAACCTTGACCGGTAGATAAATTAGACAACAACTGTGCTAACTGCGACTGCTGTTGCGCGGAGGTTAGTCCGGCTTGGCTCTGTATATTAGCAAGATTAATCCCGCCTGCACCGATTATATCAGATAAGCCAGCTCCCTGCTGCGCTGCTAATTGTGACAGCTGACTAGTTGTTGAGCCAATTTGCCCGGCGATGTCCCGACCTGCCTGCAGTCTTCCTGATGACACCAACTGCCCAGTGCCAGAAAGTAAGCCCGAAGATGCCAACCCTTCTTGTTGCTGGAACCCTGCGCCCTGACCTGCTAGTTGTGCGGATATTCCAGCGCCTTGGCCTCCTAGTTGTGCGGCTATGCCTGCGCCTTGGCCTGCAAGTTGAGCTGTTATTCCGGCCCCACGACCGAGTAGATCGGCTTGACTTCTTCTTGCCCCCAATAGGTTCGCAGCACTAGCTAGATTAGCCTGTGTTCCTAGCTGGGCATTGGTAGATGCTAATTGTCCTTGCTGCTGCCCTGCTTGACCCAAGAACGCACCCGCTTGACCTGCTGCCTGTAACCCTTGTCCGCTAAGCGCCGATAAGTTAGCGATCTGCTGCTGTACTTGCTGCGCTGCCTGCGCCTGACCTAATTGCTGTAATTCTATTTGGAATTGACCGCTCCCAAGTCCTCCGAAAGCGGCCGATTGATTGGCTAGCGCCTCTTGTTGCCGCTGTCTAATTAGTTGCTGCTGTGGGCTGTCTAGTAGCGCTTGATCGAATGCTGCTTGACCGCCAATGCCTGATAGTGCGGCTTGCAACTGCTGCGCTTGCAGCCCTGCACCGGAGAATCTATCTACTCCCGCCGCTGCTTGCTGAAATAATGGTTGCCCTGTTAGTGGATCAACATTTTGCGCTTGTGCACTAAAGTCACCACCAAGAGCGCTAACCCCTTGTTGAATCTGCGCATTTGCACCCGCACCGCCACGACTAATAAGGCCTAGCGACTGACCTATGGCATCCTGTAATTGACCCTGAGCGACGCCCTGCCCAAACTGCAAAGTACCAAGCGCTGAGCCTGTACCCTGCTGTATCGCGTTTAATCCGCCGGTTAACCCGCCTCTTAATGCTGACTCCGACCCTGCAAGCCCAAACTGCTGTTGCGGTTGCTGAAATTGTTGCTGAGGTTGAATCTGCTGCGGCGGCTGCCCGACGCTGCCGCCTAAAATTCCACCGCCCACAGTTGTTGGCTGGCCTGTTAGTGCTCCCTGCTGCGGCTGTGCAAAAGTCGGACCGGGGTTTCTGCTGAATTGTTGTAGTGGTGACGCCATTTAACTAAGTCCTCTTATTTGCGTTCCAAACTTGCTGAACTTTCCAAACCTCTGATTGTCAGAAATTCCAGCTAACGGGTTGCTCCTCATGCCCTGCGGTTGCCCAAATTGGTTGGCTGGCTGTTGCAATTGCTGCTGTGCGAACGGATCGTTAAATTGTGGCAACTGCCGCTGAAAAAAGCTCAAATCAGGCTGTTGCAATTGTGTCGGCTGTAACTGATTAAAGTCAACGTTGCCGCCAAGGATTGCGTTTTGAAATTGCGGCAAACCAGCTAACAACTGTTGCTGAGCTGCCACGTTCCCCTGTTGAAAAACTTGAGACTGAGCAGGTAATGACTGCCCAAAAATGTCTAGCGCACCCTGAAAGCCTGCCGCTGCATTCTCTTGCGCGGCAGGGAATAGTTTAAACAAATCTTCCCTGGCTTGCTCTGTTGATCGCCTTGTTTCTTCCGCTGCCGTTGATGCTCCTGCTGCTGTTGCTTTGGATGCCTTACTAGACGCCTTACTAGACGCAACTGAGCCAATTACAGCTGATGCAGCGATTGCTGTTGCTATTCCTGACATAGATCCCCCATATTGGCGCGATGATTAATTAGCGCCCGATAATTAATAGTTAACTCTTCTCTGCTTTCAATATCTTTAGTTGCAAACATGGCCGCGTCGCCATTGTTTATTTTTATCTCCGCATTTGGAAATACGGCGTGATTAGTGTACCTGCCAGCCCTTGTTCTCATTCCGTTAATTCTGGCCATGCATATCTCTTCACCCGCTAAAATATTTTTAAATGTGTAAAGCCCCAGGCCTTGTATGTCCGATTCCGAAACGTAAACGCTAAAATCTTTATCGTCAATCTGGTCATCTTTACTGTTTACTTGGGATAGTATCTGGCCTTCTGTCAGTCCCGTGCTAGATACAAAATTAAAATAGTCAGCCCTATTTGCTGAAATGTAGAACTCTGCAAGATCTTCAAAACTCTCGGCTGTGACAAAACTCTGAACCTCATCTCCATTTTCAGAAGAAAACGGGTGAAACGTTATCCATCTAGTATCTTTGTGGGCGTAACCAGCGCGTTTTTTGCCTGACATGCCTTTAAATAAATTAAACCCTGTAAATCTTTTTGGCTCGTCGGTGTCTGTTGATACCGTGATGTCGCCCTCTATCATTATGTCAAAATGATCAAACTTATAAATCTGACCGGTGATAACCGTCCCTGCTGGAATATTTATTTCTCTCCCGTACATTCCGCCGTGCAGGTGGTGGGTTACAGGGATGTCGACCTGAGGCATCTTTTCTGCGACGCGCTCGTATTTAAGTATCGCCTCTCTGCTCTTGGATTTGCTTCCTGCGCATATCATGCCTACCTCTTTGATTGCGTCGATCATGTTAAAACCCACCCTTTTGTTTTGTCGCCTAAAATATTATCGTCGCGTTTTGCGTATCTAATATTGCCAGTCGTTCCGCTACTGTCCTGATATGTCGCCCCCTCAGTGGCATTAATTACACCCTCTGGATTGCCAGCGCCAATGATTAACGATTGGTCGGTGATAGTCTTTGTCCACGAGCGCATTTGAATGGATTGCGAGCCGTCACCCTCAACGATTGGGCGGTCTGTTGGTGGCTGAGTTATTCTAGTTACCATTCTGCCCTCCTCTCATATTTAACTCTAATTTTATCATTGACGGCTTAACTGGATCGGACATCGTAAATCTAAATACCACGAACCGAGGAAAGCGGCCCAATCGATACCAGATTGCACGCCTGTTATACTCGCCAATTTTGCCAATTGACCGGCTTAACTCGTCACCGAACGAAACGCCATTGCTTGAAATATCGAGCCTAACTTGAGGGTTAGTAATTGTTAAATCGCCAACGCCACTTTGAAATGTTGCTTCAAGCTGGGTAATAGCGATAGCATTGCCTAAATCTGAGATTGGTTGTATTGCCATGACTCTGATTATCTCGCTGCCATATTCGCTAAACGTGTCAATATCAACATGGCCAATGCGCCCGTCTTGAGAATCTCCACACAATACCCGGTTGTAAGCCGTGCCTATTGAGTTAGCTCTCCACCTAATATTTTCGGTCAATCCCTTGGTGTTAATAATGCGTGATTTGCGCTCATTCCATTTGTTAGTAATAGTATTGAATTCAAGTGTGATAGTCGGCAATGAGAACCCAATAAAATAGGCTCCTTTCTGCGCGTACGAATACGAGAATGCTGCTTTTATTTGAGCGTCAGAGAATCCTTGCAATACTGAATCAATGGCCGTTGTTGACACCTTTTGCACAGTATTACCCGATAGTGCCCACACTGCTGGTGACTCATTAGCGCCGCCACCGATAAACATAAATGTGTCGTTTGTCGGTATTAGCGAGAATGCAGAAAACACACCCTTGGCAATAAAGAACCCGGTACGCTGAAATAAACCGCCGATGTTCTGAAACTCTTCAATCGTTTCTGAGCCTGCAATATATAATTTGTTTTTAAATACGACCGGCGCAACGATATCATCGGGATCTGATTCGGCGCTAAACTTATCTAAAGCGCTCCACACCAGCCCCTGATTAGCACTTGAGCGTATGAAGGTTTTACTGTCGGTAGTTACAACGAAAAACGAATCGATGAAAACTACATGCTGAGGTGCGCCGTTAGCCGTAAAGCCAGCGCTAGTTATCTGCTGAAATGGCGTACCTGATGTTTCGTCGATAATGTAACCGTTACCACCTGGCACTAAAACCATTAACTCTTTGCCGTTGTCAGCCATCGACACGCGATCATCGCCGGGTATCGTCCCAATAGTGACGTTAGTAAATGTTTCTACGCCATCAATATCAAAGCTTCGATCAACTCTAATTAACGTTTCACCATTCAAGAAATAAGGTAAGCCAGCTTTTACGTGCATACCTCGATTAACTTGCTTAACGCTATCGCCGGTTGTTTGTATTTGATTTAGCCCAGCACAACCGAATAGACTACCAGTCGTTAACGCGCCCTCCGTCTGTGGAATGTTCACGTACCAATTAACACACTCCTGCGCGCTAATGGGCAGTGAATCGGACTCGTAAAAGCCGCCATCGATAGGTATGTTTACGCGGGGCATTATCTAGCCCCTACTGCGAAATAAGAATCAATTTCTGCGGTAACATCACTGGTATCTGTTATGTTTGCCGCTTGTATTTTGACATAATCGTTTTTGCTTAAAACAATATTGTCGTTTATTACAAAGTAAGCGACATCGCGCCCACCCTGTAGATTGTTTATCACTCGCGTTATCGTTTTTGCATCTTCAAAGCTCGTTGTTGCATCTCTAAATATAACAACCTTAATAGCGGCAACGTCGTTAGAGCCTCCACTCAGAACGATTTGACCGGTAACGTTATACTCTCGCGGTGAGTCTCCAAGATGCCGTAACTGACCATTAGCAGGCTCGTCAAAATGTTGTAGGTCATCGACGGTATATGTACCCAGTAAATCAACAAATGTACCAGCGACAGCTATTGTCGTTATTACTTCTGCTGTGATATTTAACTCACCGCCAGGAAAGGTATTGCCAATCCCTTTGTTTTCGTGCCAATCACTGATTAAATCAGCGGGAGATACGTTTGGTGTTAGATTGCTATCGCCAGCATCAAACACGCCAACTCGACTAACTAGACATCCCTGCAACTGCAGTGTTGATGGGTTGGTGAAGTTGCTAGGTGCGAAATCTAAAAAGCTCGCGCTGGCTGGCAGGTCAATGTTTTGATTGCTTCTGAATCTTGATGTCATAACAAAACCAGCACCAGCTTTAAATAGTGAGTAAGCGCCATCGTCAAGGTTTCTAACAATTGATACGTCAATAAAGTAGCCTCCCGACCAAGCGCCGATCAATTCAAGTTCTGGCTTTCCACCAAAACGACCAGTACCAACTTCAAGGCCTTGACGGTAGTTAGTAAGAGAGCCTAGTGATTCGCAGTTATTATAATTAATACGAGAAAACTCGAACGCTTCCGAGCCTGTATCTGACGTTAAGTCATAAACCTTAGAGCCTGCGCCTGTAACTTCAATAGCGTAATCTTTGCCGATTAAACTTCCTGAGCCACCTACGGGACTAGTGAACATTGTATAGCCAGCTGTGCTTGATGTTAGCTTTGACACATCGAAATTATACCCAGTCAGAGACAACCCACCGGCAGGAACCTCGATTGATTGACTGCCCATGTTGACAATGCCGTCAATAAAGTATTCCTTAGTGCTGTCTAGCGTGCCTGCTAAGTCTGCGGCCTCGGTGACAACAACTCTATTTGATAATCCAGTCGCAGGGTCAACAGTGTTAGTAAATACTATATTGTTACCAGTTTTTACAATCGACAGGCCAAGACCGGCAGTTAAAGAGGAAATAACAGGCTCGGAATTAGCAAGGCCGCTAGTTAGCGACACGCCAATGTTATCTTGTGCAACGTTCCATTCTATTGTGATGCCATCTTGTGGTGAAATAGACGCGAGAATGCCGGGGCCACTTTCAATGTTTCGGATCTCGTTGATGCCTGCCGCTGGCTGATTTAATACCGGCGAGCCTAATGGATCACCAATAGTTTCGAGCGTGCCGGTAACGCCAAGCGAATTAATAAGCCCGGTAAACGTTACGTTAAAGTTTGTTCCAGCTCTGACGAATGTAATTAAATCGCTACCTACTAAGCTAGCCTCGCCAGTAAACGAGCTTATCTTTTGGCTATGACTCATGCGTGCCATCCTCTAGTAAAATTGAGCCACCTTGCTCTGTTAATATTTCAGATCCAGGGCAACCGTAGAAGTGATCATTGTTAAATGTGCTGTTACCTTCGTTGCCTGAGCCAATAGGTAAGGTGCAAGGCATGCTTGTTGGTCTAACTGTGATTGATAGCTTACGCATTGCGTTCTTGCCTTCGCGCGCACTAATTGCGAGAGTACCAGCAACAGGGATATCGTAAGATGTGACCAGCCTCAATGCTAGATTGAATATCAAGCCTTCAATAGCGCCGTCGGGAATGGTGATTGGGTCATTAGGCTCAACAACGTTCGTATAGCCCAGCGAGATACCGTTAGCAGAAAATGACGCCATCATGCGATTCATGTAGCGCTTGGCTGTCTGGAAATCGACAGACTGAATGTCCTGCTCACTAGCCTGAACTAGTATTTCTTGCAAAACATCTTTGATTACCGATTCGGCAGTTTCCATTACTTAGCCTTTTTGGTTGTCTTTGGCTTTGGCGTCTCAATTTCAACTTCTGGATCTTCCGTTGTCTCAACTTCAACTTCAACTTCAACTTCAACTTCAACTTCAACTGCCGCTGGATCTTCTTTAGTCCAGCCCATAGATAGAGCGGTTTCAAGTGAGTTATCGTTTACATTCATTTCTTTACCGCAAGGCTTATATAGTCTGTTCATTTGGGTGACTCCTGAGTGGGCTTAATAATAACCCCTGCTATGAGGGGTTATGATAAGACTACTATCTAGCTGCTATGGGTTGCCGTAACCTTGGCCGGCAAGGAATGGATTCAAGCTAGAGAAAGCGGGTATCATATCAAGACGTAACACCTGCTTATTTTCGCGTAATGAAGAGCCGCGAGTCATACGGATTTGTATGCCGTCTTTAGTTTTCATAAAAGTGTCTTGCGCGCTTAGGCGTGGAACTGGAACAGAACCGATTGCGAAAGCGTTTTTATGATAAAACATGTTAGGTTGAGTGATCGCATCATCCGTATTAAGGAATGTAACTATATCACCAGCCGTTAAGCCTGTATCAATTGTGTCGTACTGCTCGGTTGATTCTTTGATAGCAGGGCCAGCAACAATAACAGTTACAGCATTGCCAGCGATTGCAGCATCGGCAGTAACAACCGCGCGCCACTTAACACCAATGCCAGCGTTAAGGATGATTTGACGAGTCGATTGATTCAAGTAGAAGCGACCTGTCACTTCGATAATTTCACCAGCTTTAACAGTGCCAGTAGCGGCCAAACCGTTAATGGTGATAGATTGCGTCATCGTATCTTTAGCGGTCACATAAGCTGGATCAGGTGTGCCAACAATAGCGCCAACGCGATCGGCATTTGAACCCGCCGTAAATGAAGCTAGTGAGTCACTAGTCATTACACGTAAGCCAGCAAAGTTACTATTAATAACAGCATCTTTAAACGCAGGGTTAACCAACCCGTCAGCCGTACCAATTGAACGTTGAATTTCAGCTAGTGCCACCTGGTTAAATGGGTTTACTAAGTAGGTTATATCACCTTTAGGAAAGCTCATTGATTTAGTTAATGCACCAACTTGTGCGATGTCTCCCCATGAGTCAGCCTCGGTACCTGGAGTGCCAACGGACAAGTTGCAGTTTTTAAGTGCAAATTGACCAAAAGAAGTTTCAAGGGTTGCTACCAGTTCATCAATCATTGGATTAACTACTAATTCATCTAATTGATTAAGCTCAATAGCTTCTTCTAGGTTTGTCCAATCAGTTTCTACGGTAATGTAGTCCTGAACCGTACCCTTTGCCTTGCCAGCAACAATGCTATTAGGCGTTGATCCTGCCGACACTAAATTACCATCAGTGGTACGAACAGATTTAAAGCGACCGGGGCGCTTAATGAATACCGTATCACCAGTATTGCTATTGATTGCACCAGCCAAAAACTGAGTATTTACAGTTTTTGAAATTGTGCGCGTTGATTCAAAGCGATCCAAGATTTTCTTGGATAGCGTCGCTTGTGTATTGCTACTTAAGTTATTAGCCATGAGTGGCTCCTTTTGTTAATTACCATTTAGCGCCAACATCAATAGTCGAACCGCCAATGTATTTATATTTACCCGCTTCTGGGTCTACACCATTGCCAGACAAATTAGCCGCTGGCGTTGGGGTGTTGCTTGTTTTCGGCTTCAATGAGCTTGCTTTGGCTTTAATGGTATCTAAGAATGAACCAACAGCAAACGGATTCATGTTAGCCAACTGATAGCCGTCCTGCGGGTTTGCCGCCAAGTGTTTAACTATCAATGGGCCATCGTCACCGCCAATTATATGCATCACCAAATTATCTGATAAGCCGTAATTAGCAACAGCGTTACCCGCCGCTTGTAATTCATCTTGCTTGATACCTAACTCAGTCGCTTTCTTGCTATAACTAGCAATAGTTTCCTGATCTTTTACCTGCTTAGCTTGCTCTACTTGCTGTTGATTTAGTTGTTGCTGGTTTAAATAAGCTTGATTGTTAGCATTAAAGGTAGCTTGAGCTCTAATAGCCTCGTCGCGAATCCTAGTTAACTCTTCAACATTGTCATCAAATGGATCGGGAATCGGAGGTACATCACCAATTGCCGCCGCTTGACGTTCACGTTCTGCTTGTTGAAACTTGTCGTTAATCTCGCGTTGTGTTGCTAAATCACGCTCTAACTGTTTCTTCTCGCCGTATTGCTTATTCCATGCTTTGTTGTGCTTTTCCTGCGCAACTGCCGCTTCATCAACTTGTTCATTGGATTCAGCCTGAACTTGCTCCCCACCTTCCGAGTGTGGGACAGAATCATTTGTTTCAATGACTGCGTTAACTTCTTCACTAACTACTTCGTTAATCGCTTCATCGTTTTGCGGAGTATCACTCATGTAATCGACCTTGTAGGCATAGGCTTTCGCCTGAGCAGTTATTAAAGGTTAACTGTTGACCTGTGAACAAAGTATAACGCAATTAGCCGCAGTGGTCTAATCAGTCGATTTAGAATGTCGTGCTAAGATTGGGATACTAATTAAAGGGGAATGAATATGAATAAGTTTGACTGGGTGCTATGCGCAATATTTTTCAATATATATCTTGTGGTTTGCTGGGTGTTTCCACTGAACGTAACTGACGGCCTTGATAATCGGTGGCTAAACGTGCTTTTTATTCACGCTGGCTTCGCCTTGGCTATCGGGTTCTGTTGGGTTGTTGGTTACACAGCGAGTAAATCAAATATTTTCAGGGGTTAAAGATGATCGCATACATAATGATTAGCTACTTAATGATGCTTGCAATGTTATTTGCTTATGTTTACCAAGGCTATTGGCAGCTTGGGATTAAGCTGTTTGTCTTTGCTCCGATAACGGCGCCATTAATAACGCTTGGTTTTATTTGTAAGTTTTTGACTTGGCTATTTAAGGAGTGAATATGATAACTGAATACACAATACGCGACATAAACAGAAACGACACGCTGCACAAGGAGAAGCTTGTTCTCGCAAGTCAAGTGCAAGAATTACTTGAGCAGTTTATATCAGCGGCGGTTAAGGCTGGCGCTAGTGAAGATAAATTGATGGGGATTATTAATGATGGCAAATAAAGTTTACGTGTTGGTGGTATATATTCCTTACGAGACAGCTAGCGTTTTAGGAGTTTATACAGGCAAGTCATTAGCAGAGGCAGAAAAGGCCAAGGCAAAAAAGCTTGATGACTCTAATGGTTATAATGAATTTGAAGTTGAGGAGTTTATATTAAATGACTAACGAAATGAAACTACTAATGGCATTCATCGAAGCTAGCGGGTTTGATGTTGAGGAAATTCACGACACTAAGCCTGACCAAAAAATGATTGATGCTGGATGGTCTGCTGTACCTGACAGTTACAAGGTAACCAAGAAGGAGCCGATCAATGCTGATTTAGATCTATCATTCAATATATCAACTTCCTTACATCCAATTGGTAGCGGCTTGATATCAGACGGTAGCAAATAACACCACTTAACTGATGCAAACGCCGCCAATTAAGGCGGCTTTACTTTACTCTGAATCCTCCTGCTTATCATCAACTATCTTGGCTTGGTCAATGTATGCCTTGGTGCTATGTGGGCCAACAATCGTCTCAACGCCCATTGCTTCACGCAGAGTTTTAAGGTTGCTGATAGCGTCGTTAATCTCTTGCTGTTGCAACTTCTGTTGCTCAAGTATCGCGTTGAATTGCTGCTTTTGCGCCTCTAAATCAAGCTTCTGCTGCCCTTGGTCAATCTTAGCGGCGTCAACATTAAACTTGTCATCTTGTCCCTTAACAAACTTCTGCACGTCAAACTGTAACTTCTCGCGCTCTAATGCAACCTTATCTTGGTCTAACGTAACCTGCGCTGATTTAACTTGAGCATTGAACTGCGCTTCCGATTGCTTAGTCTGCGCGTTTAACTGTTCAGCTTGTGCTTTGCCCTCTTCGGCGCGAGCCAAGACCATGTTTGGATCTTCTTGTGGTGGCTGTTGTTGTGCTGCTATTCGCTGCTGCTCCTCTTGTTCTTCTGGCGTCCATTCGTCAGGCCCAATTAAACCGCTTTGTATGCCCTGCTTTCGTGCTCTCTTTGCCACGACCTTCATACCAGTACCGACTTGGTTTTTGTAAAGAACATCCCTTGATAACTCGACCATAGCGGGATCGATAGCGAGCATATCAATTAGCCTGTCGCTCTCTTTCTCTTGCTGATTCTGGAATGCTGCACCCATCGAGCAGTTAACATCATAGACGCCCTTGGTTAAATCGTTGACGCTTACGTTTGCTTGTGTTTCTTCGTCGAATATAGTGGTGTTTAAATCAACAATCTTATCAGTGCCGTCCTCACCTAGAATTCTTTGTTGCCTAGTTGAGTCGTAAACTCTAGGTATGGCATCAACACAAACGCGGTATGCGTGACAGATTGCTACCTCCATGGCTTTAAACCACTTAACGTTTCCGTTATTTGATTGGCCAATTAGTGAATCGATAGCCGTGCCTGATTGTAGTCCGGGGTTCTGCCCCATGCTTGGATCATCCATGTTGCCAGTGATGCGCAATAGCGATTGAAAGTTAGCCATGGCCGTTTGCATTGCCGGATTGCCAGCGCTGCGTTGCATTTTGAAGGGAAGACTGGGGGCAGTCTCGTCAGCCGTATAGAATCTCACGGCCTTACGATCTATATTCATTCGAGAATAGTCCTCGCCTGCCCCTTGCTTTGTTGTCATCCATACCGCATCGGTTGGAGACATCGCGACATCTTCCGTGTCACCACTGACAGCAAAGTTAATGCCCCGCTGTGCGTCCATTAGCTTTAATGTTTTACCAAAGTAAATGTCTTTAGTGTCAAACTTCGAGTAGTTACCGTAAACAGGGATTAAAGGGACGTAACTAAACACAGTCTCTTCGGCGTCCTTAAGCCAGTCTCCACCATCAAGAAGTCTAGACCATACTCGCCAAGATTTACGCTCTCTCTCGTCAACAATAAGTTCACCAGCCTCCGCAAGCTCATCTTTTATTTTGTTAAACTTTTCGTCATTTTCGTATACTGCACCGCT
>ENA-OSAI01000344-OSAI01000344.1-marine-sediment-metagenome-genome-assembly--contig:-NODE-344-length-20597-cov-19.657580_pt1 | contig 20597 bp, 20 predicted proteins | sample MGYA00237871_ERZ529316 | MGnify/ENA primary metagenome ERZ529316 (study PRJEB26369, sample SAMN03142814) | marine sediment metagenome | biome: marine; feature: borehole; material: sediment...
GGGCGGGAACGATTTTTCAGCCGGAGGCGTTTTGAAAAATCTTTTTTTTATCCTTGGCGAGAGTGAGAAAGCTGTTTTAATGCGGGGATGTGAGGGGGAGAGATCCGTTTATAATCAACAAGGCTGAAAAGCCTTGTTGATCAATAGCATAACGGCTTTATTTCGGTTTGCAACGGCGTGTAAATCAGTTATAACAGCTAATAAAATGTGTGCAACTGGTGCTTTTCCATGTGCAACCGGGTTGTTTTTACAAGCAACAAAACCGAGATTTTAGGTTTATTTTCAACCTAAAATATAAATCATGCGCCATGCTGAAAGCATGGAATCCTTTTATTTAAAGGCTTTTCAAGCCTTCCCCTTTTTCAAAAAGGGGTGAAACTTAGATTATATCTTCTGTTTTTTTATTCAATAGCATAACGGCTTTTTCACTTCAAAAAATATGGAACAGAATCTATATCTAAGGGCAGGATACGCAAATTGTATTACAATTTGCCAAGCCCTGCTTTTTCTGGTAGGATCTACCGAAAAAGAGTAGGGTTTCACCCCCCATAAATGGGGCCCCCGTTTTGCATTTCCCTAAAGGGTCCCATGCTTAAAAGGAATGATATGCCAGATAAAAAATATAGCCGCCCCAGGACAGTGCGCTTAACTGAGATCGAAAACATTGTTGATGATTATTTGAAAAAATCCGGGGAAACATTATCCGGCTTAATCAAAAAATCAATTTTGGCATATCTAAAAAATGATGGCCCACAAAAAGAATTTGACAGGGCAGCCCTGGCCCTTGAAATTAAAAAGCTGCGTATCGACTTATCTAAGGTGGGGGGAAACCTTAATCAACTCGCATATTTTTTCAATGTCTCAGATCGGATAAGCGAAGATGCATTAAGCAAAACGCATGAAGATTTAAAAATAAAATTTAAATCACTCGCCCAGGCGTTTCAGCAAATTGAACAAAAAATCTTAGAGGATGAATAATGCAAAGTGCACAAAACCGGAATTTTGACGAAGATCAGCCGAAAATTCAAAAAGGCAAGCGTTCAAAATCCGGGACCATAAATTTAAAGAGAGCACTGAGAACCCGGTACGCAAATAAAAGTTATGTGAAATCGTTATTATCATCATCGCCCGAAGTCGTTGTCAAGGTTGTTGGCTATACAAGAGGCTACCGGGTAAAGAAAGTTTTGGATTATATCGCCCGGACGGATAATCCCAAAAAGGATAATGTTCAGTGCGAAAATGATTTAGGTGCGGCCATTTTAGGGGATCAGGAAATTAACAGCACTTATGATGCCTGGAAAAAGGATTTCAAAAAAGCAAAGCCCGGTTTGAAACGTAAGCAAAGGGATGCTGTGCATTTAATGTTGTCTGGCGATTGTTCAAATACAAACGGAAACGCTAAAAAAGTTTTGGCAGCGGCCAGGACGGTAGTTCAAAAAAAGATTGGAGAAAAGGGCTTTGACTATATTTCAGCCATTCATAGGGATTCTGGCCGCCCTCATGTGCATTTTGTCATTAAGTGCAAAAATCGTTATAAGGGGCAAGGAAAATTAAGGATAAACCAGCCGGAGCTTTTCAATATCCGGCGCGAGTTTGCCAAAGAATTAACGAAATTGGGCCTTGATCATGTCGCAACCCTGCGGAGAGATCGCCCGGCGCTCTTGGAAAGAGTAACTAACGGCATCGACCGATTACAAAAAAATGAAAAACAGTTTCAGCGAGCTATGCGAAGGGCGGCACCAAGTCGGGATGCTTTTCAATATCGAAAACAGGTCGCACAGACAATCACGCGATTGCGGGACCAGATTAAAAAAGACACAACCCCAAAAACCAAAGAAAGGCTTGATCTTTTAGCACAGTTACGGAAGGTGGAGCGGCAATTAACCAAAAATCGCCCGAATATTGAAAAAGAAATAGAGGCGACTTTCAATAAGTATGAAAAGGATTTTGAAAACTTCAATAAATCTATTTCATCCAGGGAAAAAGCAGACAAGCCAAAACAGGTTGAAAGCCTTTTAGAGAAAGAGAAAAAAGCGTTTCAAGAAAATGTTGCCGCTGCCTGGGAAGGTATCAAAAACGCTGATATCCCGGACCAGGAGAAAAAAGATTCTTTGCTTGTCCTGGACCAATACGAAAAAGACATGACCAGGGCATTAAGAAAAGGACCGTTAGAATATAAAAATACAGCCTTTGAAAAGGATTTCAAAGAACTGAATGCAACCGCTAAAAATGCACTTAATGTCAAAGAAATTAAGCCGAAAACTGCGGTTGAAACCGTACAAAGACGGCGGCAGCTTGATCGACTTTCCCAGGAGCTTGGAAAGCAGATCGCAGCCACCCGGAAAAATATCAAAAGAGCTCCGGTTCCACCGGAAATGAAAAAGAACGCCCTGGCCGAGCTGCGAAAGTTTGAAAAGAATATTTCAAAACAACTTAATCGGCCTTTAGTGATTGCCAGGCGTATTTTATAGAGCAATCGATTAACTATCCCAAAAACGGCCCTGTATTTTTGGCTTTAAGAGCGTTTTGGAGATTGCCGCATACTACGGCCTACGTCAAAAAAGGGCATTCAGCCGCTTTTTATCCTTGTCCTCGATCCGGCTGCACTCCGGTTTTCTGCTGTGTCAAAAAAATATGTCTGTCAGGTGAACGCCCGATAATTTCTTATTATGTAAACTTTTGAAAAATTTCAGGTTTGATTATCCGGGATTATTCCCGGTTAGACTGAATTAACAAAAAATTTATTCTCGCTCCACTTCACAGCCTAAAAAACTATTTCAAGATAGTTCGCTTCTTTGATTCTCTCGTTTTTTTGACCAAAAACGGGAAAAATGGATTTTGGGGTGGTTTGTCCAGATCCGGCCAAAAAACCGGCCTTGTATTTTTGGTTTTAAGAGCGTTTCAGGGGTGGCCGGATAGTTAGGGCATGCACCAAAAAAGAGGCTTTCAGCCGCTTTTTGCCTTGCCCGGAATCCGGCTGCAGGCCGGTTTCCGGCTGTGACTGTTAACACTTTATCAACCTGGCCAGGCGCTGCAGCTGAAAATATGTTAACGATTTTGCCGCCGGCAGCTGAGATCCGGACAACGTTCTGTTAACAAAAATCAGATCGTCCAGGACAGCGCCGCGCTGATCCCGCCCGGCCACTGTTAACAGATGTATCATTCCTTTTTATACCGGTTGTAAAGATGGATTACTTTTTTAATATAGGTAACAGTTTCTTCATATGGTGGGATCTGGTTATTATGTTTATCTACTTTTTCAGGGCCAGCGTTATATGCAGCCAGGGCTAACGGTAAGTTAAAATTATAGCGTTCCAGCATTGCTTTTAAATAAACAGTTCCACCCATTATATTCTGCTCCGGATTAAATGGGTCTGAGATTCGCAGAGATTTAAAATTCATTGGCATGATTTGCATTAATCCAGCCGCTCCTTTTTTTGATACAGCTTCTGAATCAAAAGCGGATTCTGCATGCATAATGGCTTTAATTAATGCTGCTTCAATGCCATATTTTTTTTGTGCTTTCAAGATCAACGAATTGTAGTTTTTTTGGACTTTTTCTTTTGACGGCATTGTCAAAGGGTGGTCAGTATTGAATTGTATTACACCATCTGGACTAATATATGCGATGTTAAGAGCAAATGCCGGTGAAGCGCAAATAATTATTGCCATCAAAACAATTTTCATTTCAACATGCCAGTGCTTTTCTTTTTTCATAATCTTTGATTCTCATATGTAAAGTTTGGCGACTTACGTTAAATTTTTTTGCGACCTGAGTTTTTGGCACACCTGAATTAACCAAAGCAATAGCCTCTTGTAATTTTTCATCTGGCAAAACTCGGCTGCGGCCAGGGCCTGGATCGTGCCTAGAATTTTCAAACCCAACCATTGCTTGCATAACTTGCCGAAGCAGTCGAGAGTAAGGATGCTTTTCATTTGAAAAAACTAAATTTTCTTTGTGAAATTCGATTACAACGCCGATTTCAATAATTTTATCTATTGTGTTTTCAAGATCTTTTATATTGATAGCTATTCGGTCCATACTTTGAACGTGTAATCTATCTTTTGGCCGCAAATATTTGATACAGGCTTGCAGCTGTTCTCTTTTTGCAGTTTTTGCAGAAAAAGTATCAATAAAAACTTTATCCAAAGGAATGCCGCTTAATTGATCTTCTAATTGCTGCTCTGTTTTTTTTGCTGTAATTATCGTTTTATATCCAACCTCGGCCATATTTCCCGGTCCTTTCCCTTTTTATATTATTGAAAGAGGCCCAACTTTAGGGCCTCTTTCTTTTATCCTTCTACACGAAGGGGCCAAGGGATTTATTTGAATATTTACTCATCGTTTTACAGTCTCCTTATCTACTCAGCTCGACGGCTCTTTTTTTCTGCCGGGTCTGCTTCAACTGCTGAGCAGCGGTAATCTGTCTATTTTGCTGCCTTGACAAGAGATTGAATCGTTGGGCTGTACATTCTTTGTATTTCAGATTTCCGGCCTTAATCTCCGATCTGAGCATGTCAGCATACATATTAGGGTGTTGCTGCATTCGCGCTTTCCATTGCTTTGATTCTTTTTCACTCAAGTTTGGCAGGTGGGGCTTGATTGGCGTAATTCGATTTTTATTTAAGCCGGGTTCATCAATTTTTTTGCCGGTTTGTATATCAACGATTGACTGAGCAACGGCCACCGGCTCCTTTTCGTTTGAAATCACAAAAAACTTGTCTCTGATTTCAATCACCTTTGCCTGATCAACATTCCATTTTTCTTTCATGCTTCTTTGGGCTTGATCCAGTGATTTGAAACCGTCTCTGAAATCCAGATTAAGGCCATAACCGCCGCTTACCTCACCATCCTTACATAGTGTTCCAAAAAATTTGTCAGTTTTTTCAACGGGCAAGAATTTGCCTTCTTTTTTATATATTGTGTAATCCATTTTTTTATTTTCTCCTTGCTGGACATTATTTATCTGGAAAGTTTAAACGCTCTTTTTTTCTGCCGGGGGCCTCTTTTTTTTGAGGAAGACCCCGCCGGTTTTTTTTTGCTGTTGTCAAATTCAAATTCGGTTTTGCCGTCTTTCAAAACGACAAAAGCATCAAATTTATTGCCCTTTGAAGAAGTAAAGCCTTTAATTAAAGATGTTTTGCCCTTTTCCAAGAGCTGTTTTGCATTGTTGGGGGTCAACTTTTTACCGGCTATGCCTTTCCAGATGACGAACTTACAACCGCCTTTCCATTCTGAGCAGCCGAAACCTTTTTTGCCCTCGATGACTAAGCCTTTGCCGCAGCTTGGACATTTCCCCAGGTTGGGCCGTTCAATCTTTTTGCTCTGGCCGACCAGGGGCATTAATTCAAGGATGAAATCTATAATTTCCTGATAAAAAGCCTCTGGTGCGTAATTCCCATTTTCAATTTCTTTCAATTTTTGTTCCCATTCGCCGGTCATGGCAGGACTTTTCAACTGCTCAATTTCTGAATTAATCCGATCTATACCCAACGGAGTCGGCACAATCGTCTTTTTCTGCCGGGCGCAATAACCGATTTGAAAAAGTTTTTCGATGATTCCAGCTCTGGTTGCCGGGGTTCCTATCCCGTTTTCTTTCATTATTCCGGCAAGCTCTTTATCGTCCACCAGCTTTCCGGCATTTTTCATTGCTGTAAGCAATGTTGAATCATTAAACCGGGCAGGCGGCTTTGTTTCTTTTTCTTTTGCTTCGATTTTGTTGAAATCGACAGGATCATTTTCTGACAGCTCTGGTAATGTTTCTTCTTTCTCAGATTTGGCTTTTTTGGCGATAAGGGCGCTTTTCCAACCCGGATCTTTAACGACTGTGCCAGAGGCCCGAAAGACATAGCCTTCAATATTAATATCCAGCTTTGTTTTTTCCGTGATACATTCGGGCAGGAAAATAGAAATAAATTGCTCACAGACAAGCATGAAAACATTGCGCTCATTCATTGTCAGATCATCAAGGTTGGCTTTATTGCCGGTTGGGATGATTGCGTGGTGATCTGTTAATTTTGTATCGTCAACATACGCCTTACCGAGCTTTAAACCATCATCCAGGCGTTTAAGGGCGGTTTCTGATGATGTTTTGTAGCTGTCTGGCAAATTTTTGATTTTTTCCGGCAGCCCTTCAACCATATCTGTAGATATATGATTACTTTCAGTCCTTGGATAAGATATCAGCTTATCTTTTTCATACAGCTTTTGCGCTACCTTTAAGGTTTCTGCTGCCGTCATTCCAAAAAGAGAGTTAGCATCTTTTTGGAGGTTCAAAAGGTTATAAAGTGGTGCCGCTTTCTGTTTTGTCTCTTTGGTTTCCTTCCAAATCACTTGACCCGTTGAAATTCCATCAAGATCGTTGACAATATTTTCAGCGGCTTCTTTGTCCAGGGCGTGTTTGCCCTCTGAATTAATATAGCGAGCGGTAAAGCCTGCTTTTGCGGCTGCATGAACTTCAAAAAAAGTGCTTTTTACAAAATTTTTGATTTCCATTTCTCGCTGAACAATCATAGCCAGCGTGGGCGTCTGGACCCGGCCCGTAGAGATTTTCTGGCGATTATGGTTAGAGTAGGCAATTGAAAAATTCAAACCGACAAGCCAGTCTGCTTTTGCCCTGTTCATGGCCGCAGCCGCCAGGGAATCGAAATCAGATCCTGGATAAAGTTTTTGAAAACCGTCTTTAATCGCCTGATTTGTCAAACTTGATATCCAAAGCCTTTTAAAAGGCTTTGTGCAGCCGGTTTCTTGATAGATCAGGCGAAATATATGCTCGCCTTCCCTTCCCGCATCGGTCGCGCATATAATTTCATCCGTGGCCGGGTCATTAAACAGCCTTTTAATGACATTGAATTGTTTCTTTTTGTCCTGGGGAACTTCAAATTGCCAATCATCCGGAATAATCGGCAAAGCATCCAGCGTCAAATTTTCCCATTCAGGATTTTGATCTACAGGCCCTGCTATTGTGACCAGATGACCAAACGCCCAGGTTACAGCATAATCATTACCATTCAGATAACCGTCTTTTCGCTCATTGCAACCCAACACATTGGCAATGTCTTTTGCTACACTCGGTTTTTCCGCTAAAACAACTTTCATTTTCTTACCTCCCTACAGGTAGTTAATATTTTTAAGCCCAATCGGGTTCTGCCGGATCTATATTTTCAGGTTCCGGATCTGCGATTAATTCAGGCTGAATGTTCTCAACCACTTCATTTTTTGTTGTATCATTCGGCCCTGCTATATCTTCATCATCAACGTCTTGAATATGGGGTTTCATCGCGGAATCTTTGAACCAGAACGCGCACTTTGCATCCACCGGTGTTTCAAAGTTATTTTGCATACAGATTAAAACTCGGCCTTTTTTCAGGCTCATTATCTGTTGTGGCAAAATAAGGGGAACTCCTTCTTTTGACATGCTTTTATTTTTCGTGAAGCCCTTGCCGCTTGAACTGTGACTTATTTTTGTGCGGGTATGATTGCCAATAGATTTCGATATATCTTCTGCAACTTTTTGTTCGTTTTGAGCAAAAAAGACATGATATGTGCAGGTGTTTTTCAATTGATCCATACCCTCTTGGCCATATATACCGATTACCTGTGATGTGGATTGACAAACATAAATAGCATTGAATCCGTAAGAACGCCCGATTGCAGGCATTTCAAGCAATTCTTTAATTCGCGCCATTCTCACAAATTCATCAAGGTATGCTGTGACTCTTTGCTCTCCTGGATAGGGTTCATGGTCCAGCATTGTCAGGGTAACGGTTTCAAAAAAGAGCGTTACAACATTTTTCAGCCGGGTTTGATCGCTGTTTTTGATCCACAGATAAATAGTGGTGCATTCTTCGCGCAGATCCTTCGTGCAAAAGTCGCTGTCTGACATATTTTTTGAAATTCTTTCATCAAAAAATACAGCAAGATTTGTCTGAAAAGTTGAAACGATAGAGCCAAATTCATTTTCAGGCTTTCCAATCAGACCGTTTCCGGACAGCCTTACCCTTTCCGGCAGATTTTCTGCACCGTCTAATATTTCTGCAATCGCCACCTGTATATCAGGGGTCTGCAGCGGTTCTTTCAATATAGTAGGGATAGATGTTTCACCATCCCGCCAAACAAGATACAAAGCCCAAAACATGAAAAAATCTCGCGCTGCAGTCGGCCAGTGATCCCCAGGATTTTTCGGATTATCCGGGATGACAGTTTCTGAAATTCGTCCGATATGGACTTCTTTGTCGGCCCAATCTTCCGGCAGTTCTTTTTTTGATAAAGGATTCCATTTAAAAGAATCCTTTTCCCCAGGAGCAAACTTTATGATTTTAGAAAACTCGCTGCGGCGCTTTTTCGTCTTAAAGTATAGTTCGCCCTTTGGATCATGGACAACGGCAGAATGAGAGCAGGAAATTAAAGACGGTATAATGATACCGGCTGTTTTTCCAGATCCCGGAGGCGCGTAAACTAAAACAGAGAGTGGTTGACTGGTTCTGATGTAATTACCTTGATGAACACCAAGAATAATTCCCGAAGGGTCCATCAAATCCATTTTTTTAATCTCTTTTTTATTCGCGTAATGCGCGGCTCCATAGTCACCGTTTTTTTCCCTGAAAGGATTCAGGATAGGAACGAATGCGGCCACGCCCAGAGCGGCAAGAAAAGAATATTGCAGCCAGGACGGATAAGGGAAAGACAGGTCTTTCAAAGCCTGCAACGGAGCGTTTATAACCATTGGATATTTACCGAAATAAATTATAGTCGCGGCAAATATCCCGTAAAACACAAATGGTGTGGTAAGGTCAGTTAAATGACAAAGCGTTTTTTTCATTTGATATATTCTGCCTTTGCTTCAAAAGTTCTACGGTCTTTTCGCTTAATAAAAAGCACGATATCCAAAGCACGTTTGGCATATTGCGTTACCAGATCCGGGCCGCCCTGCAGCCCGGCCAACTGTGCATTCATTACGATTGCGTCAATGGCTTCTTTGGTTCCGTCTGCATGAACGGTTGCCATGCTGCCGCCATGCCCGGCATTGAGCAGCCGTAAAAATGGTACAGTGTTGTCAATGTCAAGTTCTCCCATGAGGATACGGTCAGGCCGTACCCTCATGGCTGAGTTGATGATATCTTTATAGGTTACTTGGGATACATCCGTGCCGGTTTTGCTTTTCAGCCAGCGTATCGTATTGGGCTGATCAACAACCAATTCTTTTGTGTCTTCAATGACTACAAGGCGGCTTTCCTTCGGGATATATCGAATCATAGAGTTTAACAGGGTGGTCTTGCCTGATGACGTTCCACCGGCAATCAAGACCGTTTTACCGGCCTTGATTGCGGATGAAAGCTCTTTTGCGTCAGACTTTGACATATAGGACTCTATTTCGAATCGCCTCGCCTGGGCGATTCTGATAGAGATTGTCATACCGGAATCTGACAGGCCCCCGCCTACTACCTGGATTCTGTACCCATAATCCGGTAAAGCGGTTGCCAGAAACGGGGTATAATCATCAAAGCGCTGACCTTTGATGGTTGCAAGTGTCGCGGCTAAATGATTGAGCTTTTGCAAGCTCAATTCTTTATCGGTTTTGACTTCCCAACCGTCTAAGGTTTCAAGCCAAACCTGACCCGGCTCATTGATACATATTTCAACCACATCAGACCGTTTAAAATACTTTTCTAACGGTTTAATATGTTGTTTTAATAAAGCACTCATTTTATGGTTGTCCTTTAAAAATTGTGTCATCCCCTCTACGGTATTCATTAACTGTATAAGTGATTTTACAATAGCCAGGCGCACCGGCACCGCCTGGATTCCTAACGTCATCACCACCACCGCCGCCACCACCCGCACCGTATCCCACGCCACCGGAACCACCGCTGATTCCGATGAAACTGGTGCCCTTAGCAGCCCTTACAGCACTTCCGTATCCGTTCGCACCGTTTCCACCATAAAACACATTCGGTATGTCTGCACAGCCACCAGTCACCGAATCGCCATTTTGTCCCCTTGCTCCTTTCTTAAAATCCGCAGTGACAAGATTTCCAAAATAACTGTTTTGATTGCTTGACCCTATGGTTATAGGAATAGATTGTCCTGGTGTAACCGTTACATTTTGAGTCACTTGTTCACCAGCGCCACCGCCGCCACCGCCTGGCCACTTCATTGTACATATTTGCCATGTGCCACCACTGCCACCATTTCCAAACCCATCTTGTGCTTTGAATGTTCCCCCGCTTTCACCACCGCGACCGCCACCGGCAATTAAAAAAACAGTAATATTTTTAATTGTAGGAGGAACGGTCCAGGTTCCAGATGATGTAAAGTTAACGGTTTTGGTAGATGATCCTAAATATAAGTAGGGTACGGGTGGGCCAACCGCCTGGCAAGGCGCAAGTTCTATCGTGCCGTCATCCGGGGTTTCAATGACAGTAATCGCTTTTTGTATTGAAGTAAGGTTTTCATCATTATTTTCAACACCACAAGAGTCTGTTTTATAAATATGTGGAAAAGAAACCGCCGTGCTGCGGCTGCAATCAGATAAAATGATTTTTTCATTATCATCGTTGATATAATAGTCATAAGTTCGGTAAAAGCTCTGACCAGCTGTAAAATCGTGCTCATATTTTTGATCCTCGCAGTAAGCTTCTTGCAAGTCGAATCCATCCCCCTCCTGGACGCGACACTCGCTAGCATATTCAATTGACCCATCATCCAGTCTGTAAGCTGTTCTGTAATATTCAAAAACTTTTCCAGCGGTTTCGTCTATGTAAGGTGAACACGTTAAATCTGTTAAAAAATGAGCGTATGATTTTCCGGAATCAATGCAGTTTGTGATTTGAGTTTTTGAGCCCTCATTATCGGTATAATAAAGTTTAACTTGTTCGTAAGACACACCGGCTGTGAAATCATGGCGAACGCCGCAATCTGAAACCTCTGAAAAGATATCAAATGATTTTTCAAAATCATTTGAACATCCGGTAATGTCTATCGTTTCTCCTTTAACAACAGCATATTCCCGGTACTGTTCATAGGCTTTCCTCGCGTCAAAATCATAGACCACGTTGCAAGGTTCGCCGTATTCTTTGACGATATCAACGGTTTCACCTGTATCAATACACTCACCAGTAGCAACGATATCACCGCTATCATTCACGGTTACTTGCTTATGTTGCAAATATACTTTTTTATCATCCAGGCTGATGCGCGGATCACAGCTTTCCCAGGTGGACGTTGTTTTTTCCGCGAACTCTGCGGGGTCATCTGCTATTTCAGTGTTAAACTCTCCTGGTTTAAAACTGCTGCTTGTGTTTGGTGTGGATGTGTCACCCCCGGCAAGTCCGTTGTTGTCATCTTCGTTTTCTTCCTCTTTTTCTACAAGATGCTTAGGTGTTTTATCTGCGTTTGCACGTTCTTTCAGAAGGAGAAATTTTTCAATTAGACTGTCTAAATCTCCGACCGCTGTTACAACCGTTCCGGGTTCAACCCTTTCGCCATCTGTCCGGAATTGAGAAGTTAAAGGCGTGTCCAGTGTTTCAATCAACATAGAGTCATTTGTAGGAAGGCAAAGAGAATGCCAGTTGATTGACATTCTAGTTGTGCCATCCTCCAAAACCTGTTGATTCAGTTGGCCTTTTAACTGAGCTTCGGCCATGCCAATTTTGACAGCTTCCGGAAGCAAATCCACAAAGACGGAATCGCTTTCAGTTGAAACCGTTTTTTGAAGCGGAGTTATCAAATTTACTTTGATCACCTGTTCATCATGGTTAAGCTGTTGCGTGTTTGAAATTGATTGCTGTACGTTGTTTTCTCCGGTTTCAGCGTTTGTGTACGCCTGAAAAAAAACAACCAGGACAATACAAATAACGCCGATAATTACGGCTTTTAAAGAACTGTTTTCCATTTTTTACCCCCCTACAGGTAAAACCTTCATGTTGTTATTGCCTACATCTTTAAACCAAATGTCTTTGGCTGCACTGATCAAAATTCTTGACCCTGCTTGAATTTCGATCCGTGGTTGTATATCTAAGTGTTCTTCCAGAATAGTTTGGGCAAGGCCGCTTTGCTCCTTACCAAAACTTTCTATTACAACTTGTTGATTCTGATTTTTAACCGGCAAGCTGTAAGTTGTGGCGGCGGTTAAAACTGATACTAAAAGGCTCATGCCGTACCGCTCACCATACCGCCGGTCAACATCGCCGGTAATCCCGCTGCGGCCCATTGCATCGGCCATTTCAGCATTACCCACATGAATATTGATACCATCCGGCGTGATAATCCGAACCCAAGTAACGGTTAAACGCTCCTGGCCGATTTTTTTAACAGGTTTGTAGCGGCCAACGGCTTTCGATCCTGCTGGAATCAAAATCTTGCGCCCGTGGCCGCCAAAGACATTTTCTTCTATCTGCGCTACTACCTTGCCGCCCAATTCGGAATTAATCTGGTTTACAATCAGGGCCGGAATGAATTTATCGACTGAAACCACCCTGGACATATCCAGGGGCAGGCTGGCATTTGTTTTTGCCTCTTTCCATTTTCCCTCCGGGATCTCTTTAACTGTTGAGCTTTGCATATCCGGAGCGCTGGCTTTTACGTTGACTTCAACAATACCCCGCCGCCGATTATTCAGTATTTTATTGTCGTTAGCAGGCATTGCTTTATGCAGCTTAAAAAGCTCTTTGGCGGTCGGTTTTTTTACTGGCTCCGGCTTTGGAGCCGGTGGCGTAAGATCCATTTTTACAATGGGCGCCTCTGGTTCAGGTTCCGGCTTTGGAGCTGGTTCGGCGGTGGAAAAGAAATCAGGATCAAGTCCTTGCTGGACCATATACTGTTCGTGCTGGCTGTTATCCGGTTCACTGGTCTTTTTTTGATAGATAATAAATCCCGTAACAGCGGCTACCAACACAGCAAAACCGACAAAGCCGATCAGCTCTTTTTTCCATGCAAACCCAGGGCGCGGAATATCAATTTGTTTTTTATCAGTCATTGTCTTTTTTCCAGATACAAAGGTGAGCAGATCCCGCCCGGAGCGTCCATTTTTTGCTAAGGGTTTCTGCAATGATTTTACCGCCGGAAATACGTGTATTGACCGGCGTATCGTATCCATCGACGACCCGGTAAACGGTTGGAAGCGTTTTTACGGAATCCAGGTTATTTTCTCCAAACTGAAAAAAAGTGAAATATCCGTCATCATATACCCGGATCGGTGCTATCTTTTCGTTTCCGCTTTTGATTTTATAGTTAAAATCAAGTTTGGCAGAATCTACTTTTGACGGCACATCTTTTAAGTAATCGTTTTTTTCAGCCTCTTTTTTCTTTTCCTCTGCTTCCGCTGACAGGGCTTTTTTCCTGGCAGCTTCAATTTCAGCTTTTTCTTTCTGCAAGGCGCTAATAGCCGGGTCGTCAATGTAAGTAACCAGGGAAGGCATGAATTTTGATTCAACAGAATCAACCCGCAGATAAAAACTGTAAATATTTCCGGAATCTCCATGTACAGTTAAGTTTGTATCTGCACCGTGAAATTTTGCATAAACATCAAAAACGTTGGTCAAGGCCGGATTCTTGCTGCTAAGAGGCACAAATGTAAAGTTATGGCTGTCAAAAAGAGAGTAACCGGCTATCTTTTCGCCTTCCGGCAGCACAATTGTGCTGCCCATAAATTCGCGCAGCCGAATCTTATATGTAATGTTGGAATCATACGGATGGCGCTTAATATTGGCCCTTGGATCTGATTTATCAAAAGCAGTCTGGACGGCCTGCAAGTTAGCATCGTCACGCATAGGCCGGTTTGGTATGGCTTTGCCGCTGGCCTGTTGCTGCCCGCCCATTTCGTCGATAACTGCGGCTGCAGCACTGCTGATCGAAAAAGTAACGATAAAAGCAATAGTAAGTATGGATTTAAATCTCACTTTTAGACTCCTTATAGTTTCTTTTGACAATTGAATATTCTTCGATTTGCAGGCCAAGAGGATTTTGCAGCTTGTTATCAAAAGCAACATGCTGATCATAAAACCCGTAACGCAGTGTTATTACCCATTCTTGCCGTTCTTCTCCGGGTTCTCCGTCTGTTGTGTCGATGGTTTCTAATTCGATTTGATGGATGCGTGGGGCCAGGGCGTTATCCCTTATAATATGGACCCGCCTTTTTTTGCCCGGTTGGTAATAAAGCCCTGTTTCTTTATCGCCATAGAACCGTTTAAAGTTTTCTGTAACCTTTGGGCTGCTTAATGCAACAACAAAGGCATATCGGTCTGCTTCTGTGATTTTATCAACCGTTTCCCTGGACGTTACATAGGAACGCAGAAACATTGAAATCAAAGTCTGATTTGCCCTGATATTTTTTCCGGCCCGCTGCACCACTACAAAGCTGTTTGTCGCGTTCTGAAATTCAACGTATACAGGCTCTATTTCTTTTAAGGGCAGCAAAGCGGTTATAGCGATACCTTGGGCAGCAACGACAAGGCCAAGGATGATTATAACAACCGTCAAAAGCCGGTTGTTAAAAACAGCCTGCAGCCAGGGGATGGATGGTTTCTTTTTCTTCATTTGCTACCCCTTGCCAATTGTTTGAAATTCTTTATTCAATGGATCGCAGGCGCACGGCGATTTTTTCAGATCATTCGGGTTGTTGTCCTGGCTGGGCGTTAATCCAGCACAACCACTTGTCAGTGCGAAAAGTAGAATGATGATCAGCGTTGTAATAATTTTTTTCATTTTAAAAATCCTCCCTACATGAATTTTTTAGGTAATCCAATGATTTGACTATATGCTCTTTGCATTCCGGAAACGGCAGCAGGAGCGGCGGCGGCTGCCCCCTTGCCTATATATGCGCTTCCGGATTGGGCAGCTTTTCCGGCAACTGCAGCACCACCACCGCCAACCACAGCAAGGCCGCCTGCAATACCGCTAGTGCTTCCGGCCATTCCCCCGGATAATTGCGATGCAAAATCAGGTGCCTTTAAAAGCATGGCAATTGTTAAAAGGGACCAGCAGACACAAGCCCAATATTGTTTGGTGAAGACAATATTGACAGTGTTAAGATCTATGAGGCTTTCGACCGTATCAGCAAGGCCAAAATAGCAGATTGACATAATAATACTGGCAAATATGACCAGGAGTGCGTAGTTGATGATACCTTTCAGCCAGGCAAAGAAGATAAATCTTGTTTGTTTAAAGGCGGCAAAAAAGATACAAACACCACCAACGATAAACAGTACATACATGGAGAAAAAGCCCATGATCATTAAGGCCAAGAATGTGACATAAGCGGCTGAATAAATGATCAAGAGCAGCAGCACTAAAGACCCCATTCTTAAATATTTCCAGGCATTGGTCAGAAAATTTCCGTCCGGTTCAATCTTGAAAAGGATATCAAACAGTTTAAAGCTCATTTCATCCATTCCGGCGAACAGTGCGGAAAGACCGCTGCCGCCGGGTAAATCAGAATGAACGGCATTTACAAAAAAACCGGCTATATCCATTACAGAACCGATAACCGGCTGCACAAACCATTTAAAAAAGCCGCCTGTTGTCATTAGCGGCCCAAGAATAACGAGAATGATCATACTGGCTGCAAACTCTATGGATTTTTCTTTACCGAATGTGCCTTTCATTAGGAGAATGCCAACGACAACGATATAAAGCAGGACAAACGCATAAGCAAAAACGTCAAAGGAATCCATGAGCTTTGGAAAAACAGTAGTGATAAAACTGTTGATCTGGTTGAGGAAGGCAGCGAAAATATTTAAACCAAAATTATCCATGTATTAATCCCTTTTATTGCTCAATCCCTAAAATCTTATAAAATTCGGAATCATCTTTTTTGCTCGTATCAATGCCGTTTGCATCTAAGTATTCCTGCAGCGGTGCGTATTCAGAGCTTTTTTCTATGTTTTCTTCGATTTCCTGTTCACGTTGGGCCGTTGCTTCATCCGTTGCACCGTCAAAATTTACAATGCTTTGCGCTTCTCCGATATGTGCAACCAGGGCAAGGTGGTCTGTTAAAATTTTTAAGATTTCGGCCAGGATGCGGTTGTTAAGATCCATTGCAGCTTTGACGTTTGGAGTGCTGTCAATTCGCCCGGCCAGATCTTCAAGCAGTTCATATCTTTCAGGCATACCGTTTAAAGTTTTTTCTGACTCTGTGATTGCGTCTTCAAGGGTTTTCTGGCGGGCATGATATTTTTCATTTAAAGTTTTGAGTTTTTCAACTTTTTCTTGCGGCATTCTTGGATCTTTGAAAATGCCTTCAATTAATACGCGCGGGTCCACAAAATCGTCATCACCCATTTCATGGCTCAAAAATTTTTTGGCATATTTTGCCATAGCAGTCGGATTGTTCTCTATTTCTTCGCGAATATTGGACAGATCATTAACCATGCCGGTTGCCTGATCATATGCGCCGATTAATTGCTTTCTCATGTCTTCAACTTCACCATAGATATTCTTGGCGGTTTCAAGCTGTTCTTGAAGATTCTCAAGCTGTTCAGTCGCTTGTTTGATCTGTTCAACGTAATAGGTGTAACTGGTGGGATCTGATACAATGTCACCCGCACCGAATAACGCCCAGGCGTTTGACGATAGGATTAGGTAAATACAAAATGTGGAAATTAGTTTTTTCATCTGCGGGCCTCCTTTGTTATGTCATAAACAACTATATATTTATCTTCCTGCTGTTCTTCTGTGGTCTGTTCCGGCTGAGAACAACCGAAAATAGACGCGACAAAAAAAGATAAAAAAAATATTTGAACAATTCTCATATAACCGCCTTTCTGCGCCGATCTCCGGAAAGATAAAGCTGTTTCCAGTCAGTTGTTTCATGTCTAAGGGTTTCAACTTTCTTAATTGATTCTGCGGATGAATCAAAAACCCGCAGATACCTGTCAAGCGGTGACAAATCCACATCGACAATAACGCTTTCGCCTTCTTTCCTTTTGATCATAACCTGCCGTGGATGGGGGTTTTTTATCCAGTTAAACTCAGTTTCATTCAATCTTAAATTGTCTATGTAATGCGCCTTATCAGCGCGTGGCTCAGGAAATAAGATATAGGTGCCAATGTTGTTTTTGATTTTGGGCGCTATCGGATGATCCAGGACCGTACCGGCTTCCTGGATGGCACCGATAAAAACACCGTCTGTTTTCCTGATTTCTTCCAGCATCATGTCAATTTTGGGTGCAAACTGTTCAGATTTGAGATATTTGCCTAATTCATCCACAAAAACCGCATAACCGCCATCGTTCCGAGCTGTTAAAAAGAGCTTATGGAATAGATAATAGGCCATCGGCCCAAGGACTTCCGGAGAGTCAAGCAACGCTGTCATATCAAACGCAACCAGCGGTTGAGAAAAATCAAGCGCATCACGATTACCATTGAAAAACCCACCCATTGCACCGTCAGGCAGCCAGCGATCCAGTGCCGACCGAATAGACCCTTTTTCTTTTAGACCGAAAGCATCGCTGATGCTTTCAAGGGTTCGGTCTTTTTTATCAAGCTCAAAAGCCTGGATAATCGCTTGCCCGATCCTGTGAGAAGATTCCTCATCTGTTTTGCCGGTCAGGACCTGGAACCACTGATTAAGAAAGGTCCGGTTTTCCGTTGTGTCATCAAGCTGTAACGGGTTGACATCGATGCCTCTTGAAAAATCCTGATAAGATCCATCATGAAACCGGGTGAAAATATTCATGCCCCTTAATCGGTCGAAGGCCAAAACCCGGAAATCAGGATATTTAAAGCACTGCGACAACAGAAAACTGGTTAAAGTCGTTTTTCCTGATCCTGTACCACCAATTATAAGTGTATTCCCCAGGGCGGTCTTTTCGGGCGTGACGTGAAAGATAAAGCTGTATTCACTGTCTGCCTGCGTCTTGAAAACCGTTACTGGTTTATTTCCCCATGAGCAGGATTCGTGGCCTTCTCCCACTGTGGCAAATGTTGTGAAATGTGAAGCGTTTTCACTCGTAAGAAACCTTTGCCGGCAATTAAAACTTTGATACTCTGGATATCTGGACCAGAAAAGCGCTTCCTGGTTAACCCGTTCACGTACTGTACGATAGCCATAACTTTCGATGTTGTTTTTGATTATCGTTACTGCGTTTTCCAGTTCTTCAATGGTGTCTCCGAAAACTTCAACAGCCCATCTGTGGGAAATCAGTGTAATGCTGTCAGCCTGGACCCGCTGCTGCAGTTCCATAATTTCAGAAAGAATGATTTCAGGGCTTTTAGAAAAGACGGACACATTTTTGCGCTTATCTTCCAGAAATGACAGCGCTTCATTTTTATCAAAATTTGAAAATGTTTGATAAATGCTAAATTCATGGCGGGTTTTAAATACTTTGTCTAAAAGTCCTTGGCTTGACATTGTGGCCGGTGCTTTAATGTACAACCATGCGGAATATCGTTTATTATTGGATTCATATATTTGATATCGTTTTCTTGATGGCCATTGAAGCGTTGTACTTGAGAGGATGCCGTCTAACTGTCCATTTTTCGGATATTTTTGATACGATATTTTACCATTGGTTATGCTGGCCCAATATGATGCCAATTCTTCGCCTGCCAGCTCTACAGGCCCGTATTCGTGCAGCCGGGCCATAACATCTTTGATTGTGTCATTCAGCAGCCGTAATAATTCATCCTGGCCAGAATCATCATCATCTTTCTGCCGGACTAAAAGCCCTAACTGGTCCTTAAAGTCCCGATCAGTTACAAAAATTAAGTAATGCCGTGTTCGATAAGAGCTTTTAAATCTTGACGCCCATTTTTTCGATATCTCTTTTGAAAGTTGAATATCGTAATCATCAGCCTCCGGGTCTCTTTTAATAATCATGCGGTGGCTGTGCTGCATAACCGTTATGTCGCTGGACAGATTTTCAAAAAACCGTTTGCGGGTTTCATACAAATTTTCGATTATCTCAGGGGCCAGTCCGGAATAATCCTTGCCTGTCAATTCAATGATCCGGGCATATTTCCCGCCTTTTGTCAGGGTTGTTTTATCATCCGGCCACAGTGCGAAAATCGGGCAAAAATCATCGACTTTTGTTATATCTGGACCATTCAGTAATCTACGCAATATATTCACGGCCTTTAAAATCTCCTTTTGTCCGTTTCAGTTTGAACCATCGGACGGCATACACGGTAAAAAATTCAGGATCTTCTTTTGCCTTGAGTGCGCCATATATCCAAGCTATCGCGAAAAGGGGAAAGATCAGCCACAACCGGCCAGTAAGGCCGGTTATGACTGATACAAGAATCAACGCGAAGATGGCGTAATCTCTAGGAACAGATTTTACAAGTGTCGGTTTCCAGGGGGTAGGATATATGGGCTTTAAATGTTCCATTTTAGCTCATTACCCAGGTTGCAATTCCAGCTGCGGAGCCGACCAGGAGAGCGCCTGCGATAATTCGCATGGCCCACTCCATCCGGAGCTTGTTCATCATCAGCGCTATTGCCGCAATGACAATGACTAGTGTGCAGATCGCAACTGCAAACTGTCCGGTGAGCAAGGCCGTTGCTTCTTCTGTTTTTTCTGTGGCTTTTTCAAACGGATCGTTAACGCCGTCTGCAAGGGCAAAGTCAATAAGAGTGAAATATATAAAATTAAGTGACAGGCCTATTTTGTAAAATATTTTTTTCATTTGATCATTTCCTTTGTTTCGGGTTTTTAGACTCTTACTTTTTTAATCCACGCTGGTTGCTCAGAAAGATACGCCAGGGCGGTGTTGATAATTTCGGTCTTACTATTAAACTCGGTTGAGTTTAATAGGGCAGCAAGGTATTCACTGCCTTTGGCTGACAGCTTGACACGCTTTGCTTTCCGCTCTCCGATTTCAATTTCATCTATGGTTTCAGGGCGGTATCCGGCAATTAGAGAATACAGCCCAAAATCCACGCATTCGACTAAATCAGATCCACAGAATTTTTCAGGCATACGGACGGTATGCTCAGAAGGTTCAGACATAGTGATTGGCCTCCATTGGTTTGGGTTGGAATTTAAAAATAGTGGCTTTTTGGCGGTGGGGTTGGTATGGTTCAGAGTCATTTCACTGCCTCCCTGTTAGGTAGTGACTGGCACAGTGGGCGGGGATTCCCTACAAATCCTCGCCCACAAAGCCTTTTAGGTGTTAACAAAAGCCCCCTACAAACTCTTGTCAAGTAGCTCTAAATTTACATTATTTTACACTTGTGTCAATTAAAAAACCCAAAATTTATAACTTTTTTTACACTCTTTAGGTAAAATTTCACATACTTTCTTGATTTTTTTTTATTTGCGGTGTTTTCTTTAATATTTTTAGTGGGTTATCAGCTACTACAATGTCGTATATTAAAGGTTTTTATGATGTGTCGCTTTGAGCTAACGCAATGAAAAAGGACTGCATCTAATTTTTTTACAGTTCCACTGCGTTACACTCCCAAAAAACAAGATGCAGCTAAACCTTTTCCCTTGCGCGGATCTCAAAGTCTCAAAAAGATAAAAAGGAAGTCGTTGCGCTCTTTTGTATTTCCCCGTAGCCTTCCTTTCCCGCAATGGTATTGATCCGGTCAGTCTGACAAAGGATAAAAAAAAGATTTTTCAAAACGCCTCCGGCTGAAAAATCGTTCCCGCCC
>ENA-OSAI01000345-OSAI01000345.1-marine-sediment-metagenome-genome-assembly--contig:-NODE-345-length-20595-cov-9.400000_pt1 | contig 20595 bp, 19 predicted proteins | sample MGYA00237871_ERZ529316 | MGnify/ENA primary metagenome ERZ529316 (study PRJEB26369, sample SAMN03142814) | marine sediment metagenome | biome: marine; feature: borehole; material: sediment...
CCTGTAGTAGTAGGATCATTTTCATCGATGATATCGATGATGTTGATTGTGTTGTTTGATGTTTGATTGATGTTCAGAATTTCATCTTTGTTTTCTAAGATGTAAATATTGAACTCAATGTTCATCATTAGTTTCATTTGAATAAGAAAGTCTTTAATTAAATTTTGATGCACAGGATTGTCATCTTTAATGATTACATTCACTGGTATCCCCCCTATTTACCATTATAACATTAGTTATCCTTTTTAAAAAGGTGTGATTCGTATGATTTTTGCTTTCTTTCATTTACTTGGACTCGTTTTTTTGGTTTGGTTTTATAAAATTAAAATCCATTTGATCAATTATGTATTGATTATTGGGATTTTTACTTTATATTTTTTTACTTTAAATGATCCATCCTTTCTTGCGATGCTTATTTATAGTTGGGCAATATATTATGTAAATACTTATCTATTGTTTAGGAATTTTCATACATCGTATCATGTGAGTATTATTGTGATTATTGTTGGGTTATTTGCGAACGCGTTGATTGCGGGAGATGCATTTTATTTTTATCAATATATGTTTGTTTTTTCAATTCAAAATGTATTGATTATGTTTCTTCATTTGGTGCTTATGTTTGGCGTCTTGATTATTTCAAGAAAATTGTCTTTTTATAAGGACACACTCTATGTATCAAGGTTTATATATATCAATCTGTTCATCCATTTTCAAATAGTAATGATTCATTTGATCAAAGATTTTGATGTAATGAGACAATATATATATCATGCTGAAGGGTATTATTATCAATCAATTTTTTATTCGAGTTTTGTATTTTATTTGATGTTGATTGTTAGTGCGATATTTTATGAAAATAAAAGAGCAGTGGAACGAAAACTTTTTGGTGAGTTGAGTGCCAAACAAGGAGATTTACGTCATTTGTTTGAAACAAGACCTTCGAAATTGATTTCGCAAATGAAAGAACTGGCTGCTAATGGAGAATATGAAAAGATATTGAATGAAACGAATAAGTATATGGGTTATCGTAAAAAGGTCTCGCATAAACGTATATTAGATAAATTAAATGATGATTTGCTGGCATATGTTACGATGGAAGTGATTGGTAAAGAAAAGAATATTGCGTTTGAAGTTGTTGTGGAATGTGAGCCAAATAAACCACTTAGTAAGATGCATTATTTTTTAGAGATGTATGGGATTGTTTTAGATAATGCGGTGGCTGCGGCGAAGAAAGCGAAATTACGATATGTAAAAATTGTTTTTGATCAACATAAAGTGATTGTTGAAAATAGTTTTGTGAAAGAAGATGTCAATCAACTTGTTGAGAAGAATAGTCTAAAAGGACACGAGACAAGAATCAATGGGCTTAAATTGCTTGAGTATTTGGAGCAAGAATCGAACATCAACGTGAGTGTTGATGTGAGTTACAGGGTTATTGTGTCATTGGAGGCGGAAGATTATGCTTAGGATGGAGTTATTTAGCAGCGTGATGATTCGAGCGATTATTTTATCGATTGGGTATTTTAGTGCTCTACATATTGCTTATAAGATCAAACCTTCTAAACGAAGTCTGATTGATGCGGTATTGATTGTTGGTTTGATGGTATTGATGAGTACGAGAGTGGAATGGGTATTGTTAAAAACCATTAGTTATTATGTTCTTGGATATTTGTTGTTGACGCTTAATCATCATAAGGATAAGTATGGATCATTAATGTTTTCTTTGATATTGTTTATGATGATTAGTGTGAGTGACCTGATATCACTCAATATTTTGGCTTCTTCAGAACTGCTTTTAAATGCGGTGAAGTACCAAGAAGAAAATATTTATGGTGTGTTGTCGGCGGTAATCCCATCAGTAGTGGGGATGGTGATGTATATTGTAAGTGCTTTGTTTGTCCAAAAGACGCTCGATTTTACGGTGGTGAGATCGAAAGTAACTTATTCGCTCTTTTCATTATTCTATCTCTTTTTAATAGTTCAAATTTCTTTGGTCATCACTCATATTATTGTATATATTAGTCCTACAATTGCTTTAGAGGATGTATATCAATTTATTGGATATACATATATACCAATGATTATTATCGGTGCTTTTTCGTTTTATTATTTACATCACATATTGAAATGGGAAAAAGTGATTAAGGCCCGTGAAGAAGAACTGTTAACAGCGGAACACAAAAGAAGAGATGGGTATAGGGCTAACCATAATGTCGATAATATTATATTGACAATCCATACGTTGACGAAAAACAATCAACATGATGAATTAAAAGCGTATCTTGATAAGCTGTAAATCAAGATGCGCTTTCTTTTTGAATACATTTTCTGTTATTTTGCGTAATTATTATCTATTTGAGTATTTAGTTTATATAATAGTTAGTACCAAGGGAAAGTAAAGGTAAAATGCGGATTAAGGTGGATGGATGTCTATGGGGGTAGACATCCATCTATGTCCGTAGTCATATGAGAAATCATATGACATTTTTAATACTATTATTTGTTTATATATAGTTGAGTTGGTACCTAATATAAACAAAAAGATGTTTTGAATCTACGATTTGATATTGCATTGTAATGATATTTAACATATAATAGTTTTTGAAGTAAAAAATAGTTGTGGTTGTGAGGAGAATTTATATGAATAACGATGAAATAAAGCAAAATGATTATGTAGATGAGATATCAATTAAAGAACTGATTCAAATTATTTGGAGTTATAAATGGTTGATCATCATTATCACAGTATTTTCTGGAATTATGGCTTTGACTGTAGCTAATGTGATGGGAAAAAGAAGTGAGCAAGTCGAGACCATTATTTCTCTTGAATGGAATGGTTTAATTGAAGGTACATATCCAGACGGAAATCGCTTTATTTATAACAATATGTTTGAGAGCTATGTTTTTGGTGATGCGCTAGAAGCAGCAGGAGTTGATGATGTCACTACGACTCAATTCAGAAATACTTTAAGCATCAAACCAATTTTGCCAAATAGTGCTGTTCAGCTTGTCCAACAAAGCATTGAAAATGGTGAGCAAATTACTTATTATGCAACAGATTATAAGCTGATTTTAGATTTAGGTGAACTTCCAGTCAATGAAGAAGAGGCAAAAATGCTGTTAGAATATTTGATTGAGGCATTTAAAACTGATTTTGAGAGTAAATATATTCAAAAAGCAGTAGTTTTAGAATATACAAATATTGATTTATCTACTTACGATTATGATGAGACATATCTCATATTTCTAAATCAAACTGAGCTACTTGAAAGTGTTGTGAATAATGCACTTTTAACTGGTGGTGACTTTGTTTCAAATACTTTAAATATTGGGTTTTCTGATTTGATTTCTAGATTAACTCTAATTCATGATGTTGATTTGTCTAATATCAATACTAGGGTAAGTAATTATATGCTGACCAAAGAAATAGATTTTTTAATTACAAGGTATACATTCCAAGTTGATCAAAAAACACTAGAACTCAATAAAAAAACTGATTATAAAACCGTTCTTACTCAAAATATTCTTGACTATACAGGTAGTGAAACTGTTGTAATTATTCCTGGGATGGAAACGGATTTTACATTTAACCCTTACATTAATACATTATATTCGGAACTAGTTTCTACCCAAGAAGAAATAGCAATCCTAGAAAATGATATTTCTTACATCGAAGATAGGATAAATCATTTAGAGTTGTTAAAAATTTCTGGTAATGGCGAAACAATCATTTACCAAAACCAAATAGAACTTGTAGAGCAAGATATAGAAGCAGCAAAAGAAAATATCACAGATGTTGCAGAAGACTTGAACGTTATGTTAAAAGAGTATAATACCTATTTAACTAGAAATAGTGTTATTCCGTTAACATCACCACAAGTAGTGAGTGATGTCAATGTTATGCTTTATACCGCCATTGGTACTGTTCTTGGTGGTATGGTGAGTTTGCTTGTTGTGTTTTTAAGAGAAACATTGAAGAAAGATTAATTCATTTCATCCTGGGTTAGAAAGCTAACTCAGTTTTTCCTCCGTAGCTTTTGCTATGGAGGTTTTTTGTTTTATTATATTAAGAAGTGTGGTATAATTTTCAGTGAAATTAGGATTTAGAATTATCATTTATTTGGAGGCTTATCTATGATGGATTATAAAAAATATATAGTATTATTTATCGATATAACAATAATATATTTAGGATTTATTTTTGCTTTACTTGTCTATAATGATTTTGATTTTGTGATGATAGATGCAAAAGATTTCACAAGAGAATTTCCATTTGTCTTGATTCTATATATTATCACTTTTGAACTTTTTGGTATGTATAAGAGTTTGTGGAGATTCGCTGGAATAGAAGAGTTATTACGTGGTGGCTTTGCAAACTTTATTGCAATTACTGTCGGATACTTAGCTGTCACAATGTTTGATGTTGGAGATTTTTCATTTAGTTTGTATTTCATAGCGTTTTTCGTGGTTAGTACTGGAACGATTGGCATGAGATTAAGTTATCGTTTGTATGAATTTTATCGAAATTATATGCAAGATAATTCAAAATTAATGAGAACTATAATCATTGGTGCTGGTAATGCTGGTGTGATGCTTGTTGATGAAATAAAAAGTAATAAAGAGTTTGATAAGGTTGTTGTTGGTTTTATTGATGATAATCATCAATTAAAAGGGAAACGAATTCATGGTGTCCCTGTTTTGGGTAGAAGTGAAGAAGTAGACGAGATTGTTGAAAAATATGAAATAGATAGTATTGTGATTGCGATTCCTAGTTTGAGTTTGAAAGCGACAACTGAATTGATCAATCAATTGGAGAAAACTGGTTGTCAAATTAAATTGATGCCGCCATTTTATGAAATGGTTGGGGATAAAAATGATTTGGTTAAAATACGTGATGTAAGGATTGAGGATTTGCTTGGTCGAGATCCAATTGTTTTAGAAGAAGAAGGAATTAAAGAATATATTGAGGATAAGACGATTCTTGTCACTGGTGGTGGCGGAAGCATTGGTAGTGAGCTCGTTAGACAGTTGCATAAGTTTCATCCTTCACGCATTGTGATTGTTGATATTTATGAGAATAATGTGTATGATTTACAAATGGATTTAGAAAGGATGTATCGAGCGAAAGTAAATGTGTTGGCTCCAGAAGTGATTGTGTTGATTGCGAGTGTGAGAGATAAAGAACGAATGGAAGAGATTTTTAAGAAGTATAAACCAGAGGTTGTTTTCCACGCTGCGGCACATAAACATGTTCCTTTAATGGAAGTGAGTCCAAAAGAAGCGATTAAGAATAATGTGTTTGGTACTTATAATGTGGCGCAATTAAGCGACCAATATAAAGTGAAAAAATTTGTCTTGATTTCAACTGACAAAGCCGTCAATCCAACAAACATGATGGGTGCTTCTAAACGTATGGCTGAACGTGTTGTGATGTCATTAAATAAGCAAAGTAAAACAGATTATGTCGCAGTTCGTTTTGGAAATGTGCTCGGGTCTAATGGCTCTGTTATTCCTTTGTTTAGAAAACAAATTGAAGAGATGGGACCAGTGACTGTTACTGACCCTGAAATTACAAGATTCTTTATGATGATTCCTGAAGCTTGTCAACTGGTGATCCAAGCTGGTGCTTATGCGAATGGTGGAGAACTGTTTGTTCTTGATATGGGTAAACCGATTAAGATTATCGATTTGGCGGAAAAAATGGTTCGCTTAGCTGGGTTTGAACCTTATAAAGAAATAGATATTATTTTTACTGGACTACGTCCGGGTGAAAAAATGTTTGAAGAGTTATTGGTTGATTATACCAAAGCGGTTAAAACAGAAAATGATAAAATCTATATAGAGCCAAAGGAACGCATTGAAGAAGATGATATTTTGGCGAAGTTAGATGAAATGGCAGATGCTATTCACAAGTGTACGGATAAAGAATGTGTGAAGTTTGCGAAAAAAATCGTAAAAACATATCAGTAATATATTAAAGAGCTGTTTATGTCATACATAAACAGCTCTTTTTAGTACCGAAAGATTGTATTGACAGAAGACATATCAATACATTGTAAATTATGTTATTTTTTGATACACTAAATTCATAACAAAAATTGAATAGGAGTGCTTGTATATGAAGATGAATAAGTACATAATTTTTGCGATATTAGCAGCGGTTTTATATGCGATAAGTACGCCTATTGCGAAGATCGTATTAGATACGTTATCACCTATTTTTATCGCTTCTTTATTGTATTTCGGTGCGGGATTAGGGATGATGATTGTTGGATATATTAGAAATAAATATACCAAGACAAACTATAAGCAGTTTACTAAAGAAGAATTACCTGCGATTATCGGAATGATCGTTCTTGATGTAGTGGCACCAATATTGTTGATGATTGGTCTTAGTACGAGCCATCCTGAAAATGTCTCTTTGCTTAACAACTTTGAGATTGTCGCAACATCTTTGATTGCGTTTTTCATATTTAAAGAAGTGATACCAGCACGTTTGCGTTTGGCAATCGTGCTGGTGACAATTGCGAGTATGTTATTATCAGTCGAGGACTTTTCTGCATTCAGATTTTCTTTTGGGTCAATACTTGTCCTACTTGCGACTATCTCTTGGGGACTTGAAAACAATCTAACTAGAAAGTTATCGTTTTTTGATCCATTGAAGGTCGTGGTGATAAAAGGAATCTTTTCAGGGTTGACTTCACTAGTGATTGCGTTTGTTCTAGGGGTGGCAGAGTTTGATATTATCATGATTTTGATAACACTATTGCTTGGTTTTGTCGCATATGGGTTAAGTATTTTCTTTTATGTCACTGCACAAAAAGAATTGGGCGCAGCGAAAACAAGTACTTTTTATGCGTACGCACCATTTGTGGGGGCAATTCTTTCACTAATAATATTTTTAGAAACACCAGATATTACCTTTTATATTGCTTTTGCTTTGATGGCAATTGGGACATATTTTGCGACAACATCAAATAAAAAGAAAAAAGTAATTGGATAATAAAAGAATGCCTTACAGCAACCTGTAAGGCATTTGGTTATTTGTTTAGCAATTTGATGATTTCTGCGATTCCAAAAAGGGTCGCTGTAGAAAATAGGGTGGTTAAAATAACGAGGAACCCTTCAAATGAATCATATGATAATCCTATGAGTACACCGATAACGGTGACGATGGACGCGATGGTGATTAAATAGGTTCTTGTGTTGTTTGATTGTTTTTTATTTGAAGATATGTTTGATTCTTCTTTCGCTATCTTATAATCCATTTGGTTTAGTGATTCATAGTGTTCAATGAAGTCTTCTGCGAGTATCAGCATAAAGGTTTGTTTGATTGAGTTGATTTGATTTGATCTTTATCAAATGTGGACGTCTTAGCCACATAAACATATTCATCTGTATCTTCTTTAAGGTATAAAGTATAGTTGTTTCCTTCATAACGAATATTGAGTAAGTCTATGTGATTGATTTTTGTGAGTGACGCATTTGTTTCTTCTTTGGTGACCAAATCATAATAAAGGGCGAGTTTTACTTTCTTATAATAATCCATTCTTTTTTCTTTTTCTTTTAGGTTTTCTATTGTTTGCTTTGTATTGTCCATGTGTCCTCCATTCATGTTTTGTGTTGATTACATTTAGAGTAACATAGATATTTTTTGATTTCAAAAAAATATCTATGTTGCACAATTTGTCCGGTTTTTGGAAAAAAAATACAGTATACTCTTGATAGAAGGAGTTGAAGAGATGAAAACATATATGCAAAACATCATCGATTACATCGAAGAACATATTGAAGAAAACATCAATATTGAAGACATTTCAAAATATATTGGTTATTCAAGATATTACTTACATCGCTTGTTTACGATATACTGGTGTTTCAATCATGGATTATGTCCGCATTCGTAAGATGCAGTATGCGCGCGCTGCGTTAAAAGATGGTTCTAATGTCATTGATGTTGCTTTCAAGTATGGTTATCGCTCTGAAAGAAGTTTTAGAAGAGCGTTTAAGATGGTTTACAAGGATACTCCTTCAAAAATAAGAGAAGATGATTTTTCTTTTCCAGAAAAAATCATCTTACACGAATTAGGAGGAATCAAAATGTTGCCGTATTTATCAGAAGTGAACACGTTGAAATTAAAAAAATATTATGCGGTTGGTCATCAAGTCATTAGCAAAGATCCTGAATCAGAAAGTATTGACTATATGGTAGCTTACAAGTTAGAACATAAGCTTCACCCGATTAGTGAGATTGGCTCAGATGTTCCTGTAAGCAGTAAAGAAAGTGATCAAGGATTGCGTGGTTATGTACAGTATCTTGTGCTTTCAAAAGAAGAGTTTGATAGGGTTAAAGATGAAACAATCATCAAAAAAGAAGTAGAAACCTCAAAATATATTATGTTGAAGGTTGATGAACCATTTTTAGATCCGTTTGAGCGTATCCCAAATGGGTTTAAGAAGTTGATTCATTATCTTAATGAACATCATGAATACAATGATGCACTCTCTATTAGTTCATTTGAAGAAGAAGTTGAAACGATGAGTGGGACTTATATGAATATTTATATAGCGGTGAAAGACTAATAATACTTTCCTACTTTGTGTAGGAAAGTATTTTTTCATAGATAGATTATTTTCTTAAATAATGATAGAATAACGGTAATGGACAGAAGTTCGCAAGAAATGTCAATAAATGAAATTAGAAAAAGTCTATACTATAGATACGAGGTGGTTACGTGGAAAAGATGATACAAAAAGCAATCCAGTTTATGGAGGACCATTTACTTGAAGATATTGGGATAGAAGATGTTGCGAAACATCTGCATGTCTCGCAATTTCACTTACACAGAATCTTTAAGATATTTTGTGGCGTGAGTGTGAGTGAATATATTCGTAATAGGAGACTAAGTTTGGCAGGATTAGATGTTGTGAAGAATAAAGAGACGTTACTAGATCTTGCGCTCAAATATCAATATGATTCACAAGAAGGATTTCAAAAAGCGTTTTATCGTTTTCATGGTGTGAATCTATCGAAAGCGAAATATGGAAAAGCGAAATTAAAAGCGTACCATCCTCTAAAAATTCAGATCAAATTTGAAGGAGGAAGTAGTATGGATTACAGAATTGTGAAAAAAGAACCATTTACATTGTTGTGTGTAAAAAAGGCATTCTTAAACAAGATTATTGAAGACGATAACAATCAAGAGATTCCCAATTTCTGGACGAAGAAGTTGGATGATGGAACAGTAAGAAAATTATTAGAACTTGGTGATGAAAAAGAATTATACGGACCATGTAATGCGGTGAGTTTAGAGAGTGATTCTTTTTATTATGGAATTGGTGTTCCTTATTCAGGCGAAAAGGTAGAAGAGTTTGACTTATGGCATATCAAACATCCATTATACGCTGTCTTTACTTGTAAAGAGGTAGATGATATGGGACCTACATGGAAAGGGATTATGGAGGAGTTTTTGCCAAATAGTGAATACGAGATGGCAGATGAAGCTGACTTTGAAGTATATCCTAGTGAAGATGCTCCATATTTCTGCGAAATATGGGTACCAATTCAGTAGTCATACAATGAAAAAAGGTTAAAAACAAAGTTGATTTTTGTTATTAACCTTTTTATGATTTATATGTAAATAGTATTGTTAGTCAATGTTTTGTAAAGTGAAACTGATTTTTTTCCCAAGCCCCTTTGATATTTTATCGAGCATTTTTAAAGTAGGTGAATGTTTTCCACTCTCAAATCTAGATATATTTGATTTAGAGATACCGGTTCTCTTTGATAATTCTTCTTGTGTAATATTGTTTTCTAAACGAAATTTTATCAATTCTTGGATGACTGCATATTGTAAATCCAAATCATGATATGATTGCGCAAATTCTTTGTTTTTCATGAGCTCTTTTTTATAGGTTTTTAAATTCTTGATACTCATAATTTATACCTCTTTTCATACTGAGTTTTATATTTGTATGCCAAATTAATTTCTGATTTTGGTGTCTTTTGTCTTTTTTTAATAAATCCATTTGTTAAAATGATTCTGTTATTTTTAATGAAAAAGAAAAATATCCGAATGATATTTGTCGATTGTTGTACTCTTAATTCATATAGCTGACCACGTTTATCATTGATAGGCTTTGTATGAGGTGCTTTTAACTGATCACCAAATTGTTCTAGTAGTTCAAGTTCTCTAATCAATTTGGCTTTTAACTTTATGTCATTTACTGACTCGATAAAATTAAGAACTGGTACATTTGTGTTTTCCGTTTCAAAAAATTCAATTTCCCACATGTATTTACTCCTTTATGTTATCAAATTTGATAACAAGTGTCAATATATTATTTTTTGTTTTAATATTTTGTTACTCTTATAGGAATGTAAGTATAACTCTATACTACCATATAATTGGATAGTGCAATTTGAAAAATTATATTGATAATTGAACAAGGATTCAATTGCTTATTTAGAATTTTTTAATTATAATGAATGTAACTTATTAACGAGGTGGACAAATGATTAGATTATTAACTGAGCAAGATAGAAGTGATGTATTAGCGTATTTATACAAAGAAGCATCTTATAATATTTTCCCAATAGGGGATATTGAGACTTTTGGGTTTGATACTGATTTTCAGCGTGTGTACGCTGAAATAGAAGAGGGAATATATAAAAGTATTTTATTGCGTTATAAAAACAACGCGATATATTATGCGGATACTCCTAGATTTCCTTTAGAGTATTTGAAAGTGTTTGAAGATGATCCATTTGATTTTATTAGCGGGAAAACTGATTTAATGGAGTTGGTTGTTCCACATTTAAAAGGATATGAAAAACACCATACGTATTTCTGTGAAGCAAAGGAAATGAAAGACTTATCTGTTCCTAAAGTAGAGATCAAAAAGATGGAGACAGAAGAAGAGGCAGCGAAGGTGTATGATTTAATTAGTACGGTTGAAGAATTCTCTTCATTTCATCAAGATAAAGAAGCGTATGTTGATGCGAAGATGAAGTCGATTCAGATGGGAATCACATTATATATTGAAGAAGATGGAAAGGTTGTTTCAACGGTCGCAACAACCGCAGAAACAACAAAAAGTGCGATGGTGGTCGCAGTTGCGACAGCGGATTACGCAAGAAACAAAGGATATGCATCAGCCTTAATGAAGGAACTAATGTATGAGTACTTTGTAAGAAAAGGTAAAGAGCTTTGTTTATTTTATGATAATCCTAGTGCAGGAAAGATTTATCATCGTTTAGGATTTGAAACGATTGGTACATGGGATATGTTTAAGAAAAAGAAGGAGGAGTTATGAAAAAAGCAATTGTGTATTATTCAAAGACAGGAAACACGAAATCTGTCGTGGACAGATTTCATGGGTTTGATGTATTAGAAGTCAAGGCAGAGAGTGATGATCCAAATCATGATCCAGTATTAACAAGTATTCCAAGTATTAGTGATTATGAGTATGTGGTGTTTGCTTCTCCGGTACATGGGTTTCAACTATGTAAGATAATGAAGGCGTATTTGAAACAGTTGGGTTCTCTGCAAGGAAAGAAGATCAATTTGTTTATCACCCATCATTTCCGTTTTGCGTTTTTAGGGGGAAATCAAGCATTAAAACAAATGAGAAAACTTGTGGAAGAAAAAGAAGGACAAGTTGATCAAATGATTTCGGTGAATTGGAAGGCGAAAGATCGTGAAGAAGTGATTAAAAAGGTTATCAGTGAGTATAGTAAAAACTAAGAAGTTTTGAAACTTCTTAGTTTTTTTATTGGGTTTAATTTTTAAATGATACTGATATCTACTTATTAGATATAATAGGGTTTTATAATAAGAGGGAGTGATTTTATGTTGATGGTCAAACTAAGGCGTGGTATGTTGTTGGTGATTGTGAGTGTATTGCTCATGGTACTTGGGTTGTTGTTACAACCACTTAATGTATTTTTTGATGGTTATTTTGCGATTCTTTTTAGTAAGAGTGTATTGTTGAGTGATTATATTACTATTGGAGGACTTGGTCCGACATTGTTTAATGTGGGTAGTTTGATGTTTCTTAGTTATGTGATTGTGAGGGCGCTAGATATGAGAATATCTGGTGCATTATTTGCGGGCATACTGACGATTGGTGGGTTTGCGTTTTTTGGCAAGAACTTACTAAATGTGTCTTTGATATTTATGGGGGTATTTTTGTACGCATATTTAAGAAAGATCAAACTGCAAGAAGTGATTGTGGTATTCCTGTTTGCCACAGGAATATCACCGATTTCTAGTGTGTTAATGTTTGGGTTTGATTTACCATATATTTTAGGGGTACCTTTAGGAGTGCTTGTGGGGATTAGTTCAGGATATTTATTGGTTGAGTTGTCATCTCATGTAAGACATTTTCATAAGGGATATAATTTATACAATGTTGGATTTGCTTGTGGGATCTTTGCGCTTTTTTATTGTAGTATGTTTACGTTGTTTAACTTTGAGAGTGAAGCAAGTTATGTATTTAGTTTAGAGGCACATAGTTTGTTACTAGTAGTATATACTGGGATATGTGTGATGTATTTTATCGTTGGATTTTTAATCAATAAATGGTCATTATCTGGAATGAAAGATTTAATGAAAAGAACAACGCCTACAGGAAATGATTATACAAGTGATTACGCTGAAGGTGTTGCGATGATCAATGTTGGACTCAATGGATTGGTTGTTCTTGGGTTAGTGTTATTGCTTGATATTCAGTTGAGTGGACCGGTAGTAGGTGGGTTATTCACCATCATTGGTTTTAGTGCTTATGGGAAACATGTGAGGAACACATGGCCACCAATGGTTGGTGTGATGATTATGGTGTTGCTTTTTGATGTGGAGTTGAGTGTCGGGATTATATTGGCGATGTTGTTTGCCACAGCGCTTGCGCCTTTAGCTGGTGAACATGGTATATTGGTTGGTGTATTGTCAGGAATGATTCATTTACCAGTGATGATGGGATTAAGTGGTATTCATGGGGGTATTTTATTATATACTAATGGATTTGCGGCGGCGTTTACAGCAGTGATTATGGATACATTGATTGTGAGTTATAAGAGAAATGGGTTAGATTTTGATAATGAAGACATAATCAATGAGTGAGTTTGTTATAAATTTATGATATTATAAATAAGAGTATGATTAAGAAATAGCATATGACTTACAAGAATACTAGGAGGTAGTGAATATGGATATCGTAACATTGTCATTTTCACAAAACACAAAAGCAATCAAAAACAATTCATTTCAGATTGCTGAAATGATCGAGGAAGTAATAGAAAAACCTGTGAGACATATAAATATAAGAGATTATCATATTATGCCTTGTCATTTATGTGGAGACTGCGCAAATAGTCATACATGTGAAATAGACGGAGCGTTTAAGAGGTTACTAGTTGATATAGGAAATCCTGATTTACTATTTATGGTGGTGCCTTATTATTCACCGTTTCCATCAAAATTGATGATTTTCTTTGAAAAACTAAATGAGATCTTTTATTCAGCATGGATGAATGATCAAACATACATTCATCCGCTGCAAAAAACACCAGTGGGATTGATTGTCCATGGTGGTTTAGTGAGTAGTAAAGAAGTAATCAATCATTATAAGGTCATGATGAATAGACCAATCACTCATACATTAAAAGGATTAGGGTTTAAGGTGGTTGAAGATGATGAGTTATATAAGAATGGTTTTGCCTTAGGGATTGAAAATGAGAGTTGTATCAAAGGGGTTAAGAAAGAAGTGTTTCCTTTGGTGAGTCACCGTGATGATTATATTAAACAAACAATAAAAAGTTATGTTGACTTTGTGATAAAGGAAGTAACTCATATATAGTAGAGTGATAGAAAAAAGCATAATCTAATTATTTAATTAGATTATGCTTTTTATTTAAGCTTTGACTTATTGTAGTTATAAGGGATAGAAGTACCTACTAATACATCTTCTATTTTATCAATGATTAACCAGTCATCCATGTTTGACTGGTGTTCAAAGTCCAGTGGGGTGATTTGTTCTAAGTGAGAGAATTCTACTAAGGTTAAACATTTTTTATGCCAACGCTTTTGTTGTTTAGTAGATAGATTTAGTTTATCTTGATGAGAGTCTAATACTTCAGTAATTTCTTCATCAGTTAGTTTAACATAGTTTTTTACATTTGAGACGGTTGCTTTTAAGGTGATCTTAAAAGAACCTTTCTCCATAAAATACAGTGTTTCTCCTATGTGTATTCTACTATGAGGAATCTTTCGTCCTGCCGCACCTCTTATAACCATTGTTTTCTTATGAGTTAATATTTGATCTAACTCTTTTTCTTTGTTATCTAAATAGACTACATGTACCATGATATATCCTCCATATGTATAAGATTATTACGCATATTATACTAATTATTTATAAAAAAGTGAATATTTTATAAATATACGACATATGTGCGCTGTTCTTGATGGGTGATATGTAATAGACTATTATTGGATAATTATAAATAAATGGAAGGTGATATTATGAATGAACTGTACTCTTTAAATGTGAATTGGGGTGATTGTCACATAATTAAGACCTTTGAAGGCAATCATGTACAGGCAACTTTTACTGTTGATTTTGGGAGTAAATCGGGTGAAAAAAAGATAAAAAGTGTTATAAGTGATTATAAAAAAAATTATGAAACTATTTCAGAAAATAACAAGTACGGACTTTTAACTCACTATCATCATGATCATATGAATGGCTTTCTGTCTGCTATTATAAATCATAAGGTTGGATATAATACTTTTTATCTACCTAAAATGATACCTATGCAGAAGAAAAAAGAGTTATCTCCTCCAGCATTATTGTTTTTCTTTTCCTTAATGCTAAAACCTGGATCACAGTATTTTAATGATTCGAAAGCTAATATTAGGTTAATAAATGAATTACTCTCAAATGGTACAAGTGTTAAACTTGTAGAAAAAGGAGATGCGATAACGATATTATCAAACACTTATAATGTTCTATGGCCAGATTTTAATGAGCTTAGACCCGAATATACTTCTTTAGATACAGTTTATAAAGATTTAGAACTCATTGTGGATAGAGAAATTCTAGATATGATTGATAAAAATCTAATTAATAAGTATTTGAATCATATGAGTTTAGAAACCTCAGAAGAGTTAGAATCTGAAATAGAAGAAGTTAATGCGAGATTTAATGAAAGGTTTTATAATAATGAAAAAATTTCTACATTAGTTAAGGAAAAGTTTTTCAGATACTTGTCCCGAAGATGTAAAAGTATTTCTAGAAATAATCTTAATAAATATAGCGTTGTTTTACACGAGGAAGATAGAATACTGCTTTTAGCAGATATTACAGAAGGAGTCTTTGATAATTATATTAAAAAAGAAATGAGAAGTAATCTAAAATTGAGTGGTAAATATCTTATAATGAAGGCACCTCATCATGGAACTGATTCAGGACATTACTCGCATTTGTTTCCTAGTTGTAAGCATATTATTATTAACAACTATCCTACCTCAAGATATAAAGGTGTTTCAAACTCTTACTATTTACAATACAAATTAAAAAACATAGACCATATTTGGTGTATGAATGAGCACCTGAATGCAAAATGTTTGGCGAATAATCTAGCTTTAAGTTGTGGTGTTTGTCATTCTGTATTTATTAAAATTATGTATTAGAAGAATAGATTATTGTACATACTTAAAGCTGAAAAATTATGTTATAAATAACTTGCTTTAAAGATTGATTTTGATCTATTAATTCAAAATAAAGCAATAGTAGGCAACTTTATTTTGAGATAGAAGTCTAATGAAAAGAAATGTAAAGAAAAGGAAATGAGTTTCGAGTATTGACAAGATTAGTAAATCACTTACATTTATAAGGATATATTTTAATTGTATTCATTTTTGTTAAATTTCAAATAGCAGTGTAGACTCAATATTCTGAATATCTTTGCTAATAAAAAAGCGATATACTACTAAGTAAAAATAAAGAGGAGTGAAATAGTGGAGAATATTAAAGTACTAGATATGATAAGTTTAACTCAATCAAAAAGATCAGAAAAGTATATTAACTATTTCTTTAAGGAATTTGCCGGTATTAAGAAACAAAAACCAATTTATGAATCTTTCACCGAAGTCGCTGATATGAAAATATCCATTATTAAGGACAGCACAAGTAGAATACTAGATAATAAAAAGGGTAAGTTAATGGAGAGATCATGGAGAAATTGCGTTTTTTATTTTATTGATAAAGAATCATATAAATCTCACTTTGGTACAAATGAAAAATATCCTGAACTAGATATCAATAATGGTAATATTCAATATACGGGATCAACAGTTGAGGTGAATTCTAAATTTCCCAATGCTCCTCGTACACATTATTCACTTATCAATGGAGTTCAATCTACAGTTTTTAATTACTTTAAAGAAAATCATTCGTCATGGTTTGTAAGATCATATGTTTACTTCATAATGATTATTTGTGATGATTATAGCAAAATCAAAAGTCAAGATTTCCATATTCATTATTGGAACACAAATTATGCCTTTAAGAAAGTTTCAAATAAAATAAACTTATTTAATAATGTTTCAGGTTCTATTTTTGTAGAAGATATAAAACAAGAAATACAATTAATCGAAACTTCAAATAGAGATGTAATTGACTGTGTTAAGGCATATACTGGAGAACTTGATTTTAGAAATCAAACTGAAGAGAATTACGAAGATATTACAAAAGATATTAATGATGGGATAAATTATATTCTAGTTGAGGGTGCAGCAAGAACTGGAAAAACCATTATAGCAATGAGAATATTAGGACAATATGATGAGAGCGAGTTTCTTATAATGAACTATTATTTTTATGTTGCTCTTATGGACGCTTTTAATATACTAGAAGTTGAATTTCCAAAATCAAGAATATATCATCATTCTTTAAGACATAAAACTCATGGTTGTTGGGTAAGAGGAAAATATGCAAAAACAATTGTTCCTAAACTAGAGTTTCTCATAGTTGATGAAGCTCAAAGACTTGCTAATGTAGAAGATCTTATTAATAGATATAATGGAAAAGTACTACCTGGAATAGATGAAATAAGTAAAATAATAAATTGTCAGAATCAAAGACATACAATATTACTCGGTGACAATTTGCAAAAACTCAACCCTCAATATGATGAAGGCTTTGAAAGAATTTATAACATGATAAAAGATAAGCAGTTTAGAGAGTATAAGTTTAAAAATTCGATTGGAGTTGCTCCAGAGATTCTTGAAAACATTAAATATCTCTTAAGTGTTCCAGGGGGTGGACAAGTACAGCCAACATATAATTTCAATATATCTGTTACTGATAGTGAAAATGATTTTATTTATGAATATAATCTTGATAATACTTTCAAAAAACATTATGTTTGTGTAGGGTTAAATGCGCTTAGTGGACAAAAAATAGCAAATTCCAATACAGTTATTGAAGAATATCCCAAGGATTTAATTAAAGCTGAATACCCATACTTATTCAATAAAGAAGTTCAGGATAAATACCTTTTATCGACTTATCAAGTTATATCAAGAGAAATTGAGTCAGTTTATTTATATCTTCCTGAAGAAGTCATATATGATGAAGAAAATGATGAAATAATACTTAATGGTGGTTATGGCGAAAAAATGAATGACTTTTTGCTATATCATATATATACTTTAATGACACGAGCTACATTGACACTTAAAATTTTATGCAAGAGTGATAGTCTTTATAAGTATTTTGAGTCAAAGATCGATAAAATAAAAAAAGTAAATCTTGATGCAGACCTAGAAAGTTATGAATTAGACTTTGAGAATAATGTCGCAGAAGAGTTGCAAGAACAAAAACAATCTTATGACTACGATTTTTTTATTGCGTATCATGGAACCAATGATCCAAAAGGATCATATGAAAAAGCTAAAAATATTTGTGATTTTTTGAAAGATAATGGATTTAAAGTATTTCTCAATGATTACTCATCTAACATGGATGATGCAGATTTAGGATTCAATGAGACAAAGTATATAATACAAAGATCAAATAAATTTTTACTAGTTTTTAACGAGAACATTTATAGAGATGAATATGGGATGTTACCCAGAAAATATCCGGATAAGAAACCTAATCAGTTATATTCAGAGTTAGTTATGTTTTCCAGTTTAGTTGATGATGATCTTCGAACAAATAAACATCATTTAAAGTTCTATTATGTTGGTGATGTCTTTAAACGATCTAATATTTATGGTTTCTTGAATAACCTATATAGAAATGGAACGACTGGGAATTCGAATTGCTGTTTCTTTGAAAACGAGGAGTTATTAGAATTTGCTAGTAAGTAAATAATTCGCATATAAAGTGAACACAAGGTGATTTTTTTTACAAAGTTTCAACCGATAAATTAATATACGAGTATGATTGGAAGGTACTATTTCTACGGTAAAATAGTGCCTCTTTTATGACTTAAACCGTTTTCATCAATGAAAATTGTTTCATTTATTGAATAAGATTAACCCATGTGTGATAATGAATACAATATAGTATTCTAAGATAGGAGTTAATCTTATGTCAGAAATGAAGCCTTTTTATATGGAAGATGGTAGTGTAGTAGTGAACTTAAGTGTTGCTGTATGCAAGACCAATATTGATGTATTAGAGAGTGATGGATTTAGAATTGTGGTGGATAGATTTATGAAATCTATTACCTCATCATCTGATAGAGCTCTTTATAAGTTGGTATCTAAAGTAGAATCTACTGATGAGATGATCAGTATTTATAAGAAGTTGCTTGTCTTCTCATTTGATGAGTTATTAGAGAATGAAAAAGGGTTTGATCAATATAAAGAATATCGCACAGAGTTTATCACGTTTACTGAAGCGTTATATGATTACTGGCGTAATTTTGAACGTTATGGGATCTTGAAAAGACATGTGTTGAGTGATTCACTAGATAATAGTGCGTTAATAGACACCACAACACATTTTTGGAAAAATGTGTTGTGGTTGTATCGTAATATCTTAAACAACCTTAGAATCAAACCTTTGAGTATCTATAGACAGACTCCTGGTGGATTTAATGCGGGGTTTATTGTGTCTCCTTCTAGTAATAGTTTACCAAGTATTTATCAGAACTTATATGATATTGATGTGATCAATGCAGTGGTGATTAGAACACCGTTTATTGGGCATTCTTTTTCTAATACTAGAAAAGGATTGTTTGAAGAGGTAAAACATAACCAAATCAAAGATTTAGATCTTTATAAGAGTCATTGGTTATGTTTTCCTATTATGGTTGGTGATTTATATGCGCATGTGTATTTCCATCGATCATTTATGCATCATGGGGTGAGTTTGAGTAATCTTTTTGAACCTGCCTTTAAAAAGTATCAAGATAGCGAGAAACCAGACATGATTTATGTCTATGGTGATAAAGAGACAAAAGATGATAAGACCGTCTATATTGATGAAGAGAATGATATCTATATTGGTTATGTATCTAGAAAGAAAGAACATGACTATTTTGGCTATATGAAAAAGATGTTACTGACGCTCCATAATTTTTATAAGATCAAACATGGTGAATTACCAATCCATGGGGCGATGATCAATGTCATCTTGGAAGATGACAAAGAACGAAACATTGTGATCATTGGAGATAGTGGTGCTGGTAAGAGTGAAACAATAGAGGCGCTTAGATTTATCGCTGATGATTTGATTAAAGAGATTAATATCGTGTTTGATGATATGGGTGTATTCTTTATGAGAGATAACAAGGTATATGCGAAAGGAACAGAGATCGGTTCCTTTATTCGTTTAGATGATTTAGAGACAGGGTATGCCTATAAAGAATTAGACCGAGCAATCTTCTTAAATCCTGAAAGAAATAACGCGCGCGTTATTTTACCAAATGCGACTTATGAATTTATTTCTAGGGCACATGAGATTGATTATGTCTTTTATGCCAATAACTATGTCGATAGTGATGTGTCTTTCAAGAAATTTAAAGATGTGGATGACGCAGTTATGGTCTTTAAAGAAGGTAAAAGAAAAGCAAAAGGAACAACAAGTGAAAAAGGGATTGTGACTTCTTACTTTGCCAATCCTTTTGGACCAGTACAACTAAAGAGTAAGGTAGATCCTTTATTAGAAGATATGTTTGGTTTGTTATTTACACATGATGTATTTGTAGGAGAGTTATACACCAAGTTAGCCGTAGATGGTCAAGAAGTAGAAGGAATCAAGGATGCGGCTAGAGGGTTGATGAAATTGATTAAATAAAAATAGGCTAGTTCTACATTGTGTAGAACTAGCCTATTACTTAGTAAAGAGTATTTTATTCAATTGATTTATTTGTAATCTTGTTTTCTTATGTTTCCATCCATTTTATGAATAACAACAGAACTATTGACTTGTTTAGCCAACGTTTCTGCATAAGAGATTGCTTCTTTTTGTGTATCAAAATATTTAATGGTTTTGTTAGAACTTTCTAATCTTACACGCCAAGATTTATAATGTTCACTCTTTTTATCATTGTTCATAGATACATGGTATTTGCGTGTT
>ENA-OSAI01000347-OSAI01000347.1-marine-sediment-metagenome-genome-assembly--contig:-NODE-347-length-20583-cov-13.560990_pt1 | contig 20583 bp, 18 predicted proteins | sample MGYA00237871_ERZ529316 | MGnify/ENA primary metagenome ERZ529316 (study PRJEB26369, sample SAMN03142814) | marine sediment metagenome | biome: marine; feature: borehole; material: sediment...
AATGCTCCCACTTCAAATCTTGATTAAGTGGGGGAGTGTTCACTTCATGTAAAACATTAGACTAATACAATTTCTATCTTATATTAGAACCAGTGATTCCATTAAAAAACCCAACATATGTTGGGTTCTTATTACCATGATAATGGATTTTTCCGTATCTTTTCATCATAGAATTTTTCTATTTTACGTTTTAGCTCCTTAGGCATTTGATAAGTAGTAGCTGCGACATGTTCTTCTAATTGAGCAATTGTTCGAATACCTGGAATCACCGTCGTCACTGCGTCATGTGAAAGAATATAACCAATCGCATATTTTGTCAATCGTTCTTCACCAACAATATTTCGTAACTCTGTCACCAAATGCTCTCTTCTGATGCGTTCTTCTTCTGTCCATCTAGATTTTACACCAGTAAAGGTGATTTTATGATGATAAGTACCAGTTAACCATCCTGAATCTAATGGTACTTTAATAATTAAAGAAATTCCTTTTTCTTTGACCAAATCCAGCACATCTCGATTGTCTTGAAAAAAGATGTTAAACAACAACTCAATCACTTCGACATCACCGTGTTCTAATACTGCCAGTAACTCTTCTTTGGAATCAATACTTACACCATAAGAACGAATAAGACCATCTTCCTTTGCTTTTTTTAATACACGAAAATGATCAGTTTCTCCTTTTAATACATCGATTGATGGATTATGGAGTAAAATAGAATCCAAGTAATCAGTTTGTAATCTTTTTAAGCTACGTTTGATTGATGGCACAATCTCTTCACTCGAAAAATTCATCTCATCAAACTCATTGTGTCCAAATTTAGAATTAATCACAACTTCTTCGCGGCGACCTTTTAATGCCTCACCAAGAATTTCTTCACTCTCACCAAGTGCATAACCAGGTGCAGTATCAAAAAACGTAACACCCATATCTAGCGCTTTTCTAACAAGTGAAACACCACCTTCAAAAGACATCTTGATCCCTCTACTTGTATTACCTAAAGGCCAAGCACCAAATCCTAACTCGCTAATTAGTTTATCCGTTGCGTATGTATTTTTCTTCATCTAATCATCTCCCTTCTTCATTGTACAAAATAATTCATCATTTGTAAAAGCATATAGACTTCTATGAAAATCCAACATTTTACGCTATAATGAATACTGAGGTGATACAATGATGAAATTTGGCGTCATCGGCGCAGGTAATATCGCAAATACATTTTGCACCACAGTAAATGAAGCAGATGTAGACGCAAAATTATACGCAATTGGTTCAAGATCAATTGAAAAAGCAAACCAATACAAAGAAACTTACGGGTTTGTGAAAGCCTACGGTTCATATACTGAACTGTTTCAAGATGAAGAAATAGATGTAATTTACATCGCAACACCACACGGTCTTCACTATGAACAAATGTTAGAAATACTTGATTACAAAAAACATATTTTATGTGAAAAATCATTTACGCTAAACCACAATCAAGCCAAAGAGATTTTTGAGAAAGCAAAAAAACAAAATGTCTTTATCATGGAGGCGGTTTGGACAAGGTTCTTACTAACCATAAAAAGACTCCAAGAACTCGTGAAAGATGGCTTAATTGGCGACATCGTCAAAGTCGAAGCAGATTTTTGCTTCCAAGCTGACAAAAATGATGAAAATCGATTATTTAACCCTTCTCTAGGTGGAGGAGCATTACTAGATGTAGGTATTTATCCAATTACATTCGCAAATCTATTTATGGGTATCCCTTCTAACATCACATCAAAAATGAAAAAACACCATACAGGTGTTGATTTAACCGAAGAAATCCTTTTTACTTACCCAAATGGACAAGCAATCTTAAATGCCTCCTTAGGAGAAAACAGACCCCTCAAAGGATTGATTACCGGGACCAAAGGATATATTGATGTAAAAAATTTCTTTTACACTGAACAAGCATTCATTTATGATCAAAACAACAACTTAATCAAAGAACTACATTTTCCTCATGAAGTCAATGGTTTTGAATATGAAATAAGAGAAACTATTGACTGTATCAATCAAGGAAAACTAGAAAGTAATATATTGCCACATAAAGAAACCTTATCGATCCTAAAACAGATGGATGAGTTAAGAGCTTCCTGGAATTTCACTTATCCACAAGAAAAAGAGGAATAATAAATTATCCTCTTTTTTTCTATTAAAAACCTCTCGTTTGTCCTTTATAAGGAGGTTCTTTTCCTTCGATATATTCATCAACCCCAGGACCCTCTAATGCTTTTAATCTCCAAATACCATAGACATAACTAAATACAAGTATCATGATCGTAATTGGTAATCCTAACACAATTTCTGCCCACGCCAGCACTTCTGGGGTTGCATTAAGATACAAATAAGTTTCTAGTATCGTTCGGATAAAAAAGAACGAAATCCAGAAAATTGTCACTTCTTTATAAGCAGGATATACATCTTTTCTCCAAAACCAGTCAAGTGGCCAGTTCCTCGTTAAATGTGAAGCATACGCTGCCATTGGTTTCTTAAAAACTAATGATAATGTTCCAACCAACACAATAATCCCGTTGCCTATAATACCAGGTAAAAAGAAGTTATTGGCATTTTCCGCAATGAACGCCAAAAATGATGCCAAAAAGATTCCCGCTACCCCAGCTAAAGCATAACCAAACGTCTGCTTTTTCACTATTCTCAATAAAAAGAAACAAAACGCTAAAGAAACTGAAACAATCAATGCGATTTGTAAATCAAAGAGTCGGTTCATCATCACAAATACCAAGGGAGGTATAATTGTATCAACACTTTTCCCTTTAAATACAAGACGTAACTCTTCTACAATTTCTTTAGTTTTCATTCTTTATACGCTTTTTCCCATAGAAGAAACGATCCATATCACCAGAAGATTGAATCAATGCGATTAATACATATAGGCTTCCTGTAAAGAATCCTAAAACCATCATCAATACAACCCAAATAACCATTTTATATATCTTTTCTTCACGATAAATAATCCATAAAGAAAAAAGTCCAAACCCAACATATAAATCAACCAATGATACAATGCCCCAAGGATTGCTTAATATTTCACTTCCATCACTTGAGAAATTTCCCACAGTAAATCCATAAATCAAAACAATTGTCATAGCGAAAACACCGACTAACGAAACAACTTTTGCTATTTTCATTATATCCACCTCATTCATAGTTATATTTTACTCATATACACAAACTAACGCAATTCATTTACACCTAATTAAAAAATCCATCAGATCATCTGATGGATTTTACCTTCTTGAACTAAATACATAAAACTTGTAAACATACCAGCAATGATAAATCCGATCGCAAAGAATGGCCCAACATAAAATTCAATGTGTTCTTGTAAAATAACATCACCGATCATAACAGTTGTATTTCTCGGAATAAAAAACATCAAGACAAGTGATGCAATAAACATCAGCACTGGCAACACAGAAATCATCAATTTTATCTTCGATTCGTGCAACATTACTCGATCAATCAAAACAAGCATAATACCACCAATAATCGGTAAAAAATAGACTATAAAATTGAACCAACTAAACAGTACGACGACTGCTTCACTTGGTCCATAAATTGCATCACCAAACACAATATCTAACCCCATAAAAGTATATCGTTCACCTTTTGCAGATGGAATGAATAATGTCATCAACATTAACAATCCAAAAAGAAAGGTAAACATTGATAAATACCGTTCATTCTTTTGTCTTTTAGTTAGCATATTAATCATCCTAAACAAAGTAGATAATTTATTTTACCATATCTCAACAAAAGAAGATAGTAAGCGATTGTATTTTTAAGAAATATTTAAGGAAAAAGAGAAAACAAAATAATTTGTTTTCTCTTTAATCTCTTCTATTTTTTGCAAATTCTTTGTATTCAGCGATAAATGCTTCCACTTTCTTTAAAATCTCATCTCTAATTTCTCTTGTCTTTTCCAAAATCTCTTCTTTTGTTCCCTCATAACTAGAAGGATCTTCTAGATTCCATCGCATATCTCTCAACGATCTTGGGAAAATCGGGCATCGTTGCCCATTGATTTCATCACACACTTTAATCACAACAGAATATGTTCTGCCTTCTTTGACGTAATCAAACACAGAATTTGTCTCATTTTTTGAGATATCATACCCTGCTTCACTCATTACCTCTACAACATAAGGATTTAATGTACCCTTTTCTAGTCCTGCGCTCTCGGCATAAAAATCTCCCTCACCCAGCTTATTTAAAAATGCTTCTGCTATTTGACTACGCGCAGAATTATGTACACATACAAATAATACTTTTAACATAGTATTCTCCTTTAATGGATTTGAAAATTACTTTAACATTATCATAATCTTTCTTTTCTATCCATAAAGGGCTCGTTAATAATTGTTAAAAGTTTGTCATTTATTCAATTTCCCTAAAGGTGCCATATAGATAACAAAACGCTCTTCACCATCTAAAGAAAGTACTTGATTCATTAAATCATCATCATAAGCTGCTATTGCACAAGTTCCAGCATTCATTTGTGCCGCAACCAAATATAGATTTTGCATCACATGTCCTGCATCTAACAACAAATAACGATACCCTCTTGTTTGATAACGATAGGTCATACGGTACGTATTCGCATACCAAATAAAGGTAACAGCTGATTTTACGACCATTTTTTGTCCATAACTAGCTGCCAATATTTTTTCTTGTAACGTTTCATCCTCACTGATGAGCAATAGTTTATGCTTTGATGCTATATAACGATACAACCCTTTTTTTAAACCAATGATATTGTTCACCAATAACAAAGTCTCAAACGCATGTCTCGCTCCTGCAGAAGGCACAGTTCTAAACGTATTTTTTTCTCTTAACTCTTTGATTCCTTGTGTCATAAAACAAGCATAAGCAAGTTCATCAAGCGTAAGGGGATCTTGACTATAAGAACGCACACTTCTTCTTTCTAAAATTGCTTGTCTTAAATCTTTCTTAGGGAAGTCTAATTCATCAATATTCGTTAAATTGATCAACTCACCCTTGTAATCTTCTTCCAAAGGAGGTTGCTCTAACCCTTTTTGTTGATCAGATGCTACTTCTTCTTGACCTTTTGAAGCATCTAAAAATCTTTTTCCTTCTTTCATTTCATCATCTCCTCGTCTATGCTATTATAACATACACAAGTCAACTCCCTCAAACTCTTAAAGCATTTCTTTTAATCAAATCTCAAGCTAAGGTATAATAAAGATATACGAGGTGAACATATGAAGAATTCTAATCTAACTCAAGGTGACATTACAAAACACTTAAAAAGAATCGCAATACCTGCTTCTGTAGGATTTTTATTCAACACATTGTTCAATGTCGTTGATACCTTTTATGCTGGAAAATTAAGCACAGAAGCCCTTGCTGGTCTTACGATATCATTTCCAATTTTCTTCTTAATTATTTCCATTAGTTCAGGGATTGGAAATGGAACAAATGCATTAAGTTCCATCGCTTTAGGAGAAGAAAACAATGAGAAATATCATAAAGTGGCTTTTAACTCGCTGTTCATCTCTATCATTATTGGCCTACTGATCGCCTTTTTATCCCCATTATTTATTGAACCACTTCTTAGACTAACTGGTGCATCAGGAGAAAGTTTATCTACAGGATTAGAGTATATCCAAATCATCTTCTTTGGATCTTTATTATTCGTGATAAATTTTATCATCAATGGTTTACTATATGCGCAAGGAAACACAAAACCTTTTAGAAATTTCTTAATCATTGGATTTTTTGCAAATTTGCTTCTTGATCCATTATTCATTTTTGGATGGTTATTCTTCCCAAAAATGGGCGTCGAAGGAATTGCCCTCGCAACGATTATTGTCCAATTATTTGGTACAATTTACCTAAGTTATAAACTCATAAAATCTGAAGAATTTGATTTATCTAAACTGATTTCATCAAAACTAGATAAAACAACCATTTATGAAATATTTCACCAAGGAATACCTTCCTCATTAAACAATGCCACCATCGCCATTGGGATATTTATCATCAATTACTACGTTCTAAAATATGGTGGAGACAGCAGTGTAGCCGCTTATGGCGCAGGAACACGGATAGAACAACTAGCATTTATCCCAACTTTAGGACTAAATGTCGCCGCATTATCAATCATCGGGCAAAATTATGGCGCAAATAAATTCAAAAGAATTCATCAAGTAAGAAAAAAAGCAACAATATATGGGGTTGCCATTATGATCATAGGTACCATCATCATTGTGCCTTTTGCTCCCTACTTAATCCAAGTATTCAATGATGATCAAGCCGTCATCGATGCAGGAAGCGCCTTCTTAAGAATAGAAGCCTTCGCATTCACTAGTTATATCTTCTTAAACATCAGTGTTTCCGTCTTACAAGGTATTAAAAAACCAGGGTTTGCGATTGTTATAGGAGTTTACCGTCAAGTATTACCTTTCGGACTCTTCTACTTACTTGGAACTGTTCTTAGTATGGGTATTTATGGCGTCTGGTGGGGTATTGTCATCATCAACTGGACAGCAGTTATCATTGCTATAATATATACAAATTATCAATTAAATAAAGTGGAAAAGAAAAGAAGTGAACCTGCATAGGTTCACTTCTTACTATCTTCTAACAATTCTTCTAATTTTTCCATTTCATATTTGGTTAAATGTCGATATTTACCACTAGGTATATCTAGTTCAATATGCATAATACGAATTCTTTTTAAAGCCACAACATGATATCCAAATACGTTAACCATTCTCCTAATCTGTCTGTTCATTCCTTCAGTTAAGGTAATCTTAAAACTAAACTCATCCACTCGTTTAGTTTTACAAGGCTTTGTCATTGTATTTAATATCTCAACACCTTGTTCTAAAGATTTTAGAAAAGTATTGGTTACTCTTTGATCAACTTTTACTAAATACTCTTTTTCATGCATGTTTTCTGCACGTAAGATTTTATTTACTATATCCCCATCATTGGTCATGATAATCAATCCATGACTATCTTTATCCAAACGACCCACATGAAATAGCCTCGTTGGATACCCAATATAATCTACAATATTATCTTTTTCTTTTGTATCTGTGGTGGATACAATTCCTACAGGTTTATGAAAAGCTAAATAAATACGTTTCTTTTGATTACTAATCTCTTTCCCATCAACCTTCACAACATCATTATGTCCTACTTTTGTTCCTACTTCAGGTATCTCATCATTGATTGTGACCCTATTTGCTTCAATTAAGCGGTCAGCCTCTCTTCTAGAACAAAATCCTGCTTCACTCAAATACTTGTTAATTCTTGTCATACTAACACCCTACTCTCAAAAAAACTCATCATTCATGATGAGTTTTTATTTTATTCATGAAATGTATCAATAATTTGTTGTTCGCCTTCTTCAGTAATCGCAATCGGAATAACAATATATTCTTTACGGATAAGTTCTTCTTGATCAAAATCACTCATTAAAGATACCAATAAAGAATTATTTTCTAAAGATTCTTCTAAATCTTTTTCATTCTCAAATTCAATTACGACCGCTACTTGTACATCTTTATTAAAAGCATGAATAGTAACATCTATTCCATCTTCTTCAAACTCACTCAATAGTGATTTGACAATAAAACTTGATTCTTCAGAATAGGTATACCCTGCTTCTACAAAATTATCCTCAATGTCTTTATAGTTAAAACAAGCACTCAATGCTAAAACAAACAACAAACTCAACGCAATCATAAAATATTTCTTCATATCTATCTACTCCCAGACTGTCTTTTTCTCTTTATATTGTACCATACCTAATGCAAAAGCCATATGGTTTTCTTATTTTTCATTGATGTTTTCTTCATCATGATGAATCATTCTATTCACTACAATCCCAAGACCAAGCATTGCATAGAAGATTGGCGCTACAGACATAATTTGATCATTGAAAAACCCACTCAACAAATATGCACTCACACTTGCGAATAACCCAACGCCAATATAATCTTTGAAACTATCAAACTTACGATTAATAAACAATTTGAAACTATCCAGCACATACATACCAAAAATACTCAACATCGCACCGAGTGAAATAACTCCAGTATTTACACCCATTTGCACATACATATTATGCGGTTTATCAACAACTGTTCGCAAATTTAATGCATTCAATTTACCAACATAATCATCTTGCGGAAACGCAATTGGATACATATCTGGTCCAGCACCAATAATGATAAACTCTTTAAGCAATGGTATACTTCTTGACCATATATATGCACGGCTAGAAAAGAGTGATTCATATCCATCAACAAACGCTAAGCGATCTGGATCTGATGGTAAATATAACTCTCCACTAAGGCCTTCAAATCTAAATCCATCAATCGTTAACCATATATTAAAACTTCTTCCATATGCTCGAACATTATAATAAGCTCCATCCTCACTACGGGTAAACACATAATCTTGATATTCTTCATCTACAAAGGTAATTCTTCTACCTTCTCTTAATACATCAATCCTTTGTCCCTCTAAATCTTCAAATAATAAATCATTATCAATGAACTCAATATGCAAACTTTTTTCATCCGTCACAATTTCTAGCGTATAATCATCAAAATTCAGTTCTTCAAAATAAGCTCTACTACCAGACAATTCTTCTGCTCTTCTAATATCATCCAGCAAATTCAAACTTTTTAGTTCATCGACAATGCGTCCATCAGATACTTTGTTTAATCCATATCCAACTACAATAAGCGCAATAAAAGGAATGATGATATATAATGGTTTCTTAATTGCTTCTCTTCGAAACAATATAGCGATTAACAAAAGCGCTGCGAACACACCAATAATTCCAGCTCTAGAATTAGACCCAAAACCAACAAACACCATCAAACCAACAAATAAAATACTTAAGAATGCGTATCCTAGTTTTCTTTGATAAAAATATAGAGCAAAACTCAGTGGAATCATCAAAGCCGCAAAACTTCCAACAAAGTTGGTATTATATAACGTCGCGTAAACAGCGAAATCAGCAAAACTAAAAGTTAGCTCTTCCGCCAAAGGATGTAACTCTTTAGGTAAAATTAATAACTGGCCAAAACTAGTTCTAAATATATCATGGCCAAAATATTGCCCAACACCAATTAAACCAATAATTGTACCCACAAACAAAAAAGCACCAATTAAAGCCTTTATGTGTTTATCTTCTCTCACCAAGTTCATAATGGTAATCATAAATAATAAATATCCAATTAAAACAAAGATACCTTGTCCCATATTGATGAAACCTCGCAAAGCTACATCTATATCATCTGCAAACAAGAATGATATAAACACGAATAAAGCATAGATACCCATCGGTAGATAATATTTACTTTTGATAAAATCAAGTTCATCTAGCCAATATAAGATTAATAAAAGCAACGCCCCAATATAAGCAGCTTCAATAAAGTATATAGCCTTATAATAACTAAAGAAATCAAAATGAACAGTTCCACCTAACCAGTTATCAGCCTCTAATCCATCTAAATTCATCACTTTTGCAAAAACAATCAATGGCACTATGGCGATAATAAAAAGCACTGGCAGTAAATATAAAGTGCTCAGTGACTTTTGACTTTTATAAGCATTACTTTTTCGATTCTTTTTTCCATACTTTGCCATACAACTTCCCCCAAAACACTAATTCAACTCAATTACATACTCAAAATGATAATAATCTTCCTCAACACCATTTTCTGATGTTACATATAATCGATCATATTCATATAACTCATCCAATGATTTTGTAGATCCTTCACTAGTAGTAATACGGTATTCTTGAGGACTTCCGTCTTTCGCTACAAGTTTACCCAAAATATCATCTTGAACGGTTCCTTCTAATATATAAATAATTCTTTCTTCTTGATTGATTTGAAACACATCATGATCTAGTGATAAAACTACTGTAACTTCTGATCCCTCAGGTAATTCCTCTTCTCCATCTTGATTTGCAAAATATAACACACCAACCAAGATCAATCCTAAAGCAATAATCATTATAGCATTTAATACTTTCATAGTCCACCTCATAAAATTTAAGCTACTACTATTTTAACAAAAAAGACGGTCTTTGTCTAACACTAATAACAATAAAAAAAGGCAACACTGCATGAGCAGTATTGCCTAATTTAATTGTACTTAACTTATTATCTTATCCTAAACTAATTAATTAGTCTTGAACAACGATTGTATAAGTTTCTGTAGTTTCTCCATCTTCAGCAGTTACTACTAATAAGTCCCAACTGTATAAATCTGCTTTAGTTTTTGCAGATTCTGATGAAGTTAATACTTCAAATGTCATATCTTCGTAGTTACCTTCTAATTCTGCGATTAATTCCGCAACAGTAGATTCAGCAACAACTGTAATAACTTTTCCTACTACACTTACTACAACTTCATCACCAGTGTTGAATGCGATCACAGTGCTATCGCTTGGATCAGCAGGTGTTTCAGGTGCATCAGTTAACATGATAGTATAAACTTTTTCAGTTCCATCTTGTGCCAATACAGTTAATGTATCGTAGTTAGCCAATGTAGCACCAACAGTTCCACCATCATTTGAAGCTAGAGCTAATTGTTGGAAGTAAGTTTCTTCTACAACTGCAGCTAATAATTCAGCTGGAGTAGTTCCTTCAACAACCATTAAGTTGCTTCCACTAACAGTGAACTCAACTACGCCATCAGCATCTGATTGGTCTAAAGTAGTAGTACTAATTTCAGCATACACATTGATTCTATAGTATTTTTCAGTTCCGTCTTGTGCAGTTACTAAGATATAAGCATCTACAGCAGGATCTGCATTTACTAAGTCAACAAGTGCAGTAGATGTCGCAACATAAGTTCCAGCAGTAGTTCCTTCAACGTATAATTGTTCGTCGATTACTTGGAAGTTAGCTGCAGCATCAATATCAGCAACGATTGCACCAACATTAGTAGGTTGGTATCCACTTAATACATATTCAGGGAATACATTGATAACTCCACTGAATGTACTTACATTATCAATAACAATTGGATCATCTTCTAATACTAAAGTAGTAGAATTTGATTTTACGTAGTTAATTGCGAAGTCTTTATATGGAGTAGCTCCACTTACAGAACTTTCAGCATAAACACGTACAACGATATCTTCAAAGCTTGTAGGTTCTGTAGCAACCCATGCTCCAGTTCCATCTAATTGTCCAACATCATATCTTTGGAAGTTTGCAGCCAATGCGAATTCAGCCATTACAGCAGCGATACTTTGATTAATATCATAGTTTGGTGCTTGGTAGAATACGCTAATTGTATTTGAGAAATTACTATATGCAGAGATCAATTCATCATCATAATCTGCAACAGTAGTAATGTTTGTAACTGTTTTAGGAGCTAAGACATCAATAGTATAATCCGCCTTTGTAGTTCCATTTTGAGCAGTTACACGAATGATCATATCTTCAATAGTTTTTCCACTTGGGACAACTGAAGATAAAACATATTGATCACCAGTAGTAATTGTAGTGTCATAATATCCAGTTGTATAAGTTTGGAATTGTTCTCCAAACGCAACCAATTCAGCAACTACATCAGCAAATGATGTAGCATCAAGAGCTAAGTTAGAAGGACTAGTAACTGGATTATTTGGTAATACAGAGATTACTCTAGCAGTACTTACACCAGAAATAACAACTGGTTCAGCAACAACTGGTAAACTTGTAAGATTTAATTTTGCATTTACAAATACAGTGTATTCAATTGCATCAGCAGTATCGCTATTAGCAGGAACAACAGTAACAACGTCACCTGTAAATAATGCTCCAGAGTTTCTTGCAGTTCCAGCAGAGTTAGTAACTGAGAATGAGCTAATTGCAGATCCATCAGCAGCTTCTAAAGCTGAAGCTAGTTGAGATACAGTAAATCCATTTCTTACATCAATTTCCATATTAGTATTGTCTAATGAAGTTACTTCATTTTCTTCTCCATCAACAACAGCTAATGTAGCATCATCACTTGCATTAACACTAAATCCTATTGGAGAAGATTCAGTACCATCTTCAGCAGTAACGATTAATTGGAATGTACCTTCTTGGATTAATGTTCCATCATTATCATACTCTACATACGCAGGAGTATCTAAAGTAGCATCCCACACTTGTAATTCGTAAGATTGAACATATCCATTTGCAGAAGTGATAAGTGCTAATACATCATCAGCAACGAAGTTCCAAGGTACAGCAATTGTTCCAGATACAGCATCGCCATCAAACTCGATAGCAAGATCTGAACTAGCAACAACTTTAACTATCCATGTAACTGTAGTTACGCCGTCAGCTGATACATTTAATACTTTATCACCAGTTGACATTTCATTATTAGCTTTAGCAGCTAATTCTGAGTTCACAACTGAAATTTCAACATCATAATCAGGATTTGCGCCTTCTAATGAAGCAAGAACTTCAGATTGTAATGTTCCAGGTAATACAGTTAATTCTAAGTTAGGAATATCAACATCTTCAATTCCTGTTTGATCATCAACAGGTGCAACACTTGCATCTGAAGGATTTCCATCAAATGAGATTGCATAAGTTAATTCAGTTTCTTCATCTTCAGCTAATACATGGAATTCAAAGTCGTGGTCTACGACAGTAGTTCCAGCAGTAACAGCAACACCTTCGTCATCTAATACAGTGTAAACTTGATCTCTACCATCAACAGATGCTAATGCTTCAATCAATTCTAATACTGTAGTTCCATAAACGATTGTAATAGCAGCACCAGTAGTATCTAAGTTAGTAACAACATCGTCGTCAGCAACTTTAACTTCAGTGCTTGTGCTAGCCCAACGTAATTCAACAACATTACCATCTAATAAAGTAATTTCAGCTAAGATATCTCCAGCAGTTAATGCAGCATAAACATTTGCAGCACCGAATGCATTGAAAGTACCATCAGCATTGTATAAGAATACGTTTGAAGCTAATGTAAAGATAGTTTCTCCACTTACAACTTTGTAAACCGGAGCAGCAGTTGTTCCAGCAGCTTCTAAAGCAGTAATCGTGAATACGTCATCTAATGTTGGTGCAGGAATGTCATCAGAAGCTAAGTTGATATAAACAGTCATATCTTCAGTGATGTATTCTTCATCTGCAAGATTAGTTAATGCAGCTTCTAAATACCAGTTCACTTCGTAAGGAGATTCTCCCAACATTTGACCATTTAAGAATTCCCATTCATCAGTTACATCGTTAGTATACATAACAGTTAATGTTACGACTAACTCATCAGTAGCTAATGCTTGAATCCATTCAGCTTCAGTACCTTCGTACCCAGGATAATTGATTAAGTAAATATCATATGCACTTAATCCTTGTTCACCTTGAGGTCCTTCTGGTCCAACAGGTCCTTGCTCTCCGTCAACACCATCTTCACCAGCAGGTCCAGTAGGTCCTTGTGGTCCAACAGGTCCCGCAGGTCCTTGTTCTCCATCTACTCCGTCTTCACCGGCTGGTCCAGCTGGTCCTGCAGGTCCTGTAGGTCCCGCTGGTCCTTCTGGTCCCACTGCGCCTTCACAAGCTGACAATGAGAATAAGAACAGAGCTAAAACGAAAAATAATAATACTTTTTTTGTTTTAATCATAATTTCTCAGGTGCTTTTAGTACGCACCCTTGTACCTCCCTTTTCTATAAATATATTTTTTTTCACTTATTGACATAAGTGGTATTGCCAAAATTAATATTGCTAAAATTAACTAAAAAAACAAGCTTAAAAAACATTTGTTTTCTCTTTCGGTATCTATTTACACCAAAGGTCTACATAACTAACGTTAAGGCAAATGACTCTCCCTCCTTTACGAACGTTATTTCAATGCCACCAATGTTACTCCTATTATACACGAAGTATATGCAATATTCAAGAATTTATTGCACGTATAAATAGTTTTTAAATTTGTCTAAGGACTTTCCTAGCGCTTCACTAAGAAAAACAAACCGAACCATCTCTTCTTTTTCAGTAGTTCATCATTGTTCTATACTGAAAAAACATGGTCAGTTCAACCTATCTTTACAAATTCAACCTTGGAAGCGTAATGGCTTCTTGTACTAAATCATATCACTAAACTTTTCTTTTTTCAAGTGTTTTGTCGTGATATTATAGCGATAAAATGAAAATTCTTCTAATTAAAAAAATTTCCAATTTAGTAAATTACCCCTTGACATTTCATTGATTCTAATCTATTGCAGAAACACACATAAATCCACCTTCTAAAAAAGAAAGTTTTATTTCGATGAAACAAACTATTTCTTAGATCAATCAATACTATCTCCTTCTTACTTACTATTTTAATCACTTAAGCCCTTAATGTCTACCTTTTTGATAAAAAATATTTACTGGACCACTCTAATGTGATATATTAAATTTAAAGAGAGGTGATTTAATGGGATTCAGTGAAGAACTAAAAAAAGAGTCTCAAGCATTAAAAGCTGTAAAACGTCCTTATGAAACAGCCGCATTTTTAATTTTTGCCATTATGTTGTTCCAACAACTAGCATATTGGGTTATTCGTATTCTCAGATTCCGCAAAGACATCAAAGCTGCGGCAGGGGCTTGGAATCCAAACTTTAATACTAACTTACCAACAACCCCTGCATTTGTGATCCGAATCATCCAAATTGATGCGACAAAATGGTTATACGTTTTATTAGGACTCATTGGTCTAGTTTTATGGTATTTCTTGATTTATCTATTTGTTTGGAATTACTGCAGAAAACGCAACCTTGCAAAATGGACATGGACAGTACTGATTGCCTTTTTACCTGTTAACATCCTATTCATCCCTGCATATATCCTATATGCTGTATATGTATTTAGACCTTACTTTTTCAGATTCATTAAACGAATGGTCGAAGAATACAAAGCCTATAACCCTTCCATACCTTTCCCAGAAGAAATAGAGGAAGAAGAAACAAAAGGAAATGTTGAAGAGTTTAAGGAAGAATTAAACGAAGATAAAGCAGAAGAGTTAAAAAAAGAATAACGTCAATAGAAAAGGACCGTTTCAACATTGAAATGGTCCTTTTTATATGCAATCTATTCGCTAAGTAAGACTACCTCTAAGGTATCTGGATGTACTCTATATATATTACCACTCTCATAATCACCATAATAAATCCAATGATGAATTATATTAAGGAAATCTACATCACTCGGTACACTCATCAACTCTGTCACTTTTAATGATATAGGGTCTACCTTCATTAAGGTAGTACCATCGATGTAATAAAAATATGTACCATCAAAGTTTAGATCATGTATTTGGCTAGACAAACTCACTTCAGTCACACCATCAACACTATTATATATATAGAAGCCACTTTCTTCTACTTTTGAACCAATAAAGCCAATATAAACTTCATAATTTTGCGTAACGTCTTGTAATACAAGTTGCTCGATTGTTTCAAATCCATCGTTTTCTAAATTCACAATCGTCGAGCGACCCATAAAGTTCGAAGCTCTAAGTTCCACGCTAACAGAGTCTATATTCGTATAATAGATTCTACTACCTTCACTGTTGATGTGTTCAACAGTATTGATAGCGGTCGTATTAAATGTTCCGTTACTTTCTGAATAAAAGCGCAATACAAAACGATCTTCACCGTAGTAGTCTTCATAGGAAAGAGCATAGATATATGATTGATTTCGTGATAAAAAATGATATTCCTTATCACTGATTAGTTGCAAAGTATCGTTCACCAAATCATAACGCATCAAATAGCCATATTCACTATCTATATAATATAGATAATCACCATAGACATTTAAATACGTTGGACGACCCGCATATGCACTAGTAAAAACCAATGTCGTTTCATCTGCCAATGGATCATATGCATAAACACTATGTCCAACAGAATATAAGTGTCGATCACGATCATAATCATAGGCAACCAATCCAATATTTTGTAAATTCCCATTACTGTTGCCAAATAAAGAAGAATAATAGTACAACTCTTCAGTAGACAATGTGGATTCCGGAGTCCATCTCGCATGTAATATTAAATCATTACTAGGCATTGAATCTCCCATAAAACGTATATCAAACCCTTCTTGTACAAACCAACCATCAAAAATATAGCCTTCTTTGCTAGGTACATACAGAGGTTCAATGTTTTCTTGATACATGAGATTATTTACTTCTTTAATCAATTCTCCATCGCTGTAATAGTAAATACTATACATATTTGGTAAAAATATTGGATAAATCATCAGATCTCTTGATACTTGCTCAAAACTATCCGACCACTCATTGAATGTATATCCAATTTTCTCAGGATCATTAGGCGCAATCGCATCTTCTCCTTCAGCCACATCGACTACTTTAATGACATTCATATCTGCATCAAAAAAAGTAACAGTATACGTCAATGTTTCATCATTTGGATCACTTGGATTTTTTAAATCATCGTCATCACTAGATCCACAACCACTTAATAACACAACAAAAACAAACATGAACAGAAGCATTTTCTTCACTATAAACCCTCCTTATATACCTATTTAACTGTATTGTATTCCTAAAGCGTACGTATTTGCAAGACTTTTTTTATTACTCTTTACCCTCTACCTTATACAAACTATATTCAATAATCATCCCGTATCCTAAACCGACCAAAAACCCCATCAAATCTTGATAGTTGGTCGCACTATAAAACGCAAACGACACCAGCAATCCAATAACCGCACCCCGTAACAACGCTTTTTTCATTGGCCAAGCAGGAAAGAGGCCAATCACTAATCCCATTAATAAGCGATTATACCAAAACGCAAATAAATACCCATTTAACAAATCACCATTTGTTCTAATTGTCGCACCAACAATACATACTACTCCTAAAATAGCCCCGATAACAAGACCACTCACAACTCTTCTTTTATTCATAACATCACTCCTTTGTTTATATTATATAGTATATTCTTTTTATATCCTAAAAAAAAGGCAGAAAAATCTGCCTTTTTACTCTTCTTTATTCGCTTCAGCGATGATGTCTTGTTGTAAACGTTCTGGCACTTCTTCATAACGAACAAACTCACGTGTAAACTGTCCTGTTCCTTGTGTCATTGCTTTTAGGTCTGTTGTATAACGCACGATTTCCACTTCTGGTACTTCCGCATCAATACGTTGTTTCCCTCCACCTAAAGGCTCAATTCCAAGTACACGACCACGACGTTTATTGATATCACCCATGACATCTCCAACATAGTCATCTTTGATGGTAATTGCGAGTTTCATAATTGGTTCTAACAACGTCGCTTGTGCTTTTTCTAAGACATTTTTAAACGCTAATGAAGCTGCAATTTTAAAAGAAATCTCATTTGAATCCACATCATGATAAGCTCCATCAATTAACGTTGCTTTCACACCAATTACTGGATAACCAGCTAATGGTCCAGCTTGGAATGTCTCAATCAATCCTTTTTCTACTGCAGGGAAATAGTTTTTCGGAACTGATCCACCATGGATTTGTTCTTCAAACTCAAAATCACTTTGATTTGGATCCATCGGTTCAAAAATCATTTTTACGACACCAAATTGTCCTGATCCACCTGATTGTTTTTTATGTCGTCCTTCTGCTTCTGCTTTACGCTTAATCGTTTCACGATAAACAATCTTTTGATCAGAAATATCAACATCTACTTTAAACATATTTTTCAATTTCTCTAACACATACGTAATATGTGACATTCCTTGTCCACCAAGCAACAACTGATTGGTTTCCTTGTTTCTTTTAATATCAAAACTAGGATCTTCAATCGCAAGTCGATTTAAGGAAGAAGATATTTTATCTTCATCTTGTTTGTTTTTCGGATGAATCGCAACATACATTGTTGGACTAGGGAATCCTGGTCCTTCAAACACAATCGGATGTTTTGGATCACAAATAGTCGCTCCAGTATAAAGTGCATCAAGTTTGATCAAAACACCAATATCTCCCGCATGCATTTTCTCAATATCAAGTTGTTCTTTTCCTCTAAACAAAGAAATTTGATTGATTTTTACTGATTCACCATTATTCCCAATCAATACTTCTTGACCAGGTTTAATTTCACCTGAAAATACTTTAATATAACTCATAGTTCCAATAAAAGGATCCACCATTGTTTTAAAAACATAAGCACTAAAAGGCTCTTCATTCGTTGTTTTACGAACAACTTTTTCTTTATTTTTTGGATTGGTTCCTTCAATTGGTTTTAAATCATCAGGTGCAGGCATAAATTTTTCAATCATTTCTAACATATCACGTGGCCCAATATCTTTGGTCGCAGAACCAATCAATATCGGTTTCAAATCTCCAACCAATACACCTTGACGAAGTCCTTGACGGATTTCATCATCAGTTAATTTCTCACCAGCAAAATGTTTTTCTAGCAATTCTTCACTAGTTTCCGCAACACTTTCTATGATTGCTTCACGTAATTCCGCTACTTCTTCTTGTTCCTCATCATTCATTGGATGATCAACTACTTTACCGTTTTCCAATGTACGTTTGGTCATATCAACCAAATCATAATACCCATTAAAATCGTCACCTACACCGATTGGCCATAAAAATGGTGTCGCTTGATAACCAATCATATCACGGATATTTTGGATCAATTCATCGAATTTAATGTTTTCTTTATCCATTTTATTGATAAAGATAATGGTTGGAATATTGCGTTCATTTAAATCTAGCAATACTTCTTCAGTACCAATGTCAATTCCTTTGGTTCCATCGACCACAAGAATCGCACCTTTGACAACACTAAGCACTTGATTCACATCACTGAGTAACTCTCTATTTCCTGGTGTATCTAAGAAATTGAACTTATAATCGTGATATTCCACCGGAATAAGACTTGTTGACAAAGAAGCTTGATGTTCTTTTTCCTCTGTCAAATAATCAGAAGTCGTTGATTTCTCCTCAACACTTCCCTTTTTTTCTTTCGCGCCCGTCACATGTAAAATAGATTCCATTAACGAGGTTTTGCCCGACCCAAGATGTCCCATAACTGCAATAGTTCTAATGTGTTTAATATCATACTGCTTCATTGATGCATCCCTCCAATTAAGTATCTTTATTTATTATGAATTATAGGCTAGCTATAAATAATAACCAATCTTACAATGTTTCAATCGCACCAATTCTTATGGCCATTGGTGGATGAGAATAATAGACACGCACATACCAAGGATGTGGGTGTAAATCAGATAACGATTCACGCGCAAGCAATTTTAACGCCGAAATCATCGTTTCTTTTCCCAACAATTCCACACTAAATTTATCTGCTTTATACTCCGCTTTTCTCGATAAATAACTCGTTCCAATTCCTAAGATAAAATCAAGTGGTCTCACCAAGAGTGCAAATACAACAAGACCAAAGCCAAAGAACCCTTCACTGAGTCCAAACGCTTGATAAACCGCGCTTGACTGTAACACAATCGCAAACAGTCCCATATATAGCCCAATTTGCACCGCCTGTTCTACAAACATACGAACAACATCTTTATGTTTTCCATGCGCAAATTCATGTGCCAATACACTCAATATCTCTTCATCACTCATTTTTTCTAGTAGCGTATCAAAGAGCACAATCTCTTTTTGTTTCCCATAACCAGAAAAGAAAGCATTCAATTTTGTACTACGCTTAGAAGCATCCATTTTTGATATTGCCTTCACTTTAAACCCAATATCTTTCGCAAGTGCTTCTATTTTAACTCTAGTTTCGCCTTCTTCCAAAGGCTCAATCTTATTAAAAATCTTAACAAATACTGCCGTATATAAATAACTAATTAATACCATAATCAACATAATCGCAGCCCAAGCAATCAACACAAACACCAACAACTGATCTTCAAATGCTTGATAGACACTAAAGAGCAACGCAACAAGTCCACCACCTAAGATAACCATCATCAATAGTGATTTCACTTTATCCAACACAAATGTCTTCTTTGTTGTTTTATTAAATCCATAACGTTCTTCAATACTAAATGTTTGGTAATACCCAAATGGTAATCCAATAATAAAGGTAATAATTTCATATATTCCCAAGAAAACCAATGTTTGTAACAACATCGAATTACTCGCAATATCCATCGCAACATTTTCAATCCAAGCAAAAATCCCGGCAAACAAAAACACCAAAATTAACACAATATTGACTGTGCGTTTACTAAACATCAATTTCATATTTTCCGCACTATAATTGCGCCACTTTTGATAGCGTTCTTCATCGTATATATCACGTACATTTTCTGGAAGGTCAAGGTCTTTTTGCTTATAGTTGATGAGTAACAAATACGCCTCAACCATAAAGACCCCAAGCACAATAACAAGAATCATTCCTTCAACCATGATTGACCTCCTATGATGACCAAAATTTGAAAACTCTTACATTTATTATAACACAAAACTTAAAATCTCAAATAGGGAACTTTAAAAAAGAAAAAAAGGACTGTGCGTTTACAATAGAACTATGACATTTCATCCAAATTGTGTAAACGCACAGTG
>ENA-OSAI01000352-OSAI01000352.1-marine-sediment-metagenome-genome-assembly--contig:-NODE-352-length-20387-cov-9.442062_pt1 | contig 20387 bp, 18 predicted proteins | sample MGYA00237871_ERZ529316 | MGnify/ENA primary metagenome ERZ529316 (study PRJEB26369, sample SAMN03142814) | marine sediment metagenome | biome: marine; feature: borehole; material: sediment...
CGAGGACGACCAGGTCGCGGGCCCGCGGATGGACCGGGGCCGGCACGGGGCCGCCGCCGGACACGGCGCGGCCCGGCCGGGCCCAGGCGGCTCCGAGCCCCTCGAGAGTCCGCGACACTTCCTCCCGGTACAGGCGGGCCCCGCTCCCGGCCACACCCACGACGGAGGGTGGTGCCGGGGGAAGCTCCCGCAGTGCCGCCGCCAGGCTTCGGACGACGTCCCGGGCCGGGCCGACCACCCGCCGCAGGCCCGCGCGGTCGGCCAGAGGCAGGGGGTCGGGGTCCGGACCGTATGCGGCCCCGAAGACCTCCCCGCGCTTGGCGTCGACAAGGACCAGTGCCGCCGGGGCCTCCGCCAGGGCTCCCGCGGCGAGGACGTCGAGGGTGCTCACACCGAGGACGGGACGCCCGAGGGCGTAGGCCAGCGCCTTGGCCGCGGCCAGGCCGACCTTGACGCCCGTGAAGGAGCCCGGGCCGACGGCCGCGGCCACGAGTTCCACCTCGGAAAGGTCCCGCCGGGCCAGGGCCAGGAGCTGCCGGACCGCACCGGAGAGGTCTTCGGCCGGCAGGGGACCCCCGTGCGGGTCCCAGGTGAGCTCGACAATCTCGTCTGCGGACAGAAGGGCCAGGCTCCTGGCCTCTGTCGAGGTGTCGAGTCCGAGGACGCATCCTGGTCCAGGGCCGGCGTCGGACGGCAGGGGGCCCCGCCAGAGGCGCCCGTCCCGAGCGGCCTCCGCCCGGGGTGCGTCGGGCCCGGCCTCATCCCGCGCGTGGTCGCGCCTGGCCTCATCCGGCGCGTGGCCTGGCTCGGCCTCCTCGCGCGGCACGTCCGGCGGTCCGGCGATTTCCACGTGACGCCGGTCGGGGTCACCTCCGGGGACCGGGGTGATGTGGACCCGGTAGCGGCGGCGCGGAAGCACCGCGTCGGCCTTGTCGGCCCACTCCACGACAGAGACCCCCTCGCCGTAGAAGAGCTCGCGCCAGTCGAGGTCCTCGAGGTCCTCCGGGTCCAGACGGTAAAGGTCGATGTGCCTGACAGGCAGATGGCCTTCATAGTGGCGGACGAGGGTGAAGGTCGGGCTGGCCACCGGACCCCGGGCCCGGAGCCCTCGCACCACCCCCCTGGCGAAGCACGTCTTTCCCGCCCCGAGAGGGCCGGTGAGGGCGACCACGTCCCCGGGCCTGAGCAGGCGGGCCAGAGCCCGCCCGAGGTTCTCCGTCTCGGCCTCCGAGCCGGTGGTCACCCGCAGGGGGAGCTCGAGGCGGGCCGAAGGAGGCTCGCTCCAGAGGGACAAGGGCCTCACCTCCGTCGGGGGCTACGTCGTAGCGTGGCCTCGGGCCGGGCCTTCAATTCTCAGGCTGTGCGCCCCTCGCTCTCCGGGGGGCCGCCGGCCCGCAGTCTCTCCCATTCCGCCCTGACCGCCTTCATGTCCTCCCAGACGGCCCGCTTCTTGGAGGGGTCGCGGAGGAGGGCCGCGGGGTGGAAGGTCGGCATGACCTTCATCCGCCCGAGGGTCTGCCAGCGCCCGCGGTCACGGGTGATGCGCAGGTCGCGGCCCAGCACGGCCCGGGCGGCCGACGCCCCCAGGCAGACCATTATGTCCGGCTTCATGATGGCCAGACGCCGGTCGAGCCAGGGCCGGCAGGCGGCCACCTCTTCGGGCGAGGGGACTCTGTTCCCGGGCGGCCGGCAGAGGACCGTGTTGGTTATGTAGACCTGCTCCCGACGGAACCCGACGGCCAGCAGTATCCGGTCGAGGAGCTGGCCGGCGGGACCGACGAACGGCCGACCGAGTTCATCTTCCACGGCGCCCGGGGCTTCCCCGACCAGGATGATTCCCGACTCGGGGTCACCTTCACCGAAGACGACACCGCGACAGGTGTCCCGGAGACCGCACGCACGGCACCGGGCCGCCTCGGCGCCCAGGGCCTCGAGGAGCGTCCGGACGTCCCTCACGCCGACGCTTCCGCCGCCCCCGGCCTGGTCCGGTCCTCGTCCGTCCTCGCTGGACCCGGGCGCCGGCTCGGGCGGCAGACCGAAGAGAGAGAGCTGCTCTCTAGACACCGGTTCACCAGCTCCCCAGGCTGTGCTTTCGCTGGGTATTCGTCCGGCGGGCGGATGGACCCTGCCTCGGCGGCTTGAGAGCCTCTGAGAGACGCGGAAGGACCGCCGGCCGGCGGCCCTCCTCTTTCCTCGACGTTCGGCAGTGAGAGTCCGGCTCCGCGGGCCGGCCGTGGGCTCTGCCCGCGCCCGGCCGCGGCGGGCTAGCTCTCGAGGATCTCTACGTTCGCGCGCGGGACGGTGACTATCTCGCCGCTCTGGAGCCGGGCCTTGAGGATGCGCACCTTGGCCTCTGTCTCGATGACCACGAGCTCCGGCGGGAGTTCGACGACCTCACCCAGGAGCCCGAAGTACGGCTCACGGATGAGGCGTATCGGTGTCCCCGGGACGAGCCCGGCCGACGCCTCGGCCTTCCGCTTCTTCTTGGCGCGGTAGCCCGAGACGATGATCTCCGGCCGCATGACCCCGGCACGGATCTGGGTGGCTCCGGTGACCGAGGCCTCGTAGCCGTCCAGACTCTTGAGGAGCTCGAAGGTCTTGTCGGCCATGCGCATCGGACCGAAGCCCTCGGTGGCGATGAGGGTCGTCGGCACGTCCTCCTGGCCGGTGATGGCCACCCCGATGTCGTAGCCCAGGTACTCGACGAGATCCGTGTCGATGATGCCCCCGGCGACGAGGGCCCTCACGCCGACCTTGGCGGCCTTGGCGATAGCCTCACCGGTCATCAGGCTGCCCCCGACGACGATGCCGTCCCTGCAGGAGTCGTCGATGTCGGCCGCTGTCAGCGGCTTGTCCGGACCGGCGGCCCTGAAGCGGATGGTCCCGAACGTCTCGCCGCCGACCCCGAAGATGCCCTGGATGAAGGCTCCTTCGGTCTCGATGACGACACCTTCGCGGGGCAGGACCTCGACGATGGTGCCGTGGATGTAGGCGGTTATCTGGAGGGGGACCGGGGGCTCCCTCAGGGTGACCTGGCCCGAGACCTCGGAGATCCTCTCGATGGTCCCGTCACACGGCGCCTTGAGCTGCCTCTTGATGAGTCCGAAGAGGCTTGACGCCCGTCCGATGACCTCCCCCTCGCTGACCTTGTCGCCCTCCTTCTTCAGCATGTGGCTGGGGACTTCCATGGGTAGAAGTCCGAGGACGTTGGCTGCGTTCAGGGTCTGCGGGTCGCCTGGAAGCTCCGTCTCGGCGACCACCGTGTCCGGCCTGACCGTGTCGCCGAGCCCCACCCGGACCTCGCCGAGGATGGGCAAGCGGCGCTCCTTGCGGAGCACGATGTTGTCGGTGACCTTGAGGCCGGGGGTGTAAGCGTGAGCCATCTCGTCTCCTCCCCTAACTCTCGACTAGTCCGGCGAGCGGCTCTTGGGGGTAGACGTCCAGAGCGCGGAACCACTCCAGGAGCTTCGCGGACCGCTCCGCGTCGTTCTCGGGCAACACGAGGGGGCGGCCGCGGCAGTCGAGGATGATCCCGCAGACTCCGCCGTCGACCTCCCTCTCGACCCTGTGGCCCGGCCCGGCGCCGACGTCATAACCCCGGCTGGGCTCGACGCGGAGCCTCACCTTGGCCCCCTCTGGGACCGGGATGCGCTTCATCTCGCCGTAGGCGGCGCTCTCCTCGAGGGTCTGCCCGTCGGGGAGCGTGACCTTCACCCGGACGACCTGCACCGGCCCCTCACGGCCCGAGGGGGCGGGCCCGACCGGGGCAACGACGGTCCCGAGCCTTATCAGGCAGTCGCGGTCGAAGACCTGGGCCGAGGCCTGCGGATGGACCGTGGCCAACACCCCGAGCTGCGGCATCATGAAGATGCTGTCGACGGCCAGGGGCGTGACGGCCTCGGGCTGGAAGCCGTCGATGAGCATCAGGGCGGCCTGGATGCGCCTGGGGGCGTGGGACAGGACCCCGCCGCTGCCGATGAGGAGCCCGAGGTCCTTCATGTCGATGAGGCTCTCAGCCCCGACCTGGGCCTGGTCTACGAACCGGTCCATCGTCCCGCCGCGGTGGATGCCCTTGAGCCCCGTGGCCAGGGTCTTGTGGTGCTCGAAGGCCATCGCCAGGGCCTCGCGGGAGATGGCCTGCTCGATGATAAGCTCCTCGAGGGTCTGCGGGATGGTGGTCGGACGGATCATCTTGTTGCGGATGCGGTTGCGGAGTTCGGCGTCAGCCACCTTGAAGGGGAGCCACCTCTTGATGCGGTCCAGGCCCGCCTCGAGGAGGACGTTGCAGATGCTGTAGCTCATCCCGAGGTTGGCGCTCACCGTGCGGTTGAACGTCTCCTTGAAGTAGGAGAAGACGTCTGTCGTCGCCCCTCCGATGTCCACACCGATGACGGTGATGCCGTTCTCTTTGCCGACCGCCTCCACCAGGCTCCCGACGGCGGCCGGAGTGGGCATGATGGGGACGGGCGTCCACTTCATCAGTTTGTCGTAGCCGGGGGCCTGGGCCATGACGTGCTCCATGAAAAGGTTGTGAATCTCCTCGCGTGCGGGCCCGAGGACCTCTCTCTCCAGTACAGGCCTGAGGTTCGGCACCACGCGAAGGTCCATCTTCTCGCCCAGGGTCTCCTCTATGTGGGGGACGGCGTCCTTGTTGCCGGCGAAGATGATGGGCAGCTTGAAGCCGATGCCGAGCCTGGGCTTCGGCTCCGCGGCGGCGATGAGCTCGGCGATCTCCACGACGTGCTTCTTGGTCCCGCCGTCCACGCCGCCCGAAAGGAGGATCATGTCCGGGCGGAGGTTGCGGATGCGCTCGATCTTCTGGTGGGGCTTCCGCCCGTCGTTCACGGCGATGGCGTCCATGACTATGGCTCCCGCTCCGAGCGCCGCTCTCTCGGCGCTCTCGGCGGTCATGGTCTTGACGACGCCGGCGACCATCATCTGCAGCCCGCCGCCGGCGCTGGACGTTGAGAGAAAGATGTCCACACCGGTATCGCCCTTGTGGGGCGTCAGGACGCCGTCATCGCCGAGCAGCTTGCGGCCGGTCAGTTCCTCGATCTCCCGGATGGCGTTGCGGGCGCCGGCCGTGACGTCCTCGAAGGGCTTCTCGACGGTCGTCGGGGCCTCGCCCCGGACGATGAGACGGTAGACCCCGTCACGTTTCTCGATGAGAATGGCTTTCGTCGTCGTGCTTCCGCAGTCCGTGGCGAGGATGGAACGAATCTCCTTGCCGGGACCGTGTTTGGTGCGGGCCATCTCCTTCCCCCTCTCGGTTTCTCCCCAGCGGCACCCCGGTCCCCGCCCGGGCCCGGGAGCGCCCGGGCCCTCGGTCGGCCGGAGGCCGTTGTCACGGCTCTAGGTCTTCTGCTCGGTCTCGTCCCCTGCGGCCTGACCCCGCCGCCCTGGCGGGCCCCCGTGGGGGTCCTGGCGCGGTCGGTCCGCACCGGGCTCCTCGGGCTTGTCGGGGTCGAAGCCGAGAAGCTTCAGCCTGCGCGCTCTCGCCCTGGCCCGCCTCTCCTCGCGGAGCATCCGCTCCTGCTTGACCCGCTCCTGCTCCATCTCGTGCAGCCGGTCGATAAGGATGTCAAGGTTCTTCGGGTCGTTCAGAAGGACCCCGTAGTGGTCCACCAGCGGCACGATGGTGCCGAGAGCGGGAGAAAGGACATGCAGGGCGTTACCGGCGATACGCGAGAACGGCCGGTGCGTCTCCAGGAAGAGGATGGCCGGAGTAGCCATCCCTAGCTTGAATATCTTCTGGGCGAGGTCTTCTATCATCTTGTCCCGCTGTTCAGGGGTGATGTCGAACAGCGGGGGCAGGTCGCCCTCAGCCAAGGTAGGCACCTCCCCAGCGAGAGTTCTCGCCGCCCGGCGCGTTTCCTGTCGGGGCCACCGCCCGCCGCGGCCCGTCCCGGCCTAATCCGGCTCCCGGGTGCCCCGACCGTCTTGGGGCCGGGCTCTTCTCTGTTCTTCCAGTTCCTCGAGACGCCGCGCCAGGCGCTCCAGGTTGGCCCGGTCCTCCAGGAGACAGGCCACGTTCGAGACGCGTCGGCTCCCCAGAAGGAGGCCCAGGTGGGGCGTCAGGAAGTGAAGCCCCTGCGCGGTGATGAAGGACAGCGGCTTCAGCCCTTCCGCGAGGAAGATGCCGACCGCCCCGAACCCCGTGCGCGACACCTCCTGGGCGAGGCCGTCCACGATGTCGGCCTCCTTCTCCTTCCGGTGCGCCTCGGGTGCATCGACGAGCCACCCCGCCGCATCGAGCCGTTCGCGGAACAGCCGCCAGAGGGCGGGCCTGTCCTTCCCGCCCCCGGGCGCGCCCCGACCGCGTGCGCCTTGGTCCGACACCGGCATCCCCCCCGGATCCTGGTTCCGCCGGGAAGGATACACTGGCGCCGGCCGGGTTATGAGCGGCTCACAGAATCTCCACGTTCGCCCGCGGGACGACGACCTTCTCGCCGTCGTCGAGCTCCACCACAGCCACAGGAACCTTGGCTTCGGACTCGATGACCTGCGGCTGGCGGGGCAGCTCGAGAATCCTCCCCTTGCGGCCGAAGTAGGGCTCGTTGATCACCCGCACCCGCAGGCCCTCCTGGAGGTCCTCGTAGAAGACCTCGGTCTCGGCGAACTCGCCTGTGTACTCGGGGAACGGAACGATGATCTCCGGCCGGATGGCCCCGGCGCGGATCTGCGTGGCCCCGTTTATGCAGGCCAGACAGCCTTCAAGGGCCTTGAGGGTCTCGAAGACATCCTGGCGCATGTCCAGCTTTCCGAAGCCCTCCATGAGGATGAGGGTCATGTCGATGTCCTCCTGGCCGGTGATGCCCACACCGAGCTTCACCTGGAGGGACTCGACGACGTTGAGGTAGCTCGCCGTGCCGGTTATCAGTCCGGCCGCCCCGGCCTTCAGGGCCCGCTCGATGGCCTTGTTGGTCGCCAGGGACCCTCCGACCAGGATCTGCCCTTCGCAGTCCTCAGGGATCATGTCCGGCTCGAGGACGTCCCCCGGCCCGTCGACGAGGACCTTCAAGACGCCGTGCCTCTCGTGTCCGACCCCGAAGATCCCCGTCAGGCGCACCGCGGGGACCTCGATGACCGCACCCCTCTGGGGGATGATCGAGGCCACCCTGCCCTTGAGGTAGGCGCTTACGACGACCTCCTTGAAGGGGCGGGAGATGGTCACGAACCCGGTCTGGTAGTTGATGTCGGTGATGATTCCCGAGACGGGCGCCTTGGACGTCCGGGTGTAGTAGGCGGCAGCGTCGCCCTTCTTGGCGATGATCTCGCCCCGCTTGACCTCGTCACCCACCTTGGCGATCATGAACCGTTCGAGGTCGCGCGGGCGGCAGCCGAGGTCGAAGGCCACGTCGAAGTCCACCGGCGGCTCCTCCTTGCCGAAGACCTCCCGGATGACGACGCGGCCCGACCTGTCGGAGATGTCCTCGATGATGCCGTCGGTGGGGGATTCGAGCTCCTTGGTCCCGTAGATGCCGCCGGCCTTGCCGCGGGCGATGATCTCCTTGACCTTGACCTCGTCGCCCACCTTCTTCAGCATGCACTCGGAGAGCTCGCTGTCCTTGACCCCGATGAGCCTGGCCACCGGGATGACCCACGGGATGCCCGGGCGGAGGCTTATCTTGGCCACAGGGGTGTCCGGCTCGACCTCCTGGCCCTCTTTCACCAGCACCTCGCCGGGCAGAGGCAGGAGCCGCTTCTTCTGGACGAGGGTTATCTTGCCCTCAACGGCGGAAGAGACTGAAGATGCCACGGCGCTTGTCCCCCTTCTCCTGTTGAGCCGCATCGGCGGAGGTGATCGGACTCTCCTCGAGGTACTTGCGGACGAGGTCCATGGGATAGAGGTCCATAGCCTCTATCCAGGCCAGGAGCTTCTCGGACCGCTTGCGGTCGTCGGAGGGCAGCTCCAGCGGACGGCCGCGGCAGTCGAGGATGATGCCGACGAGGCCGCCGTGGACCTCGGCCGTGACCTTCTTTCCCTTCCCCTCACCCATGTCGAGGGGAGAGACAGGCTCGGCCTCGACCGTCGCCTTCTCCCCGACCGCGAGCGGGATGCGCTTGATATCCCCGAAGTTGACGACCTCCTCGACCACCTCGCCGCCGGGAAGGGTGACCTTGACCCTGAGCGCGGGGCGCCCGTCGCGGGTGGTGCCGTTGGGGGCCACGCAGGTGCCGAGGCGGACGAGGCAGTCCTTGTCGAAGACCTCCGCGGCTATGTCGGGGTGGGTGCTGGCGAGGACGCCGAGGTGCGGCATCATGAAGATGCTGTCGACCGCGAGCTGGCAGAAGCCCTCGGGCTGGAAGGCGTCAAGGAGCATCATGGCCGCCTGGCTCCGGCGCGGGGCGTGTGACAGGACCCCGCCGCTCCCGACAAGGATGTCGAGCTTGGCCATGTCGATGATCTCCGTGCCGAAGGAGGACTTCATCACGTCCTTCCGGCTGCGCCAGACCACGGAGAGCTGTTCCTGCTCGACCTTTCTCGCCAGCTCCCGGTGGTGCTGGAAGGACAGGCGCAGGGCCTCCCGGGCGAGAGCCTGCTCGAGCATCAGGCAGAAAAGGGTCTGCGGGATGGTCGTGGGTCGGACCATCTTGTTTGAGATCCAGTCCGAAAGACTCGCCTCGTTGCAGGCGAACGGGACCCATCTCCGGATGTTCTCGAACCCCGCCTGCTCGTACACGTTGCAGATGCTGTAGCTCATCCCCAGGTTGGCGCTGACGGTCCGCGTGAAGGTGTCCTCGAACTCGGAGAAGACGTCGGTGGTGGCCCCCCCGATGTCCACGCCGATGATGGTGGCGTTGTACTCCTTGGCCATGACCCGGATGATGTGCCCCACCGCACCCGGGGTGGGCATGATGGTCGTGTCGACCCATTCCAGGAGCTCCCCGTAGCCGGGGGCCTGGGCCATGACGTGGTTCATGAAGATGTCGTGGATGGCCTCACGCGCCGGGCCGAGGTTCTCCACGTCGGCCCTGGGCCTCACGTTCTCGACGACGTGAAGCTCCATCGTGTCCTCACAGATGGAGTCCACGAGGTCGACGGCGTCCTTGTTCCCCGCGTACACCAGCGGGAGCTTGTAGGTCGCGCCGAACCGCGGCTGGGGGTTCGCCTGCACGATGGTCTCCGCCAGGGCGGCCAGGTAGGAGACAGACCCGCCGTCGACACCTCCGGACATGAGGATGATGTCAGGCCTGAGCTCGGTGATGCGGGTGATCTGCTCGGAGGTCGAGCGTCCGTCGTCCACGGCGATGACGTCGAGCACCACCGCTCCCGCGCCGAGGGCGGCCCGGTGGGCGCTCTCGGCACTGATGTGCTTCACGAGGCCCGCCACCATCATCTGGAGGCCTCCGCCCGCACTCGACGTGGAGACGTAGTAGTCAACCCCGCGGTCACCCTCCTGCGGTCGGATGAGGCTCCCCTGGTCGTCGAGGATGGCCCGGCCCGTGAGCTCCTCGACGCGCTTGATGGCCTTGCGGACGCCGATCATCACGTTCTCCCAGGGCGCTTCGACCGTCGTCGGCATCTCGCCTCTGGTCACCAGGCGGTACTCGTCACCGCGCTTCTCGATGAGAATCGCTTTGGTCGTGGTGCTCCCCACGTCGGTCGCGAGGATACACCGGGGCTGGTCAGCGGCCACGTCATCCCCTCCTTCTCGTTTCGAATAGGGCTGGCACCGCCTTCGGGGGAGCGGGCCCGCCGGCGCGGGGGCCCGCGCCGCTTACTCTCCAGCGGCCGTTTCGACCGGTCTATGTACGATGTACGACGCTCTCCTGCACAGCTGGGTTTCGCCCGGACACGCACAGCCCGAGGGGACGGCCGCGCGCGTGTTTCGAGAGGCGAAAAAACTCGGACAGAACCCGTGGGGGAGGGCCGCATCTGGTGAGGCCCTCCCCCACGCTGGTGCCGCCTTGCGTGAGCCCTGCTCAGGCCTGACCCACTCCGAGCCAGTCGAAGAGCAGCGTGTTAGCCCGCGCCACGAACAGGTTCCACCTGTAGAGGACCGTGTTCCCGAACGCGGAGCCGAGGGCGATCATGATGTACCACTTGCCCACCTCGGCCACGCCGCCGACGACCGGGTTCTCCTTCGCCACAGTGAAGAAGAAGTAGGTCAGGGTGCTCAGAACACCGATGAAGATCAGGATGTTCTGGAGCGAGTTCAGGGCCAGGAAGGTCGAGGTTATCTGTGTCAGCCAGACGGCCGGCTCGAACGAGAGGATGTACCCCGTGCCGTACCCGACCCAGAACGACATCGGGTACCTGGCCAGCCACGCCACCGACGGGATGTACCTGAAGAAGATCATCAGGCCGAGGATGACGGCGAGGAAGTAGTGCCACTCACCCTCCCCGATCGCCTTGTCGACGATGGCCGGCTGGATGTAGGTGAAGAAGTAGAAGACGAACCAGTAGGTGGTGGCCAGGGCCAGGTAGACCGTCTCGGCCAGCCGCCAGATCGGGTTGTCCTTATAGAGGTACGTGTAGACAGCCAGGATGCAGATTGCCTGCGTCCAGATGGCTGGATCGGTCGAGATGTTCACGCGCGTTCACCTCCCTGTGCGGCCTCTTACGAGGCCAGCGTCGCGGGGGCCGCGAGAGCACCGACGCCTCCCGCGCCGACTACTTCTTCCGGGTCGCCAGGTAGCCGATGTTGCCCAGGATGATGAACAGCGTGACCATCAGGGCGATGGCCGACATCGTGTCCTGGGCCTTGAGAGCCTGGCCAGGATGCCCGATGAGCTGTTCGTACTCGGCGCAGCCGCGGCTGCCGGCGATCATCCCGGCGTACTGGCCGGAGTTGACGTAGGGCATGCTCTCCGGGACGGACATCTGGATCTCACCGATGATGAGCTTGATGCCCTCGGGCTGGCAGACGTAGGCCAGCCACTCCGGAGCGCCCGGTGTGCCGCAGTTGAGGACCAGGCAGGCGTCCACGTACTCGGCCGTCACCTTCGGGACCAGCTGCATGATGGGGTACGACTCCACGGGCTGGCCGTTGAAGTCCTCGATGCAGGCCTCCCAGAAGTCCTTCACCGCGGTCTGGAGGAAGATGGCCGCCCCGGGCTTGGACCCGAGGTTGATCCAGTCCTCGCCGTAGACGTAGCCGTACTCCTCGGCGATCTCGGTCGCGAACTTGTGGACGATCTGCGGACCCTGGACCCACTGCGTGTTCACGATGATGATCTTGTACCCGCGCTCGGCGCAGTGGCGGAAGAAGGCCACGAACATCGGGTTGAGCTCACCCATGGCCCCCGAGTCGTACATCGGCGAGAGGATGACCACCGCGTCGTCGGGCAGGTTCTCCACCTCGTTGTAGGTCTGCCGGGCGAGATCGGAGATGGCCACGGGCAGCCCCAGCGGGTAGAGCATCGTCAGGAAGACGATGGCCGCGCCGAGGAGGTAGATGATCCGGCGGTCGATCTTCATCAAGCGTTCCACTTGGAGGCACCTCCTTCCGGAGATGGACTTTCATTCCTTGATACGGTCCATTGACCGTTCTTCACGCCCATGGCGTCATCCTCACTGCGTCCCGGTACCGCCGAGGTGCGCCCGCTCCAGACCCAGCAGGATGCGCAGGGCGACGGCGAACGCGCCGACGTACGCACCCAGCAGGATGCCGCGGTACCCGGCCGTGTTCAGCACACCCATGAACCACTCGTTACCCCAGTAGCTCCACCGGCTCCAGATGGCGTCGCCGATGGGCGCGCGGGCCAGGAGGATGAAGATGGCGCAGACCAGGAGGATGGTCGCCTCCTTCGTCCGGATCCTGAAGGCCCGGTAGGCCGCGGAGGAGATGAGGAACGCGAGCAGGGAGAACACGGCCGCGCCCAGGACGGTCATCATGTTGTCGTAGATCCAGCTGAACGTCGGCCCGGTGTGCTTCTGCACGATGCCGAGGATGAGGTACCCGTACATCACCAGGAGCAGGATGACGCTGTAGACCCAGCCTTCCCTTCTCCGCTGGACGTACTTCCAGTGGATGATAGTGAGGTTGACGAAGCCCAGGGCCAGGGCGATGCCGTAGCTTATGTTGAACCAGTAGTCCAGGCGGTCCGTCAGACCCCACTGCTGTCCGAGGAAGAAGTAGTTCGAGAAGAGCACGACCAGGGAGGAGAGAACGGTCACGATCATCGGACCCTCTTTACGCATTCAGGTGACACCTCCCTTGCTCCGAAATCCCCTTCCGTGGTCGACCGTTTCGGTTGTCCTACTGTTGTCCCGGGCAGACCTAGAACTCGAAGAGCTTCCCGAAGGTGGTCTCGGGGTTCACCGTGGCGATGATGCCGCCGATGAGGATGATGATCCAGACCAGGATCTTCAGGATGTCCTGCCCGACGACGGTCCCGTAGAGCACGGGCTCCTTCGAGAGGTACGCGCTGGCGGCGTAGATCTCCTCACCGATGAGCGCGTAGTCGCAGGCGGCCACGAAGAACGGGAGCTGGTGCGTGTGGGCCGTGCCGCCGATGGAGATCATCCCCTGGAAGGAGGCGGTCTCGGCGAAGATCATCGACTCGGCATAGAAGGCGCCGATCATGATGTTCGCCGCCGGACGCTCGCGCTCGTAGACGCCGATGACGGCCGAGGCGAAGGCGAACTGCTCAGCCGACAGGAACCGGACATCGTCGGGGTTGAACGCGTCCGGGCGCCCCTCCTCGAGGTAGGACTGGCGGGTGATCTCCTCGAGGACCGCGTACGGGAGGGGGTCGCACGTCAGCACCAGGAGCCGCGTGTCGTACCGGGCGCACTGCCTGGCCACGTGGCTGGCGACGCCGAAGGCAGCCAGCGTCTGGGCGTTGGAGACGCTCAGGATACCCGGGATGAAGGTCACCGGACGCCCCATCTCGGTGGCGCGGCCGATGGCCTCGTCGATAGCCTCCAGGCCGGCAATCTTCTTGATCTCGGGGATGGGCCGACCCGTGCGGGCGCGGCTGACCATGACCCAGATCAGGATGCCGAGGAGGAGGACGACGATGATGTCCGCGATGGTGCCCTCGACGAACAGCCCCAGGACGGGCTTGGCCTCCTCTTGCGCTAGGAACCACATCATTCTTGGTTTCACCTCCTGAGTCTATGGTTATCGCTACACTCCCGGAGAGCCGGAAGGGGCTCACTCTCCGGAAGGCATAGCCGTTCGTCGAGACCTACGGCAAAAAAGCCTATAATCTGACGTCAGGTCATTCGCTCTCGGGCGCCATATTCCTTCCTAGCGGCTTTCCTTTTCTTGACCGGAGGCCTCCTTCGCAGTCTCGTCCGCCTCCTTTCCCAGACGCCGCCTTATGACGTCCAGGACCTCTTCGCGGTTCGACGGGGAGGAGAAGTAGACGGTGAGGCCCTTGAGGTACCTCAGGCGCAGGTCCTTGGGCCTGAAGCGCAGATAGACCCCCTCATCGAAGACGCTGAAGCCCTCGAAGTCCTCCCATCTGAACACGTCCCTGGAGAAGAGGACCTTCTGGTGGACCTTCCTGTCGGTGAGGGTGTAGGTGACCGGGAAGAAGAGCTGGCCCAGAGCGCCCACGAGCATCACCGCGGCCAGGATGACGAACCCGAAGTCGTCCGGGAAACTGAACCAGACCAGGCCCAGGCCCAGGACCATCGCGGCCACGCCGATGGCGAAGGTCCGGGGGCGGCGCCTGGCGAGAGACGAACTCCAGGTGAGGAGGACCTTCTCCCGGCCGTCTTCCTTCGTCAATGTCATCCTCCCCTCGACCCGACGGGCTTGTCTCCGCTTGTCTCAACCTTATCCAGAGGAAAGCGTATTTCGCCCCGTCGCGTTCATTCCCTCCCCGGACCCTCCGCTCCGGGCCCGGCCGCAGGCCCTCCGTGCGGCCTCCCCGCCGCGCCCTGCCCTTTAACCGCCCTTCGGGCCGATGTCAGACCTCAGGCCCAGGAGGAGAGCGAGGTTGGCCCCGGAGTCGAGCCGGGGCAGGATCTCGCCGCGGTTGGCGGTCAGAAGCGTCGTTATGCCCGGTCCGTGGCCGGATATCTTCGAGTCGCTGTGGACGACCACGCCGATGATGACGGCCCCCCGCCGGTAGCTCCACCCGTAGAAGGCCGAGGCGTCCTTTATGGCCACGATGTCGCCCAGGCGCAGCCGGTCGAGACCGAGTTCGGCCAGGACGGAGGGCTCCTGTGTCGTCATGTCGTAGTCGCCGCTGGAGGCGCTCGTCGACCCGAGACCCGAACCCATGAGGTGGGCCGGGATCTCGGCCGTCACCGGAAGGCTGAGCCTCCGGTCGTCGCCGTCCCCGACCACCTCCGGGCCCATCTTCTCGAAGAGGTCCGGGTCGAGGTTGTAGACCTTGACCCCCGGGAAGCCCTCGACCTCCAGGCCCTGGCCGTAGGCCCTGACGAGGACCTTGTCCCCGATGACGAGCTTGTCGAGCACCTCAGGGTCGAAGTCCACGAGGACGTGCTCGACACCTCCGTGCTTGCCGGTGACGACCCCTGTCGCCCCCTTCGCGTCGCCGGAGACCACCCGGACCCTGTTCCCGACGCAGGAGAGGGTGTTGTAGGCCATGTTGATGTGTTCGTCCTTGGGTTCCTTGGTGCTGACGCCCGGTTCGACGTGGTCGCCCGCCCATCCGAAGGCCGGGTCGCCCACCCGCACGTTGTAGACGATGCCCCCGGTGGCCGGACCGACGCGGGCCACCCCGTCGTGACCCACGCGGTACGGGGCCCGCATCTTCGGCGCCGAGACCTCGCCCATCACCGAGATGGCCACCAGCCTGTCCCTGTTCGTCCTCACCTTCGCCTGCTTGGTGGTCATACCTGAGAGCCTCCCCGGTCGGTCATCGTGTAGCTGTTCGACTTGATCGGGAGCCGTTCGTCCACGGCCCGACGGTCCGACTGTCAGTAGGGTCGTCAGGCGTCCGCGATGTGGGCCAGACCTATCATCGCCCGGGCGGCCTTGAAGGCGACGATGTAGTCCTCATGGGTGAAGGAGACCGTCACCGGGTCGACAAGCCGGGTGCCGGGAACGAGGGTGGCCGCCTCGGCCTGAGCCGTGTTCGTGAACCGGATCTGGAAGGTCACCGGAGGCGGCACCACAAAGGGTTTCACTTCCCGGGCCGAGGCCACCGCCTCACGGGCCGCCTCCCTCACGAGCCTGTTGGCCTCCTCGAAGGGAAGGCACAGGGCGGCGTAGCGCCCGACGGCCTCCTTGACCGCCACCGTCCTGACCCCCTCGAGCACCTCCGAGGCCTCGGCGGCCACGGCGGAGTCCCCGGTCACCATGAGGACGGGGACGCCGTAGTAGCCGGCGATGCCCGCGTTCATGAGGGTCTCGCCGGCGACCCTGCTCCCTATCCTCAGCTCCTGGACCGTCCGGCCGCTGTAGGTGTGGTTGAAAACCCCCGGGGCACCCGCCCGGGCGTGATAGCCGACGAAGAGAGCCCCGCTCGAGCCCTCGACCCCCTGCATCATCGAGAGGGGCTTCGGCGACCCGGTGACGAGCCGCGCCGCCGGGTGCAGTTCCTCGATGAGGATGTTCCGCATGGACCCGTGGGCGTCGTTGACCACGACCGTCTCGGCGCCGCCCTCGAGGGCCCCGGCCACAGCCGCGTTCACCTGCCTCGTCATGAGGAGGCGCGCCCGCCGGTACTCGTCGGCCCGTCCTCCCTCGGAGTCCGGGCCCGTGTGGTCCCTGTGGACCACCCCGCTGATGCCCTCGATGTCAGCCGAGATGAAGATCTTCATCACGCCGTCAACTCCCTTCGGAGCCTGAGGACGGCCTGGATGGCCCCGGTGACTTCGCCGCGGTGGTTCTTCATCAGAGGGCGGGCGAACCCTTCCAGTGCACGGGCGGCCTCGGGGCTGAGGAGCCCGAGCTCTTCGAGCACCCGGAGGACGACCGGGCCGACGGCCCGATAGTTCCCGTCCTCTATCTTCACCGCCACGCCCAGGCCCCGCTCCGGCACGCCCAGGCAGTAGACCGCCTCGGCGCCGCCCTTGGCGAACACGGCCGTCTGGGTCATGAGGGCCGTGCAGAGCCGACCCGTCCCGGCGACCATGTATGGGTGGGCCCGCATGGAGCGGACGACCAGGGCCGCGGCACAGGCCCGCTGCGGCGAGAACCCCGCGGACGGGTCCTCCGGTCGGGCCATCCGGGCGAAGGCGAGGGCCATGTTCCGGAGGGGAAGGGCGAAGACGGCCGCCCCGCAGCCGTCGGCGGCCACACCGATCCTCGAGGCCGGGTATCCGGCGACCTCCGCCAGGTTCTCAAGACAGAGACGCTGCACAGGGTGGTCCTCGCGCCAGTACTCGTCAAGGCTCCACCCCATGTGCCGGGCCACGGCCAGCATCCCGGCGTGCTTCCCGGAGCAGTTGCAGTGGACCGCGGTCGGCTGGCGCCCCCGCCGGACCAGCTCGTCGGCTGACGGCCGGTGGACGGGGCGGTGGGTCCCGCACTTGAGGTGGGCCTCCGAAAGCCCGGTCTTCTCCAGAATGCCGAGCACCGTCTCGACGTGCGCCGGCTCGCCGCTGTGCGAGCCGCACATCACGGCGAGCTCCCGCTCGGTGAGCCCGAAGGCCTCGTAGGCCCCTGTCTCGACCACGGCCAGGGCCTGGATGGGTTTCGCCGAACTCCGCATGAAGGTGTGCATCTCGGGGTCGCCCGCCGACCACAGGACCTTCCCCGCGGTGTCGACGACCACGACGCTCCCGCGGTGGACACTCTCCACGAAGCGGCCCCGTCTTACCTCGACCAGGATGCCATTCATTTGCTGTCTATCGCTCTCCCTTCCGGCTTCCCGCTCTCCCCGGCCCGGCGCCCCGGCCCGGCGTGGCGGCCGGGCGGTCGCCGTGGCGCCCCCCACGACCGTCGCCACCCCGGACCCGGTCAGCCACCCCGGACCCGGTCACCCGCTCCTGCCGAGGCGCCCGTGCCGCTCCAGTATCTCGAGGACCGTTCCCACCGGCAAAGCCTCCCGGACATGGCCGTCCCGCCCCACCACCGTCCGGGCGGCGAAGAGGGAGTTGACGATGGCCTCCTCGGTGGCTTCCACGGCCGCCTGGAAGATGGGCCCGAAGTGCCGGTCGTCCTCGGCCAGCCGTCTCGCCGTCAGCACGGGCTCAGCCGGGTAGGCCGGCTCGGGGTCGGCCGTGCTGAAGGCCAGGATGAAGTCGCCGCTGCCGTGCGCCCCGACCGACCCGGTCCGGGCGAGGCCCAGGGCCGCCCGCCGCGCGACACGGGTGAGCTGGCGGGCCGTGAGGGGCAGGTCGGTGGCCAGGATGACCATTATCGAGCCTCCCGGGGGGCCGCCCCCGCCATTCTCCTCCGCACCGTGCCTCTCAGCCTCAGGAGGCAGGGGCCCTGCCGCGGGACGGCCTTCCTCCTCGACGGTCGCCGGCGGCCCCGCCGGCCTCCGGGGCCACCCCAAGGCCTCGAGCTCGGCGCCGACGGGCACCCCGTCGAGCCGGAAGTCGCCGAGGCGGCCGAAGTTCGAGACGACCAGGCAGCCCATGACGAACACGGCCTCGCGGCCGGCCCGGCCCCGGAAGGTCAGGACGCGGGAGGAGGTCCCGACCCCGCCCTTGAAGCCCAGACACGACATTCCCGTGCCGGCCCCCACCGCGCCCTCGGCCACCGGCCCCCCTGAGGCCGCTTCCAGGGCGGCCAGGCAGTCCCGCTCGGTGACGTGCCGCCCGCGGAGGTCGTTGAGGTAGGCGTCCGAGCATTCCCCCACGACGGGGTTGACCGTCCCGCCGGTGAGCCCCACTTCGGGGTTCCGCTCGAGCGTGTAGGTGACGAGGGCGTCCGCCGCCGTCCACACGCTGAGGGTGTTCGTCAGGAGGATGGGCGTCTCCAGGACGCCGAGTTCCCCCACCTGGGCGAGGCCTGTCGTCTTCCCGTAGCCGTTGAACACGAAGTGCCCGGCCCGGACCCGCTCGCGGTAGACGTTCCCCTGGTGCGGCACGACGGCCGTCACCCCGGTCCGGACCACCGTGCCGGGCGGGTCGCCCCTCATGATGGTGGTGTGGCCCACCGCCACCCCACCGACATCGGTTATGGCGTTAAGGGGACCGGGAGGCAGGCGCCCCAGGACGACACCCAGCTCCCTGGCCCGGGGCCGCCGGCTTCCCCGGTCGCCCTCAAGTCCTCCGCGTGTCGTCACCGTCCGCCCTCTCTTCTCCGCGGCCCTCCAGAGGCCCGGGCCTCCCGGTAGCTCCGGGCCGCATCCACCAGGCCCTCGAAGAGCCTGAGGAAGAGAGGCTCGGTCCTCCACATGCACTCCGGGTGCCACTGGACCCCGAGGCAGAAGAGCCCGTCGGACCGGGCGCCGTCCGGCTCCAACCCCTCGACGATCCCGTCGGGGGCGACGGCCGAGACCCGGAAGCCCTCCGGGACCCGGGCGACGGCCTGGTGGTGGAAGGAGTTGACCTTGACGCGGTCCACCCCGAGCAGCCGCTCGAGGAGAGTGCCGGGCCGGACACCCACGAAGTGGGTCGCCGCCGCGCGCGGAGCGTCCTGGCGGTGCTTCAGGCAGCCCGGCTTCTGGCTGGCGAGGTCCTGGCAGATGGTCCCCCCGGCCGCCACGGCCAGGACCTGCGCCCCGCGGCAGATGCCGAGAAGAGGCCTCCCGGCGGCGAGGGCTCCCCTGGCCAGGGCGAGCTCGAAGATGTCGCGCGGCCAGTCCACCCGTCCGAGGCCCCTGGCCGGCGCCTCCCCGAAGGTCTCCGGGTCCAGGTCCGGGCCTCCGGAGAGGAGGACACCGTCCACGACGGCCAGGACCTCGGCCGCCGCGGCCTCGGCCCGGGCGGCCGCCTCACGCTGCAGACCCTCGCGCACACGGTAGGGGACGGGGACGGCCACAGCGAGCCCGCCGGCCTCCTCCACCCCGCCGGAATAGTCGAGGGCGAGCTGTGTGGTCCGCCTGTCCTCCGCGTAGCCGCAGGTGACACCTATGACCGGGCGGGAGCCCCGGCGGCGCCCTGGCGGACTACCCGGCGGACGGCTTGGGTGAGGAGAGCCGCCGGCCCGGTTCACTCCTCCCGCCCCTCTCTTCGGGAGAGATGCCCTTCGAGGGCCTCGGCCTGAGCCATGAGCCCCGGGGCCCCGCCGGTGTGGACGAAGAGGACCCTCTCCGAGGGCCCAAGCCGGCCCGCGCGGATGAGGCCGATAAGCCCCGAGAGGGCCTTCCCCGTGTAGACGGGGTCCAGGACCAGCCCTTCCGTGCGGGCGGCGAGGACGATGGCCTCCCAGCCCGCCTCGGTCGGGATGCCGTAGCCCTCCCCGACGTAGCCGCCGTGAACGACCGCGGGCGGAGCCGGGTTCGAGGAGAGCCCGAGGAGGTCGGCCGTCTCGGCGACGAGCCCGTCCACCCGCCGGGCGCTCGCCTCCGCCTCCCGGCTGACGGTCACCCCGTGCACCCGGACTCCGGGCATGAAGAGGGCCAGACCGAGGTGGAGTCCGGCCTGGGTCCCGCCTGAACCCGTGGCGACGAAGACGTGGTCGAAGACGATGTCCTTGGAAGAGGCCTGCCAGGCGATCTCTAAAGCCGCCTGCACGTAGCCGAGGACGCCGACGGGGTTTGTCCCGCCGAGCGGGATGATGTAGGGGCGCCGTCCGCGGGAGGCGAGGGAAGAGGCCACCTCGTCCATCTTCTCGGTGAGGGCCTCCTCAGAGTCGTCCTCGGAGATGACCACCTCCGCCCCGAAGAGCCGGTCGAGCAGGATGTTGCCCTGGAGCGGCGGGAGGTCCCGCGGGTCGCGGGGCCGGCCGGAGGGGTCGACCCCGGGTTCGAGGACGAGCGTGACCTCCAGGCCCAGGCGGCGGCAGGCCGCCGCCGTCAGCCGAGCGTGGTTCGACTGCAGGGAACCGGTGGTGATGACCGTGTCACAGCCCTTGCGTACGGCCTCGCCCAGGAGGTACTCGAGCTTGCGGACCTTGTTCCCCCCGAGTCCGAGCCCGGTGAGGTCGTCGCGCTTGACCCACACGTGCGGACCACCCAGGGCCGCGGACAGCCTGGGGCACTCCTCGAGAGGGGTCGGCCAGGGGGAGAGGGGGACGCGGGGATGCCGCGCGAGGTTCAAGGAAAGCCACCTCCGACAGGAGCCGAACCCAGAATCGAGCGAACGGCCACCGGGCGCCCGCGCTCGAGGAAGACCCGGGGCACGCGGCGGCCGACAGTGGACACCATCTCGTAGACGATGGTTCCACAGGCCCTGGCCAGCTCCTCCGCGGGGATGCCCGCAACCGCGGGCCCCGCCTCCGCCGGACCGGCCGCCCCGGGGTCGGCGTCCCGCCCAGACGACCCCATCAGGACCACCTCGTCGCCGGCCCGGGCCTCGGGCACTTCGTCGAGCCCGACCATGATGTGGTCCATGTTGACCCGCCCCAGGACGGGGCAGCTCCTCCCCCGCACGAGGACCCGCCCCCGCCCGCTTCCCA
>ENA-OSAI01000353-OSAI01000353.1-marine-sediment-metagenome-genome-assembly--contig:-NODE-353-length-20141-cov-11.395001_pt1 | contig 20141 bp, 21 predicted proteins | sample MGYA00237871_ERZ529316 | MGnify/ENA primary metagenome ERZ529316 (study PRJEB26369, sample SAMN03142814) | marine sediment metagenome | biome: marine; feature: borehole; material: sediment...
GTCTCATACAACAGATTGAAATCCAGTATATTGATAACTACACACTTTTTCAGGGCTTCATAAGCCTCCCCTTCTTCTATTGTTTCTCCATACATCCTCAAGGAGTTCGATAATTTGTTTTATCCCTAAAATATGGTTGGATTCTCTCATCAAAGTAGTGTTTAAGATCAACTCTTGCTCTCTCATCTTTCTCATAAGGTAGTCCATATTATTTTTAATAAAACTCCAGTTAAAATACCAAAAACAGCACTTATAGAGGTGCCTAATATATAATACTCTCCAAACTCAGGATTATTTTTTACTTGATTAAATCTAATGGCTGTTTTTGAAGCATATAGAGCAACTAGCGCTTGATAAGCACCAGCTATTACTGCAGCAATTGTTAATAATCTTTCAATGGAACCTATGTATCTACCTATCTTTATTTCTTCCTCATCCTGCAATAATTTTAATTTTATTGAAGATAATGATTCTTTGATAAATACATTTGAGAAAGTTGTTGCGATTATTAATAAACATAATGTCATTAAAACTTTTTCACTTTCACTAAATGTATATTGATTTATTAATAAAGTGATTTCCTTAAAAAAATCCCTCAAAGGAAAAACATTTAATACTATATGTAATTTTCCAAAATAGGTTAAAGTAACAATAATAATTAATATTATATGCAGTAACTGATCTAATAAAAAAATCATCAAATTGTTTTCATGTGATACATCGCCATTACTTTCTTTGTTTCTTCGATATTCTATCACTTTAGCCTTTAACATATCTATAATATGATGACTGACTGTCAGAGCAAATATCCAGAATAATATACAAAGTTTTAATATTCCGTTAAAACTTACATATATAATAATACTTATAATAAAAAACACTGATGAATGAATCAATAAAGCTGAATGACTCTCTTTTTTATCTTTAGATATCTTTCTTTTAACTAATAATTCTGTTTGTAAAACAAAATCCATTAGTAAATGGGATAATAAAAATATCAAAAATAAGTTTAGCATTATTGCCTCCATTTAGTTCTTTGGAACTAATATCACAGTGTAGGTTATAATTTTAATATATAACTATATAAGTTATAACCTCAAAATATAACTATATGAATTATAAATAGGCATTTATTGTTTTGCTAAAAAATAGCTTAACAATCGTTGCATCTTATTCTCTAATTCCTTAACCTCTTTCCAATAGGCTTGTTTAATAAGCTTACTTACATATGGTTGACTAACCCCAATAAGTGCAGCTATTTCTTTTTGTTTTTTGCCTTTCCTTAAATATTTGAGTATCTTCCAAAATGAATTATTCCATAGTTTTTTAATAACAGAAATGGATTCGAACATCATATTTATATTATCTTCTTCATGTTTATTCAAAATGTTTGATTTAAAAACTATCGCATGCCCTTCTTTTTTATGAGCAATACTTATAGCATCTCTTGCTAAATAAAATGCCGGCCCATCCATCCCTAATGCTTTATTTTTGAAATTTGTAGTTATTTTGTCATAACCTAAACCTATACGAATTTGAATAGGATATACTTCTTCTATTATTTCACATATTATCTTATAGATAGGGGCTGAAGGCTTTAATAATCCCTGGAACTCATCTCCTAGAGTAATCAAAAATTGGGATACTATATATTGGCTATATTTTTTATTTATGTTTTCTAACGTCTCTTCTAATTCTAACTGTATCTTTTTTCTGTTTTGCAATTCACGTGATTTGACAATATCGCCAATTAGGCCGACATAAAGATTTTTCATACAAATTCTCCTCTTATTAACAGTTGACTATTCTTGCAGCAGAAAGAGTATCTAAATCAACTAAGTTTTTTGCTTTGGAAAGTTCCAATTGGTAATGAGATGGGGGAAAATGGGGATGGAGCATTATTGCCCTGGTGAATATTGTTGCAACCCCTACCGTAAAGTGTGACTTAACGGCAGAAATCAGTAGAGACCCGGGGTCGGGGAATTTAACTCCGACCCCTATTTTAATCTACTGATTGGTTTTAGTGTGTGACTTGCTCAATTTGATAATGAGCAGTTAGTCACAGCTCATTTTTATTCGGCAGCTTTTACCGCTGCTTTGGTGACCTGTGTTGCTGCATCGCTTAATGCAGGAGGTATGCCTGGAATATTCGAATTGTCGTGATGGCACCATTTCTACAGTTTTTAGTTCTTCTTTTTCTCATATTCTTCTTTGATTTTTCTTATTTCCTCTTCACTCAGTTTTGTTATCTTTGCGATAACCTCTATTGGCAATCCCTGATCTAGTGACTCTTTTACTACTTCTTTCTTTCCTTCTTTTATACCTTCTTTTATACCTTCTTCTTTCCCTCTTTTCAATGCTCTCTCTATCATTATCTGCTGGTATTTCTCCTTGGATTTTTCATCCAGCAACCACTTTTTACGCTGATAATACTGCTGCCTCGCTCTCTCATCCTGACTGAGTTCCTCCAAAATCCTGCCAGCCATATCTATCACCTCACTCTCCTTCCTTAAAGCCTCAAATATCTCTCTTTTAGATTCATCTGCTGCATCCTTTATGAACACCAGCCACTTCTCTAAATCATCCATACTCTTGATGTCTTTCCTGTCATCATCAAATTTCGGCAGTTCTATGTAGTGAATCTCTAAATCTTTCAACAGCTCATAGCTCTCTTCTACTTCTTTTACCCTGAATATGCTGTGATACTTCTGCGTCTCATACAACAGATTGAAATCCAGTATATTGATAACTACACACTTTTTCAGGGTTTCATAAGCCTCCCCTTCTTCTATTGTTTCTCCATACATCCTGGACCAGTAGTAGAGAGACCTTTTGCGGTAGTTATCTCTGTTGTTTATCTGTACTTCTATATCTATCAGCTCTCCATCTCGGGTTTTTACTTTTATATCAAGTATGGATATTTTGTCTTCTTTGTATTCTTTATCATTGTATGGATTCAGATATATTATTTCTGTTATTTTTTCATCTTCTTTTAGCTTTAAAACGGAGTTTAATAGATGTATCAACAGCTTCCTGCTTTCTTTGAAACTGCCCGCAAATATTTGTTTGAATACGAAATCTACTATTGGTTCCATTAAGGGATATTGTACCATGGTGTTTTCCTCCTTTATGCTCTGCAGTTTTATTATATCATAAAACTGTATAAAATCGTATCTGAGGCGCCGTGTTGATAATGTAGGAAGGCATGATTATGTATCGATATATCGGGTGGGTGTATACATTTCAATTGTTAGTCCTACACATTTGCTCAATAAACTGAATGAATTCTTGTAGTTCTTTTTTTGTTATGCTTCTTTTTGCTGTTGTTTCGTAAGCTTAAAGGCACTGCAGCGTGGCAAAGCCCTTCACCTTTGACAGGGCCCTGGAACATTGTAAAATCAATAAAAATAGGTTTTGGATAGTTTTTTAGGAGGGCAATACTCTTTGTAATTATTTAAATTCATTCTTGATATCGCCATTTTTTTCCTTTATTTTAGTTAAAAAAAAAAAAGGAATTGTTAAAAGCTGTTCTCCCCACTATATGTATGTAAGAATGGTACATTTATTGCGCAACCATGGCAATGAAACGAAACATACTGCATCTGGTAATAAAAGAATAAAGGGGGAATCGAGCATACAGTGATGTGTGAGGCAAATAGTGGATTTTACTGCTGAATGCACCCACAGTTTTTAATGCCTCTTACATGGTTTTCAACAAACAATAACGGTTATGGCAGTTTATATGCCAGGGGGCTAACTGAGCAGTTTGGCTAATGCTTCAACTGCTTCAGCTTCATCTTCTCCCTCTGCGGTTATTTTAATGCTACAGCCGTATTTTGCTCCCAGTGTGAGGATCTCTATAATGCTTTTAGCATTAACCTTTTTGCCGTCTTTTTCGACGCTTATTCTGCTTTTAAAGGTGTTTGCTTTTTCAACAAATTCGGCAGCAGGCCGAGCGTGCAGTCCCAGTTTGTTTGATATTTTCACATTTCTTTGTATCATTTTCATCCTCCTCAATCTGCAGGAAAATCTGACCCCGCTTTAACTGCGGGGTCTTATTGTTAGCCAAGTTTACTGTATTTTTTTACATCCTCTGTTAATTTTTTAACTTCTTCCAGGTTTTTCCCGAAACTGGCTTCCAATGCAGCGACTACCGCTCCTTCAACAAAGGGGGCATCGGCTATAAGGGTAGTGGATTTTAAAGGCTCATCCAGATTTTCAATTGCAAGTTCCGTGCTGATAACAGCGCTTCCAAGGTCAACTAAAACCAGGACCCCATCTCCGCTATGTGTTTTTTCTATTTTTTGTTTAATCATCTGTGCATCCGTTCCCAGTCTGTTATCCGCTGTGCCCGCAGCAATATCTATCCTGACTTTGCCTTTCGTCATTTGCCCAATCAATTCCAGAGTGCCCTGAGCTATTTTGAGGCTGTGAGATACCAGCAGTATTCCAACCATGTTTTATACCCCCAGTTTACAGTCCTTTATTTTCAGTTATCCAGTCAACCACCGTTTTCAGCATCAGGTAACATGAGGTGGCACCGGGATCCTGATGGCCAAGGCTCCTCTCGCCGAGATAGCTGGCTCTGCCCTTCCTGGCAACTATTTTTTTGGTGTACTCCACTCCTTCCTTGGCAGCTTCAACCACTCTTTTAAGAGCAGCCGCTTCTCCTTCTTCTTTGTGTTTTTTTATCGCTTCAATGGCCGGTTCCAGGGAATCAATAATTGTTTTTTCTCCCCGTTGAGCTTTTCCTCTTAACTTAATACCCTCCAGGGCTGCCTCCAGCAGTGATATAAAGTCATCAAAATTCAATTCGGTTTTTGAACCCACAACCTGACCTGCTCTCATGAAAGCTGTACCGTAGAGGGGGCCTGAAGCACCTCCTACTGTTGATACGAGAGTCATTCCAGCGGTTTTCAATATGCTTCCACAATCTTTATCCTTCATTTGAGAAATCCTGTCAACCACTGCTTTGAACCCTTTGGACATGTTTATGCCGTGGTCGGCATCACCAATGGCGGAATCCAGTTGGGTTAAATAATCCTTGTTTTCAGCTATTTTTTCATTAATTTTTGTCAATATCTGAATAAGTTCCTGGGAATTAACCATTTTAATCGCGTTCCCTCCAATACCTGTATACTGTTAAACCTGCTTGAAAGCCGGGGTGTCTGCAGGAGCAGCCAAAAGCTCTTTTAATTCATCATCCAGTTTTAAGAGGGTAATGGATGCACCTGCCATTTCCAGCGAAGTCATGTATTCCCCTACATAGGTTCGATATATCCTGATTTTTTTCTGGCTGAGAATGCTGTTTACTTTTCTATTAACTATGAAGAGCTCCATCAGGGGAGTGCCTCCCAGGCCGTTTATCATAACAGCTACTTCATCACCAGAAGTCAGAGGAAGATCTTCCAGGATTTTCGACATTATGTGCTCAACTATCTCATTGGCCGGCTGAATTTTAGTCCTTTTGGTTCCCGGTTCACCGTGAATACCCATTCCTATTTCCATCTCTTCATCCCCTATGGTAAAGGTGGGTTTCCCTGCAGCAGGCACTATACATGGAGTCAAGGCCATACCCATGCTTCTTACGTTTTTTATGGTTTTTTCAGCTGCAGCCTTTACTTCTTCAAGGCTTCCACCGGCTTGAGCTTTTGCTCCTGCTATTTTGTGCACGAAAACTGTTCCCGCTATACCTCGCCGGCCTACTGTGTATGTGCTGTTTTCTACGGCAATATCATCATTAACTATTACCTGAGCCACATCGATGCCTTCACCCTGAGCCATTTCACCAGCCATTTCAAAATTCATTACATCTCCTGTGTAGTTCTTTATTACCAACAACACGCCCGCTCCCCCATTTACTGCTTTTATGGCTTCAAAAATCTGGTCGGGAGTCGGGGAAGTGAATACTGCTCCAGCCACACCTGCATCCAGCATTCCCTTTCCTACAAACCCGGCATGAGACGGTTCATGACCGCTGCCTCCTCCTGAAACCAGGCTTACCTTGCCTTTAACAGGGGCATCAGCTCGTACCATCACATTACAACCCTCTAACTTTTTAACATATTGAGGAAAGGCTGCTTCCATCCCTTCAAGCATCTCCTCCACTACCACTTCCGGATTGTTGATTAATTTTTTCACGGGACACACCTCCATGGATTTATTTTTATTCTTTAGTTTCTTCTTTATGCAAAAAGTATGCCGGTAAAAACACAAAAAAAATACCAGGAACAGGCTAAAACATCCATCTAACCTGGTAATTTGTATCAAGTATGTTGATATTTTTTACCAACCCTTTTGACCAGACCGAACTTTCTTGCCTTCTGAGCCACAGTTTTGTGAGTTATCCCCAAAACTTTAGCGGCCGCATTAAAGCTCCTGTATCTCTTAAGGGCCAGTCTGATTATTTCCTTTTCGTATTCTTTATATGATGCAATTTCACCATCTTCGTTAAAATTAATCAGGCTTTTGTTGTATCCTGTTCTCTGCCCGCTTATATAAGAGGGGAAATCATCAAGATCAATTATGTCATCATCGGTCAGATTTATCGCCCTCTCTATAATGTTCTCCAGTTCCCTTACATTCCCAGGCCAGTCATAACTGATAAGACATTTCATGGCCCTGGGGGTGATGGAATTCACCTCTTTCTCTAATTTGGCAGTAAGCTTTTCTCTGAAATGCTCGGCCAATATAGGAATATCTTCTGTTCTTTCTCTCAAGGAAGGCATAAAGATAGGAACAACATTCAACCTGTAATACAGGTCCTCCCTAAACTCCCCCTTTCTCACCATTTCTTCCAGGTCTCTGTTTGTTGCTGCGATTATTCTAACATCAACTCTAAAGGTCTGGTTTCCTCCCACCCTTTCAAATTCTTTTTCCTGGAGGACCCTTAAAAGTTTGGTCTGCATTTCCTTGTTCATCTCTCCGATCTCATCAAGGAAAACGGTACCGCCATCCGCTAGCTCAAACTTGCCTATTTTCTGGTAGATGGCACCGGTAAATGCACCCTTCTCATGCCCGAATAGTTCGCTTTCAAAAAGGGTCTGAGGAATGGAGGGACAATTTACACGTATAAAGGGACCGTTTTTTCGCATGCTTGCATTATGAATGGCTCTGGCCACGAGTTCTTTCCCTGTACCGCTTTCACCCCTTATAAGCACCGTAGAAGTGGTTCTGGCAGCTTTGGATGCTATTGCAAGAGTATCCAGCAGCTTGCCGCTTTTGCCGACAATTTCATCGAAAGCTTTATCGAGCTGTTTGCTGCGCATTAATTCTTCTTCTAGATACTCCACCCGTGCAACCGCTTTGTTAAAGTCTCTCATTTCCCTGAGAAGCCTCTCAATTCGTGATATGTTCTGGAATATTATCACTGCTCCTATTACTTTTTCATGATTTGTAATGGGGGTTATATCGGTTATCACCAGACTGTCGTTGAAAACCTTTCTTTTTTCGTACTCGGCTTTTCCCTTAACAAGAACGTCCTCCACCCCCGTACCTGGCATTATGGAGTCAATGCTGTTACCTATTGCAAAATCACGAGGAATACCGGTAATCTCTTCAGCAGCCTTATTAAATAAAACGATTATGCAGTTCCTGTTGACAACTATTATACCGTCAGTTATGCTGTCCAGAATAATATCAGATGTAATGGCATTTTCTTCAAGGATGAAATCAATTCTTTGGTTCTCCTCATTGTTTTTGGGCATTAAATCTCCTTTTAAAAATTTTGAAAAATTATCCAGAGCGGTATCCGCCTCGCTGCCTGAAGCCATCAGGGTAATCCTTTCTCCTGGTTTGATGTTCAGTGAATGGAGCGCCATAAGAGCTGTTGCAGGCACTTTAAGACCTCTCCGTGTTTTGATAAACAGGCTGGCATCAAAGTCCTTTTCTATCTCATTGGCCTTTTGAACCAGCATGGCAGCGGCTCTTATATGGAGGTTATTTACGCTTTCAAAAACCAATTCCCTCTGCATCATAATGTTTCCCTCCAAAAATATTTTCATTTCCGCCAGCTTCTGGTTGAAACCACATCCACATTGCTACCCGCCACATTCTGGTGCACGACTTCCCCCATTTTAACGGGAACCTTAACCCGTACCTCCTTCAATTCTTTTATTGCTTTAAATATTAACTCCCTGGGAATGGGCTTTGCAGTTTTCACCGGCAGGAAGTGTCCATTTTCAAGCCTAACCGTTGTTGTCAGCACCCTTCTGGGTTCTATAACTTCGTTTCTGGCGTAGTCTACCCCCTTTTTACACCTGTTTCCTCTTATTTCTATTATACTGTTTTTTCTAACCCGGGCAATTATTTCACAGCCGGCAGGGCAGACTATGCAGGTCACTTTGTGCTCTTTAATCACCGTTTTCACTCCCTTCACAGAGGGATATTTTTAAACAATTGTTCTGCTGTAAAATCTCCCTCTTGACTTTGATGCTGATCATCTCACTGGGCCTGATAAATTTTAAATTTTTAGACATGACAACACCCCTGTCCGATTGTATCAGGAGCCTGCCCCTATCCATCGGTTTTACGCTTCTCATGAAAAAGTTCTGAGTTTCTTCTAATGCTCCATCTAAATCTATTCTTTGAGGGAGAACATATCTCAATCCTTCTCCCGGAATTACAGGAACTGTGGCAGGTCTGATCCTCTTCTTCTTTTGCTTCAGAAAATCAGCGGCTCCTCTCGCAGCAACCCTGGCCTCGATAGTTACCAGATCTACCACATCGTGGACATGGAGCACATTTCCACAGGCAAATATTCCTTCAATAGTGGTCTGCATGCTCTGATCCACTACAGGGCCTCCCGTAACTTCATCAATCTGCACCTTTGCCATCCTGGAAAGTTCGTTTTCGGGAATCAAGCCAACGGAGAGAAGGAGGGTATCACAGGAAACATATCTTGCCGTCTCCATCCTGGGTTTCCTGTTTAGGTCTACCTCGGCAATTGTTACTCCCTCAACCCTCTTTTTGCCATGAATGTTCACAACAGTATGATTGAGCAGCAGGGGAATATTAAAATCCTGCAGACACTGAACAATGTTCCTCGTAAGGCCATTCGAGTAAGGCATTATTTCAGCAACACATTTTACCTTTGCACCTTCCAGAGTCAGGTGTCTGGCCATTATGAGCCCCACATCACCCGAACCCAGTATAACCACTTCTTTTCCAGGCATGTATCCCTCAATATTTATAAAGTACTGGGCCGTTCCGGCGGTAAAGATTCCCGATGGCCTAAAACCCGGAATGTTGATGGCTCCGCGGGTCCTTTCCCTGCATCCCATAGCAAGAATAACTGCTCTGGCCTTTAGTTCGACAAGTCCATCTCTGCTGTTAACAGCAAGGATACGTCTATCATCGGTTAATTCAATAACCATGGTATCGAGCATTATTTCTATCCCACGCTCCTGTGCTTCTGCTATAAAGCGTTCAGCGTACTCGGGGCCGGTAAGCTCTTCTTTGAAAACATGCAGGCCAAAACCTGTATGAATACACTGTTTTAATATACCTCCCGGTTCGGATTCTCTATCGATTATCAGAACATCCTCCACACCGAGTTTTTTAGCTTCAACAGCTGCCGAAAGGCCTGCAGGACCTCCCCCTATAATTACCAATTCTCTAACTCTCATTGAAATCACCATCCGAATCGATAAAATCTTTTGTTCTACCCTTCAATATTTCAGACCCCTGACCGCATTTGGTAACTTTCAAGGGACTTATCCCCAACTCGCGAGATAATATCTTTATAACCCTTGGAGAACAAAAACCTCCCTGACACCTGCCCAAACCTGCTCTCGTTCTGCGTTTAATTCCATCCAGGCTTCTGGCCCCGACGGGTCTTCTTATGGCATCCACTATCTCACCTTCTGTAACCGTTTCACACCGGCATATAACATGACCGTAAGCAGGATTGTGTCTGATCAGTTTTTTTCTCTCTTCATCATTCAGTTCTCTGAAGGGATAGATTCTGTTCCTCCTGGAATTAAAATTGTTTTTCTCCTTTAATGTTAAACCTTCTTCCTGCAATATTTCGATAACCATCTCAGCAATGGCGGGAGCACTTGAAAGACCCGGTGATTGTATCCCTCCAACATTGATGAAACCCTTTACCTTTCTGGATGCCTCTATAATAAAATCATTGGTATTGGATACAGCCCTCAATCCTGCAAAGGAAGTTATGACATTTTCCAGAGGCAGCCCTGGCACAAGCCTTCGTGCCCCCCTGATTATTTCATCTATTCCCTCTGAGGTTACGCCTGTGTCATGCTTATCCTCAATATCATTTGAATTGGGGCCTATAAAGAAATTGCCGTCGATGGTGGGACACACCAGAATACCCTTTGAAAACTTTGTGGGAGTCGGGAAAATTACCATGTTGATCATATCACTGCATCTCTTGTCAAAGATAAGATACTCACCCTTTCGGGGAGTTATGGTGTAGGCTTCAGCGCCTGCCATCTGGCTAATCTCGTCGGCAAAGAGACCTGCAGCGTTAATAACAAAAGGGCTGTGAAAGGTTTCATGAGGGGTTTTAACCATCATCATCCCATCATCACACGCCTTGACATCAACCACAGGAGAGTTAAACCTGATTGTTACGCCGTTCTGTGCGGCATTTTCTGCCAGAGCAACTGTGAGTTCAAAGGGATTAATTATACCGGCTGTTGGTGCATACAGTGCCGCACATGCCTTGCTGTTGATGTTTGGCTCCAGTTCAAAAAGTTCTTCTTTGCTTATTATCTTCAAAGGGGATACTCCATTTGCCTTTCCCTGTTCTAGCAGTTTTTCTAACTCCTTCACATCATCTTCCTTTACGGCAACCACAAGGGAACCTATCCTTTTGAACGGTACATCAAGTTCATCACAGATTTTATCGAACAGGGCATTTCCCCTTATATTAAGTTGTGCTTTCAGGGTCCCCGGTTTGGCATCATATCCGGCGTGAATGACGGCACTGTTTGCTTTGCTCGTCCCGCTGGCCACATCCTCTTCCTTTTCCAGCAGAACTACGCTTAAATCAAACCTGGATAACTCTCTTGCAATCATGCATCCAACAACGCCGCCTCCTATAATAACAACGTCTGTCACCTGAATTACCTCCTTAAAAAAGTCAAAGAACCACACCTAAATCAAGGTGTGGTTCTCCTCATATCTCCACCACGTTTTATAAGTTTTCCTGATATTACTTTATTTCGCCAAAAAACCGTTTATTCCTTCTCCCATTTTAAGGATCTGTTTACAGCTTTTTTCCAGCCCTTATAGAGCTGCTCCCGTTTGTCTTCAGCCATGGCCGGTTTGAACTCCTTATCGATCTGCCATTTCCGGGTAATTTCTTCTATGTTTTTCCAGTAACCCACGGCAAGTCCAGCAAGATAGGCTGCACCGAGGGCTGTCGTTTCTGTAACCTTTGGTCGTGATACGGGTACTCCCAGAATATCTGACTGGAACTGCATTAAGAAATTGTTTACTACCGCTCCACCATCCACTCTAAGATTGGTAAGGGTTATTCCTGAATCCTTCTGCATGGCTTCCAGAACATCCCTTGTCTGGTATGTGATGGATTCAAGGGCAGCCCTTACTATATGTTCACGCTTGGCACCTCTTGTCAAACCCAATATCGCACCTCTAGCATACATATCCCAGTAAGGTGCTCCCAATCCTACAAAAGCCGGGACCAGATAAACTCCGTTTGTGTCATCAACTTTTGTGGCATACTCTTCGCTCTGGGCTGAATTTTCTATTATCCTGAGTTCATCCCGCAGCCACTGCACTACGGCTCCTGCAATGAATATGCTTCCCTCTAGGGCGTACTCAACCTTATCATTAATACCCCAGGCTATTGTGGTCAAAAGGCCGCTTTCCGAAGCTACCGCCTTCTCTCCTGTATTCATAAGCATGAAGCATCCCGTGCCGTATGTATTCTTGGCCATACCCGGTTTGTAACACGCCTGACCGAAGAGGGCAGCCTGCTGGTCACCTGCATCCCCGGCAATTGGAATTTCTGCACCGAAAACCTCGGGGTCGGAATAGCCGTAAACACAGCTGGAGGGTTTTACTTCGGGAAGTATAGCCTTAGGAATATTCAACTCTTTCAGCAGGTCATCATCCCACTTTAGATCGTGTATGTTGAAGATCATCGTTCTTGAGGCATTGGAGTAGTCAGTAACATGAATCTTGCCTCCAGACAGCTTCCACATCAACCAGGTATCCACATTGCCAAACAAAACTTCTCCCTTCTCAGCTTTCTCCCTTACGCCTTCAACATTATCCAGTATCCATTTTATTTTGGTTCCTGAAAAATATGCGTCCACAACAAGACCTGTCTTGCTGCGAATTGTATCAGCAAGCCCCTTCTCCTTTAATTCGTCACAAATGGGAGCGGTTCTGCGGCACTGCCACACAATAGCATTGTATACAGGCTTGCCCGTTTCTTTGTCCCACAAAATAGTGGTTTCCCGCTGATTGGTAATTCCAATGGCTGCTATATCTTTTACCGAAAGCTTTGCTTTTTCCAGTGCCTCCTTTGCGGCACCTATTTGAGTTCCCCATATTTCCATTGGATCATGTTCAACCCATCCGGGTTTGGGATACAGCTGGGTGAATTCCTTTTGAGCTACACTCACCAGCGAACCGTTCTCATCAAATACTATCGCTCTGGAACTCGTTGTCCCCTGATCCAGTGCTATTATATATTTAGCCATAATAACATCTACCCCCTTTTTTAAAATAAAGTTTGTTCTAGACCATGGCAAACAACAGAATACCGCCTAAAACACCGCCCAGCACTCCACCAAGAAGTGATTCCCAGTCAATCTTTTTGCCTTCAAAAAGGTCAGCCACAAACAGCCCCCAGAAAGCCACCAGCGCCATATCACTCCACGGCCCGGGCAGGTCCCCTGCCATCTGGGGCTCATACATCAATCCTATGCCATGATTTAACAACCATATTGTTCCAACTATGAAAAACCCAGCCAGCACACCACCAAAGCTTTTGAAGTCTTCAGCCAGTTTACCCCATACCAGCCCTATCATCAAAGGAAATATCAGACCACCAAAAACAGTAGTTAAAACATGTTGCCAGGTCCACATCACGCATCATTCCTCCTTAAATAATAAAGAAAATAACCTGCAATTGTAGCCCCTATAAGCTGAAAGAGGATTGTCAACAATGCCCCTCCGAGGTTTGCACCATGAAGCAGACCATACGCCGCTCTTTGAAGACCTTCTACAGGGTCAAGCACCACCAAGCCTCCTAAAAGGGCAGCCAGCCAGATAGAAAGGGCCATATCAATCCATGCATAATTACCTTTATTGGGCATTGCACCCACATAATGATTAATCAGCCAGGCTGATGTAATTATTATACCTGCTGCAAGCCATCCCCCTAGCCAGTTCCACCGGGCCAGACAGGACGGCCAGATGGTAAATACCCCAAAACCGGCAAAAGCACCCGCACACATTCCAATCAAAATTTTGTTAAAATTCATTTAAAAACCTCCTTTCAATTCTTGCTTTTTTTCGTACAGAGTTTAAAGTTTTTAAGAGTATACTTTCCCCACCCCCTCTACCTTTTAATAAAAGCAAAAGACCTTCCAGACAGGGTGAAAAGCAATACTTTCCCCTTCCAGAAGGACTTTCTCCGGCTCTCCCAGTCCCTGGTAATTGCACACATATTCTGGTGAACTAGCCCCTGCTTGCACAAGGAGCTTCTTGGTTCATCACGGCACCTGTCAGCACAGCTCCAGCAGGCATACCCCGGCACTCCCTGCCCTGACCTCTCTCATCCCCGCCCTTACGGGTGGTGGGTTCCGGGCAGATTAGCTAAAACCCATCCCATAAGTATTCCTTACTGGTCGATACTGTCCAGGCACCGGCTTTTATCGCATTATCTGCTTCTTCCGCATTTTCTATTAATCCTCCTGCAATCAACGGCAGAGGTATGCTCCGGCTAAATTGTTTTATAACTTTTGGTAGTATTCCGGGGAGTATTTCAACGGCATTGGGTTCAACCTTTTTAATTTCCCTTATGGCCGTATTTACAGCCTGACTATCAAGGGCAAAAACTCTCTGAATGGTGAAAAGGTTTTCGTTCTTTGCAGAATTAATCAAACTGCTTTTGGTAGTAATAATACCATCCGGTGCTATCTCCCTGGCGACGTATTTTAAACCCGTGCTGTTTTTGCTGATTCCCTCCAGCAAATCCAGGTGGAGAAATACCTTTTTGCCTGCTTTTTTAATATGGGTTACCGGATATTTTATGTTTAAAATATCTCCCGCCAGCACAAATATGCATCGAACAGGCTTTAAAAGAGCCATATCTACCTTTTCAATATCCCTTACGGCAGCAATTACAGGGTAATCTCCCAGTTCCTTAAGAATATCTTGAAACGCCACATTATCACTCCATTTGTAAAATGATATTAAATTTTAGACAATTTTATCAGTTTTCTGCCTCTGCCGATAGTATATATCTGCAATTTTCGTGCCATTCCTTAAATTTTGATTTTATGGGCTTTTCTGTTTTCACACTGGAAAAAAGTATCAATTTGTTGAAAAATTATTGTTCCTTTTTCCCAGGTTTTTCACAGGGCGGTTTGTAAGCCCATGTCAAACACGGAACAGTTCCCCTCGCATTTTTATGGTAAATTATTTGACTTTCACCTTTTCTCCCAATCTGCGTTCATTGCCCCTTATTAATCTTTTTATGTTATCTTTATGTCTATAGACCGCCAGCACCGCCATACAAACCCCCCACAAAATGAGTTTTACCGGGTAGTGGAATATGGCCAGCATTATCGGAAAAAAAACAATTCCCAAAACAGAACCAAGGGAAACATATCTTGAGACTGCTATTACAAGCATACCGATAAAGGCACATAGCAGTGCAATCGTGGGTGCCAGCGCAAACCCTACACCCATGCTGGTAGCAATGCCCTTCCCTCCTCTAAAATTCAAAAAAACCGACCAATTATGCCCCATTATCACAATCAAAGCACAAATCAGAGCAGTGTTTTCACCCCCGAGGTGTCTTGCTAGAAAAACCGCAATGAATCCTTTGAGAAAATCGGCTGCATAAACCACAGCAGCTGCCTTGCCACCCAATACCCTTAAAACATTTGTAGCACCCAGATTGCCGCTCCCATATTTTGTTATATCTATTCCGTAGAATCTTTTGCTTATTATGTAAGCAAAGGAGATCGAACCCAAAAGATAACTTATAATTCCCGCCAATATAAACCTCAAAATTATGCTCCACCCCCTTTATTAGTCTGTCCCTATTTATTATTTCCATTTCCCAGGCTGCAATTATCAGTTCTTTTTGAAATATTCAACATTTTTTTGAAATTTCCTCCTTTTGACAGGGAAAAATTTTTCGTTGCAAGTATCAAGATAACTAAGCACAGGTAATGGTTTCCGTAGAGATGCAAGCATTTAAGACTCACAGCGGCCGAAACGATAACAAAGCCCATCGAGGTATCTCCGTAAATGTTTTTTTAAGACCGTGATGATCCAGCAGTAAAGGCCTCTGTGTTTGAAATCATGATGTGGATCCAGCGAAGAGATTAAGTTTTACACAGGATTGAGTTTCTGGCAGATGGAAGGCGTTCCTGAGCTGTGTTTGTATTCACGTTTTTCTTTCGCAGTTGAAACTGTAAGTTTTGTTAACAATTTCTCCACAACAGCCGCCCTTGTCATGGGGTTATAACGCTGTATTTATCTCTTATTGCTCATCCTTTTTACTCATCTTTTCTGCCAAACTGGAAAGTTCCTCTACCATAGAACTTATTTCTTCAACTGAGCCGGCGATGGCCTGGATGCTAGCTGCCTGGCTGTTAGCAATAGAGCTCATGACTTCTACAGCCCTTTTGATTTCTTCACTATAGTGCTTTATCTTTTCCAGCACCGGCTGGATTTTATCTACCGATTCACTGCTTTGTGACGAAAGTTTTCTTATTTCATCAGCCACCACGCCAAATCCCCGCCCAGCGTCTCCTACCCGGGCCGCTTCGATGGCGGCATTTAGGCCTAAAAGGTTGGTTTGAGAAGCAATGTTTTTAATAAAAGCCATTATTCCATCAATGTTTTTAATTTGCTCGTACGAATCGTTTGCAAACCTGTTTAACTCCTGACCCAGGGAAGCCAGCTCCTGGGCTTCAGCGGATATTTTCTGGGCAGATTCATTAACCTGACGGGTGGCAGCAGAAAGTTCTTCAGCCATATTCCACAAAGTATCCTGCTGATCAGTGTTTTCACCGAAAAATACACTCCCTATCATTTCCCCTGTTTGTTTGTCAAAAATCGGCATGGCCACACCTATGTAAGGGAAGCCATAAAGCTTCCGGTCTTCTACTCGAAGCACCGTTAGCTTTTTGTTTTTCATAGCATTATAGGTTACCGAACCTTCTTTTACCGGGTCTCCTGGTTTTATTCCATGGTCTATGTGTTCTCCTGGATAATAGCAGAGAAATTTCTCCCGGTCTGTAACAGCTACAGCCACATCTCTTATGACAAGGTCGTTAATATAGGGTGCAACTTGAACAAAGTATTCTAACAGTGTTCCTTTATAAGTTTTTTCCATCTTTAATCCCCCCAAAAAGCTTTGATATATATGACTCCTCCTCGAAGAAAAGGAAAGTTTTGAGTATAATTACATTTCGGCATAACGCTCGTTTCGAGCTCCTAAATATGTTTGTTCATTTTTTTTTTTTTTGAGAAAACTTCTTTTCAGAGCCGGTAAAGCACCAAGCCCTTTTTTGTATATTGCCTAAAACCTTAACCCTCCGGGAAGTGTGTTAGCGGTTGTTGAAACTGTTAGCGGTTTTTTTGCAAGTAGTCGGCTGCTACATTGAATTTTCCATACCTTCTAACAGTTGATTCACTTCTTCCAGGTCAAACTCTTCCGGGTCAAAGTCTCCACCAAGCCATTCCATCGTCCCTTCGTATTCAGGATGCCGGGGGTTGTTGATTATTTCAATAAGTTCGTAATACCCGTATACTCCGCCGCAGTCCTCGGGAGGGCAGGCTCTTCTACCTTTGATACAAACGGGATACTCAACACCTCCTTCCGGCTCCAAAATTTTCTCCAGCAGCAGTTCGTGTTCCCAGCCGTCCCCAAAATCATATTCGTAGAGGCATTTTTCTTTTTCCGATGTGAAAACAGCATCTACCCTCGTCTTTCTGGAATCAAGATTTTCCCCTTCTATAGTAAAGCCTCCGTATTCATCTGGTTCCTCAATTCTCAATTCATCCCATCCTCTGCCAAAGGTAAAACAATACAAATGATAGTCATGCCATCCCATTACAACCTGAATTGTTTTGTGAAGTTCATGGAAGGTGATACCGGATTTCACCTGGAACCTCCTCCAGATGGGAGGTCTTATGCCTTTAAGGGTAATTTTAAATTGATAAACCTTGCCGTTTTCTTTATCCAGAATTTTCTCTTTACCGACCGCCCCACATTTTGAGCTTTGCCTGGATATCCTTTCTTCTTCTACCGGCATCTCTTTTTCATCAACCTCCCCATATCCCATCAGTTCATCAGCAATCTCTCTGTAGCGTTTACCCACAGTAGAAGCGCTTATTCCATACCGGTCTCCGATTTCTGTTTGAGTCATGTAGATAAAACCAAACTGGTTTATAAAATACTCCACCCCTGCTGCCCAGCCTTCTGGTTTGCCCCGGATGGATTTGTGCTGTTTTTTGAAATCCCGCCATATTTCCACGGCTTCCTCTATCTGCCATGGGGTGTAATATTCTTTCATCTTCTGCATGAGGAGCTGTTCTACCTCATCCTCCGGTTGTCCGGAATCACAAGGTTCATCCAGGTTCAAAATCCGCCGTATTTCATCAAGGTTAATAGGGTCAAAACCTCTCTCTTTAGCCAGCATGATGGCACTCTGTTCTAGTTGTTTGAAAAGCTCCACCAGTTTTCTCCTGTATTGGGGTATTCTGGATGCCTCCCTCGGTGTTCTGCCTCCCAAACCGGGAAGAGGCATATCTATCCACTGTTTATAGTGATTTTCCAGGAAAGTTCTTTCTATCTTCTTGATTTCTGGAGATGGAGCTGCAGATTTTGTATCGTTCAACTCTTCCTGGTTTCTTTTAAGAAACTCTTCAACACTCTCTATGGTATCTTTCTCATGTTTTGCTGCTATACCCAGAAGCTTCTGTATTAACTGTTTTCCCTTCTCAAGCCTGTTCCTGCTGTTGGTCTGCAGCAGCAGGCTGTCCTTTTCCAGGATTATCGTACCCAGAATGGTGCGCTGCAGCACTCCCGCCTCTTCAAATGGCGTGTCGGAAATCCATGATAAAGTGCATCTGTCCTTTTGAGAACTGTCCAGCTGGATATTGGGATGAGACTGGAGAGCTTGTTTTATGAAAGAGATATTATTGATGGAATACCTGGCACTGCATATCTCAACCATGTTTCCATCACGATTTACCATAACCTGATTCTGATTCCCTAAATAGTAAGCATCTTTTGCAGAAGCCAGGATTTCCAAAGCGCAATTTCTAAGGAATTCATTAATGGAAGCTTTTTTGTTGTGTTTCCTGTAATCGGCCAGCCAGGCATAGACAAATTCGAGCAGCCGTTTTTTTGATGCACTGGGTAAAACAACTACTGCTCCCATTATCTGGTTTTCATGCCCTATTTTTAAAACCCTGGCTATGATGATATCCCATTTCTTGATTACTTGCATTCCCTCTTCATCCACCACAACATGGAATCTTTCTTTTTCCATCAGGTTTTCTACCAGGAAACCATTCCCCGATCCGTAATCCTGGACTTCATATATCCCGATGGTCATATCCAGCATGTTTTCAAGGATTTCCCGTTCCTGGGAGGGAAGATACTCTCCTTTTTCCTTATAGAATATTTCCACCAACCGGCTGCTGCCCTCCATGGGCGCGTCGAAAAGCCCTACACTCAGGAGGTTGCCATAGTCGTCTTCATCTACTTCATTTTTGTCCTCTATTCCCATGATGGCAATATAATCTGCTGCTAATTCATCCGCTTGTTCTGCAAACCTATCCTCAAGGAAAAAGTCTACTAATTTGGATAAAAGATTTTGTTTTGCATCATTATACCTTCTTTGAACCTCGTCCTTCTCCATACAGCATTTTTTGTATTTTTTACCGCTTCCACAGGGGCAGGGATCGTTACGGCCAATTTTTGACATTGCCGGTCCTCCTTAAGTGTCTTTTTATTGCATAATTCAATATAATTTTACAAAAACCTTTTTAATTCTATAAAAAATTTTAATGATGCCTAAATTGTTCATATTTTAGAGATCCCTGTATTTCAATGTTTTAACGCTATTTTGCAGGTATTTTATGGTAAAATTGAATTAAAGCAGCGAATGCATCGTTGTTTTGATTTTTTTTAAATCTACCACATCAGGTAGCATCAGCATCCTATCAAGTGCTTCTTTAATACGTTTTTTAACACCCCGATCCAACTTTTCTAAATCCTTTTCTGCTTTACGAGTAATTAATAGCTTCATTGCTGTAAATCCCTTTTAACCTTGTTCCATGGTTTGAAATTACCCAGTGCTATATCCTTTTTAGAACTTAATGCCTGGCACTAAGTTAAGGAATTTTGGAATTGTAACTAATCCGGTAACCACCGTTTTTTTGAGGATTTAAATCTACATAAGACGTACCTAACTTATTTAACTTTACACCATCGTAGTCATCAGGATATTCTAAGTAAACAGTTGAACGAAAATTCGAATTATCAATTTTGTTCTCAACTCTTACTGCATACCCTGATTTTGTTTATCTTGATTTATTGCCTGTAATTGAAGCCTTAAAAGAATACCCTTTACCAAAAATCATTTGATTTATCCTTGACAATACTGCTTCTTTAGGGTCTGTTTTACCGCCAGGGGTTGAAATTATAAGATCTTTTTCCGCCGACCAGAAATAATTCCACCCAAAGGAGTCAACAGCAAAGCGCCATGTTAATGGAAGATATGCAGCACCTCTAAAATTAGTTAGTTACCCTTGAAAAAGTAACAATTTAAAACTCATCTTCTCCATAGTGTTGTTACAGAATCATCGGGTAACTCCTCCGGGGCTTTTCCTGTATCAGGCTGGCTATTCTCTGTAGGTTGTAGGCAAATATCCCGTTTGCTACCCAT
>ENA-OSAI01000354-OSAI01000354.1-marine-sediment-metagenome-genome-assembly--contig:-NODE-354-length-20124-cov-9.294085_pt1 | contig 20124 bp, 18 predicted proteins | sample MGYA00237871_ERZ529316 | MGnify/ENA primary metagenome ERZ529316 (study PRJEB26369, sample SAMN03142814) | marine sediment metagenome | biome: marine; feature: borehole; material: sediment...
GGACGTCCGAGCAGTTCGGCTAACCAATGATTCGATTGGTCCCTCTAGGATGAGACCTACACTTGTTTGTCCGCCTAACACGCGGTAAAGGGAATTCAGGCTGCGCGGCATGCCCTCCTACAAGCCCTAATTCCAACCATCCATGCCTTATGATGGTTTCTTATGCGGAGCCGCGTAAGACTCCTCCCTCTCTAGAGACGGTCGATGGGACTATGAACCGCGGCCGGTCCGCGGTTCAGCACGTGAATATAGACCATCGTGGTCTTGACATCGCTGTGGCCGAGGAGCTCCTGAACCGTACGGATATCGTAGCCGGCCTGGAGCAAGTGGGTGGCGAAGGAATGGCGGAACGTATGGCATGTGACCCTCTTCGCCAACCCTGCTCTGGCCACCGCTTCCCTGACGGCTCTCTGGACCAGAGACGGGTCAACGTGGTGCCGGCCTTGCTGCTTGGTCGCGGGGTTGATCCAGCGGCCAGCCTGTGGGAACACCCACTGCCAGCGCCAATCGGACGAGGCGTTCGGATACTTCCGGCCCAGGGCGCCGGGCAACGGCACCCGGCCCCAGCCGTCGGCAAGGTCCTGCCGGTGAACAGCTCTCACCTTCCTGACGACTATCTCGCTGCGGGCGAAGTCGAGGTCCTGAACCCTCAGACGGAGACACTCCATGAGCCTCAGTCCCGCCCCGTACATCAATGAGGCCATCAGCCACTTGTCGCCGGTCAGGTTCGCCAGCACAGCCTTCACTTCCTTACGGCTCATGACCACCGGCAGGCGTCGCCGTCTCCGCGCGCGGACGACCTCACCCAACTCGCCGACCTCCCGTCCGATGACGTTCCGATAGAGGAACAGCAACGCTGCCAGGGCCTGGTTCTGCGTGGATGCGCTCACCTTCTCCTTGACCGCAAGGTGCGTGAGGAAGGCGTTGATCTCCCGTTCCCCCATTTCCGCGGGGTGCCTGACGTCGTGAAAGAGGATGAACCGCTTGACCCACATACAGTAGGCCTGCTCGGTCCGAGGGCTGTAGTGGCGGGAGCGAAGGGCTTCCCTCAACTGGTCCATCAGCTTCGGCCTGCACGCATGTGGCCGTCGCGAGGGGTCCCCCGCCTCCCGGCCGTTGGGGAGTCTGGGCGGTCGTCCTGACCGGTTGTCAGCACCCAAGGCACAATCCACCCCCTGTGTAGGGACCATCGCATGTGTTGGAGGGCTTGGCCCCGCACGACGGGCTCTCGTCCGGGCGGAACAGCGCACCCCGATGCGCCTCAGAGTGGGCGATACGCCTGAGATTGGCCGGCGGAAGCCTGACTCCTGCCATTTAATGGGAGGACACCGTTCACCTAGGAGGCGAGCCGACCTCTGGACCTGAGTCGCCTTTGGCAACTGTTGCGCCCGCCCAATCGAGAAGGTAAGATAGTTGTACCGTAAGGAGGTAGGGCGCCATGACCCGCATGAAGTGGATTATCAAGGTCACCTCCAAGGGGCAGATCACTCTCCCCAAGCAAGTGCGAGACCTGATGATGGTCCGGGAGGGTGACTACCTGGAGGGCGTCATCAAGGACGATTCCTTTGTCCTCACCAGGAAGATGGATGTGAGTGACAGCGAACAGATGCGCTTCTACGCCAGACGCAGGCTGGTCGAACTCGGGTACGGTGACCCGTCTTCCCGTGAAGGCCTTGATCCCCGCCTTCTGAGAGAAGCTCTTGGTCCGTTGCCGGTGAACACCACTCAGCGGATTCGGGAGGGGCGCGAGAAGGAGTGAAGGTCTGCTTCCTTGACACCAGCGCCTTCATAAAGAGGTACCTGAACGAGACAGGTTCGGACGTCGTTGACAGCCTGTTTGAGGAAGAGGGCGAAAGATGCGTCTCGGGTCTTTGTCTCCTCGAGACACACTCGAACATCCAACGGCTCCACGCGGTCGACGGCCTCCTGACCGGCGAGCAGGTTCAAATGCTTCACGCCGCAGTAGCCTCGGACATCGAATCCGGGAGAGTGACGGTCGTCAACGCCACGGCCGCCGACATCGAAGAGGCGGTCCGAATGCTGACCCGGCAGTACCTCACGGCGGTGGATGCACTCCAGGTAGCCACCGCGAAAGGACTCGGGTCGGAAGTGGTGTTCGTCTCGTCTGACGCGAAACTCAACCGGGTGGCCAGGGAGCAGGGACTCACGGTGCTGGACCCGACCCGGCGGTCTGGCTGACCTCACGGACCGCCCGGGGCCTTCAGGAGAACCACCCCGCTACGCGGCTCGAGGGTGATCGCCGTCAGGAGCTCCCCGTTGTTGAAGGCGGGATCGCTCTGCCCGGCGATCTTCCTGTACTGACCGCCCAGTTCGACCGTCACGGTCGCCCCCGACGGGTTGACCAGCACGATGCCGTTCTCGAAATCCCGCCGCCAGACCTCACGGGAGGCCCTCCGGTCGCCCTCGGCCAGGAGCCGGCCAAGGGATTCCGTCGGGTCATCGACGTTATAGGCCTCGGAGACGGGCCTCCCCAGGTACCCGCGGGCCTCGAGCGACTTGGCCGCCCGGCCGCTGTCGATGTCCACGGCGTACTCGTCGTACCACCAGGTCGAAAGGTAGGGGGCCGGGCCGGCGTTGGAGTTCGTGTAGCAGAAGTAGCCGTCGAACATCAGGACCGAGGCGAGGGCGAAGCGCATATGCTTGAAGTCGTCCTCGGCCCCGTTGGCCATGACCAGGGAAACCTTGGGCTCGACAGACGCGCGGTCCATGAGGTAGTGCCCCCGCATGACCACGAACCAGTCGCAGCCATATTCCTCCCCTTCAAGGAAGCCCTCGACCATCCGCCCGTTCAGGACTCCGCCGTAGCGGTCGTCGAACACCCACCCTCCGTTGCCGACCACGAGGGCCCCGGGTGGGAAGGCGGCCCGGGAGTTTCTGAGGAGCTCGGTCATCCCGGCCACCCAGAGTGCGTCGAGTTCGTCGTCGGATTCGGCCCGTCCGTCCCCGTCAAGGTCGATCGGCTGGTTCGGGTTGTCGAACCGGTGGTTCAGCCACGCTACAGTGTCACTGACCCAGTCGTAGAAGATGCCGTCGACGAGCCCGGCGGCCAGGACCCGTTCGGCGAGATACTCAGGCATGAAGGAAGCCACCGGTGTGGCAGGGTTGAGCATCAGCGTCCACCGGTCGCCGAGCCAGAAGAGCTTGTAGAGGTCTCCGGCCGTGTCACGCACGAACCACGATTCGTCGAGGGCCGCGATGAAGTCGCCGTTCACGGGAGCCGTGTTGCCCGGAATCACGTCGGCAGCGGAGAAGTAGGCCAAGAGCACCAGGCCTGGGTTGCGCGAGCGAAGCTTCCCCTGCGGGCCGAGCCACTTACGGCGGCTCTCCACGGTCTCTGCATCGACGATGACGACATCCCACTAGGCGGCCTGCTCAAGCAGGGCGGTGTCCGGCGTATACGCCTGCAGCTGCAGGAAGAGCCGCGGGTAACCGTGACCAGCGATGCGCTCGTCCGCTGGCGGTGCCGGCGCGGCCCTGCAGGCGCTTACCAGAACGAACTCGAGAACCAGGAGGCCCGCGGCCGCGACCTTGCCGGCGCCCGAAAGCGCAAAGACCCGCCGAAGGTCCTGAGCCGGCACCGCGGGGGACGCTTGCTCGACTCTGAGAAACCCATCACGCGTACATCTCGCCATTCTAGAGCGGTTCATAGCGCCTCACCCTCATCGTACACGAACAGAGTCGTCACCGTTCTCGGTTCTCCCGCCCTCTTCTAGAGCGCGACAGCGGCCGCATGACCGTCCAGACGGGCCAGCTGGCAGGCCAGGAGAAGCCCGACCACCTCGCCGTTTTGCGAGTCACCCTGCCCTTATGACGTCAACTCCCACATCCAAGGCTCGCCCGGCCCGGGCTAGCCCACGAGAAACTCGAGTCCGGCGATGAGGGTCCGGTCGAAGTCGTGCGGAAGCTCGTGCCCCAGGCCCGGCCGCACCTCCAGGTGCACGGCCATTCCTGCCGATTTCGCCGTCTCGTAGAAGCGTCTCGTCCGGTCGAAGTACTGGTCCTTTTCGCCCACGACCAGGTACAGGCGTATCCCCCGCGCGGAGGCATCGGCGACAGCCGCCCGCACCTTGGCCGAGTCGCCCGGCGCGTAGGCGACGCTCATGACCCCGCGCACCGGCAGCAGTCCGAATAGCGCCATCAACATCGCCTGGCCTCCACCCTGGGAGAAGCCCGCGATGACCACGCGGCTGAGGTCGACCGGGTAGTCGCGGACCATCGCCTCGTAGCAGGCCTGAATCTCCCGTGCGGCACGGTCGTGGTCTCCCCAGCCGTAGCCGCCTGACGCGACGACCTGCGACGACTGAGGCACGGCGACCAGCCAGCCGTCGGCGGTCGCCCGGCGCCAGTGCTCCGCGAACCCCTCGGCCCGGCCGCCCGCCCCGTGCAGGGCTATCAGCAACGGCCACGGCGGGTCCTTCCTGGAGGAGAGCACAAGGAGCTCCGGTTTCGCGCCGGCCTCGGCCTCCGCCCGGCACTGCCGGCACACCGAGACCAGCGCCTCGAACTCGGCCTTTCCCTGCAGCGCCTCAAGGTCCGGGTCGCCGCGCAGGGACGCTTCCGCCCACCAATGACCTCGCTCGACGGCCTTCTTCAGGAAGCGGAGGGCTCCGTCGAGGTCACCGGCCCGCGCGGCGAGGCAGCCCTGCCAGTAAAGGGTCTCTCTCCACCGGTCGGGGAAGCGCACGGCCTCACGTTCGAGGAGTGCCAGCGCCTCGGCGTGCCGACCGGCCGCATGGAGCCGGAAGACCTCCTCTCGAAGATGCGCGAAACTGAGGTCGTCCACGGCATGCACCTCCCTTCTCGTCCAAGACGGCACTTACTTGAACCTGTCGTCAGACCGGCGCTCGGCCACGGTCCTCGCGGTCCGTCCGAGCCATCCGGTCCGAACCCGGTCGGGCTGGTCGAACTCCGGGACATAGGGTTTGATGTCCAGGAGGGGCGTGCCGTCGAGCATATCGACGTTCTGAACAAGCAGGACGCCGTCCTCGACCCTGTCCAACTGGACAACGGAAAGGCCGATCGGGTTGGGCCGCCTGGGGGCTCGGGTGGCGAAGAGCCCCCGAGGCTCCGAATCCATGAACGGAACCACCTCGAGCTCGAACCCCCGGCTACGGTGAAAGTGGTACAGCAGGATGATGTGCGAGAAGCCGTCGAGGTCCTTCAGGCCGGCCCGGTACTCCTCGAACACCTCGACCCGGCCCCTCACTCCGGCGGCACCGGCCGGTTGGATGGGCATCCCCTCAAGGTCAGTGAAGGGGGTGTGGATGATGCCGATAGGTTCCAGTTCTATACCCATGGTTCTCACGAAGCCTCTCCCCCCAGGAAGCCAGTCATGGTGGCCGTGCCGGCAGGTCGGGTGCCCCGCGCCGTCATGTTCCCCGCCCGGCCTCCGGCGACCTGCAGCCGGGGACGCTGACGGCGGCGGCACGCCGGCGAGAAGGGACAGACCGCAGACCTTGGAGGCTTTCCGGCCCCGCGCGCGGAAACCTCCGGGCAACCTGTCACCGGGCAACCAGCCACGAAAGACGAGGTGCCGCTCGATGAAGACACGCTTCGGCCGGCGGCTCACGGAGCTCTTCGGCCTGGACTACCCCGTCTTCCTCGGAGGGATGGCCTGGCTGGGCACGGCCGAGCTGGCCGCCGCCGTCTCCGAGGCCGGGGGCCTGGGCATCATCGGGGCCGGAGGCCGCGACGCGGCCTGGGTCAGGGAGCAGATAGAGCGGGTGCGTCGGGCCACCACGCGCCCCTTCGGCGTGAACATCCTCCTCATCTCCCCGCACGCCGGCGACATCATGGACCTCGTCTGCCGGGAGAAGGTGCCGGTGGTCACCACGGGGGCGGGCAACCCCGGGCCCCATCTCAAGACCCTGAAGGCGGCCGGGGTCAAGGTCGTCCCCGTGGTCTCCTCGGTGGCCCTGGCCCGACGCCTGGTCCGGGCCGGAGCCGACGCCGTCGTGACCGAGGGTTGCGAGGCCGCCGGCCACATCGGCAACACGGCCACCATGACCCTCGTCCCCCAGGTGGTCGACGCGGTGGGCCGGGAGGTCCCGGTCGTCGCCGCCGGAGGCATAGCCGACGGCCGGGGCCTGGCCGCCGCCCTGGCCCTGGGGGCCGACGGCGTGCAGATGGGCACCCGCTTCGTCTGCAGCGAGGAGTGCATCGCCCACCCGGCCTACAAGGAGGCCATCCTCAAGGCCGGCGACCGGGCCACGGCCGTGACCGGCCGCTCCACGGGCCACCCCGTCCGGGCCCTGCGCAACATCCTCACCCGGGAGTACGAGAAGCGCGAGGCGGCCGGAGCCTCCCGGGCGGAGCTCGAAGAGTTCGGGGTCGGCCGCTTCCGGGCCGCGGCCATCGACGGCGACGTGGCCCGGGGCACAGTCATCGCCGGGGAGGCCTCGGGCCTGGTGCGGTCCATAGAGCCCGCCCGGGTCATCATCGAGAGGACCGTCCGCGAGGCCGAGGAAATCCTCAGGCGGTTGGCCGGCGGCGTCTGGTAGGACGCCGGGGCTCCGGCATCGCCGGCAGGGCCCCCGAAGGCGCACAGACGCCGGCCGGACCACGAGCAGCGTCTCGAACGTCTTGGAGGTGGGCTCATATGGTCACCGCCGCCTGGGTCGTCTCCGCTTTCGCCCTGGCCCTGAGCGGCCTTCACTTCTACCGGGTGCGCTCGGCGGCCGGGTTCCTCCTCATGGTCCCCAAGCTCATCGCCGGGGCTCTCAGCCTGTACATCGCCCTCGCCGGCGCCGCGGTCGCCTTTGTCGCCTCCGCAGCCGCCCTACCCGCCGTCGAGGGCGCTCTTCCCGGCCTTCGCGCCGGCCTGGCCGTGCCGGGCGCGCTCGGGGCTCTGGCCGCCTGGCTCTCGAGCCTCTACGCCGTGCGGGCCGGTTCGCCCCGAGCCGACTTCGCCGAGGTCTTCGGGCCCGAGTGGCTGGAGAGGATTCCCGCCGAGACGCGCCGGCGCCTCCCGCGGCGCGGCTGGAACTGGCTCCTGCCCGGCTCCCCGCCGCCGGTGTGGCACCGGGACGTGACCCTGTGGCGTCTGCCGGACACGGACCGCCCCCTCCTCGCCGACATCTGGGAGCCGGCCGAAGGAGTCGAGCGGTCGGGCCTGGCCTTCCTCTATTTCCACGGCAGCGCCTGGCACTTCCTGGACAAGGACTTCGGCACCCGGGCCTTCTTCCGCCACCTTACCGGGCAGGGCCACGTGGTCGTGGACGTGGCCTACCGCCTCTGCCCGGAGACCGACCTCTTCGGCATGGTCGCCGACGTGAAGCGGGCGGTGGTCTGGATGAAGGAGAACGCGGACCGGTACGGGGTGGACCCCTCGCGAGTGGTCGTAGGCGGCGGTTCGGCCGGGGCCCACATCGCCCTCCTGGCCGCGTACCTCGCCGGCGACCGGGGCCCGGCCCACCGCTTCACCGAGCCCGACCTGGCCGGGCGCGACACCTCGGTGGCCGGGGTGGTCTCCTTCTACGGCCCCACCGACATGCGGGCCTGCTACGAGCACACCGGGGCGCGCATCTTCAACGAGACGGCCCGCCTCCTCGGTGCCGGCGGCGACCCCCCCGGCCCGGCCGGCCGCTTCCTGGCCCGGTTCCTCCGGGCCGCCCCGCCGCGCCTCGGCTACGTATCGGTCCTGGCCGAGGGCGTATCCGGCATCGTCCGGAACGCGCTGGGGGTCGCCCCCGAGGAGGCCGGCGAACTCTGGGACCTCGCCTCCCCGGCGGCCCACGTGAGGGCCGACGTCCCGCCCACGCTCATCTTCCAGGGGGACGCCGACTGCCTGGTGCCGGTGGAGGCGACGCGGGAGTTCTACGAGAGGCTCCGCCGGGCCGGGGCGCGGGCCCTCTATGTGGAGTACCCCTGGACCGAACACGCCTTCGACCTCGGGGTCGTGCGCCTCTCGCCCCCGGCCCAGAACGCCGTCTACCACCTGGACCGCTTCCTGGCCTTCCTGGCCTCCTCGTCCTGAGATGGGACCTCCGGGGGGCCTGCGGCACTCGGCGCGGCCTGCGGACCTCCGGGGCCCCCGGGGGCCCCTCGCCCCCCCTCCAGCGGCTCCCGTCCGAACCGGCGCCGGGCGGGAGGGACGCTCCTGCCGGCGCCGAATGCCCGGGAAGCCGGAAGGGCCGGCTAGGCCCGTGAGGCCGGGAAGACTTCACGCATGACGGAGGGTGAGGCGTGTGAAGCTCAACCGGCTGGCCGAAGGAGTGTTCTACCTCGACGGCGCCGTCAGCCTCGGGCTTGTGACGCTCGACGGAGGAGGTGCCCTCCTCGTCGACTCCGGGCTCGACGAGAGCGTCGGCCGGAGGGTGCTGAACATCCTCAGGTCCGAGCGCCTGCGGCTGGAGGCCGTCCTCCTCACCCACTCCCACGCCGACCACTGCGGCGGGGCACCCTACCTCGCCGGGGCCACGGGGGCCCGGGTGCTCGCCCCGCCTCTGGAGGCGGCCATCGTCGCGAACCCGCTGTTGGAGCCCCTCTACCTCTTCGGCGGCGCCGCCCCGCCCGCGCCGCTCCGGACGAAGTTCTTCCTCGCCCCCGGGGTCCGGGTGGACGAGGTGGTCACACCGGGCCCTCTCACGTCTCTGGGCACGGCGGCGGCCGGCGCCCTGGAGGTCATCCCTCTCCCGGGGCACTCCCTCGGACAGGTCGGCCTCAGAGCCGGGGAAGTCCTCTTCTGCGCCGACGCCGTCCTGGCCCCGGAGGTGGCCTCAAAGCACGGCGTCCCTCTGAACGCCGACCTTTCCGCCACCCTGGCGACCTACGACCTCCTCCTCGCCCGCCCCGAGCGCTGGTTCGTCCTGGCCCACGGCGGACCGGTCCGGGACATGCGCCCCGTGGTGGAGGCCAACCGCCGCATCGTCCTGGAGACCCTCGATCTCATCCTGTCCTTCCTCCACCAGGCCCGCTCGGCCGAGGAAGTCCTGACCGAGGTCGCGCGGCGCAGGGGCGTGAGCCCCACGGACCTCGGCCGGTACTACCTCCTCCACCTCACGGTCCTCGCCTACCTTGGCCATCTCGTGGACGAGGGCAGGGCGGCCGTGACCTACCGTGACGGGCGGCAGCTCTTCCGGGCCGAGCCTTCGCCGGGCGGGGCGTCGTCCGACGGGGGCGGTGGAGGCGCCGGGAGCCCCGCGGTCTGAAGGGCTGAGGGAAGAGCCCGTGCAGGAGGGCGGGCGCCGCAGGAGAACGTGGGCTGCGGAGAAGTGAAAAGGGGGTACTCCACGTGGAAATCCGTAAGCTGACCAGCATGTGGGAGCAGGGCCGCGAGATGACCCGGAAGCTGGCCGGGGCTATCCCGTCCGGGAAGGAGGCGTTCCGGGCGGCGCCCGGGGCCATGCCGGCGGGGCTCCAGGTCCTCCATTGCATCTCGTCCGAGAGGACGGCCGTGGCGGCGCTGACGGGCCCCGACGGGCGGTGGGAGTGGGACCAGGGTCTCGACCTCGAACACTACCCGACCATCGAGAGCATCCTGAAGGTCCTCGAAGAGCAGACCGAGGCGACCAGGCGCTACTTCGCGGGCCTCTCCGACGAGGACCTCGGACGCGAAGTGAGACTGCCCTGGGGCGAGGTCTGGACTCTCGAGGAATTCTGGGTCATCTGGATGAACCACGAAGCGCACCACCGCGGTAGCCTGGTGACGACCCTGAGGGTCATGGGAGTCGAGCCGCCGAACATCTGGGGCTGACATCTGTCCGTGGTCGTTCTGGAACCACCTTCTGAAATCTATTGGAAGGAGGTAACAACGCTTTAGGGAAGAGCTGGAGCGCAGGGCCGACGGGATACCAGAAATGGTGCCCTTGCTGTTGGGGGAGGCAATAGGAGGAGGTAAGTCGTGAGACAAGCGAAGCTCGCCCGTCTTCGTGAGCGACTAATTTCGGAAGCAACCGAACGACTCTCGAGGCCCCGCGCTTTCATGAGCTTCGTTGGCGTGGCGGAAGCTGACGAGTTGCTTAACGACATCGACGGACACCCCCATGCTTTCGTCATCGCGTGCATCATGGACCGGCAGATGGGGGCCGAAAGGGCCTGGCGGATTCCCTACGAGCTCAAGCAGCGCATCGGGTCCTTCCGGTTCTCGCGCCTCGCCGAACTGTCCCTGCAGGACCTGGAGCGAGTCATGGCTCAGCCCGAGCCTCTCCATCGCTTTCCGAAGGTGATGTCCAGAAACCTGTACGCCGCAATCCGTCGCATCGAGGGGCAATACCGCGGCAACGCGGCCGAGATCTGGACGGGAAGGCCCTCCAGTGCGACAATCGTACGCCGCTTCCTTGAGTTCGATGGTGTCGGCCAGAAGATAGCAACCATGGCGGCCAACACCCTTGTGCGGGATTTCCGTATTCCCGTCAGCGACCGCTACTCGATTGACATCTCTGTGGACATCCAAATCAGAAGGGTCTTTGCCAGAATGGGCTTCGTTCCCGAAGATGCTTCTACAGAGTACATAATCTACCGGGCTCGGGAGCTGCATCCGGAATACCCCGGCATCTTCGATCTGGTCCTCTGGGAGCTCGGGCGCACTGTATGTCGACCGAGGCGGCCGGCCTGTGACGATTGCCAGTGGCGTGAGCTCTGCGCCCACGCGAACAGGAAGGGGGCGCATTGAACTCCTGACGGAAGGAAGCCGAACGATCTCACGAAGAAGTTCGTCCTTCGTCATGTCCTCGAGGGCGGTCTATCACCCCGGAGGACGCGGCAAGACCCGAGACGTACCGCTCGAGCACGTCAAGGAAGGCCGGGTCATAGCCCTGCTCGGCGTGGTTCACGTTCCACAGCCCGGACTCGCGGACCTTGGGCGACTCCGCCCACCGGCCGAGCCAGCCGGCTGAGGGCGGGTCGATGGGCTCCCGGCTGTAGTTGCTCAGAAGACCTATCACGTTGGCCTCGAGGTACCCGCGGTGGCTGTCCCTCCCGGGAGCGTCGGGCACGGCCAGCCACAGGAAGGGCATGCGCCGGATGTGTTCGCTCACCGCCCGTTCCAGCGGGTGTTCGATGTCCCTGATGCGGCCGTCAGCGCGGGGGCTCGCCCATGCGCGGCGCACATCCTCCGGGTATCCGTCCCGGGCCAGCAGGGCGGTCCCGACGTGGTGGCGGAAGACGGACCCGCGGTGGTTGCCGCCGCCGGCCCGGGAGCCGGAGAGGGTCCCGCGATGCTGGGCCAGGCGTTTCCACAGGGTGGTCCGAGAGCTCCCGGAAAGGGCGTGGGTTCCCACGCGGAGCACGCGGGGCCGGCGGCCGTCCTCGCGCATCTCCCCGTCCTCGAAGAAGAAGTAGACGCCGCGTTCGGGCCAGCCGTCGCGGCCGCCGCAGTCCCTCAGTAGGCGCGGACCGCCCAGCCTCTGTGACAACACGTCCAGGAGGTGGTAGAAGCGGTCCAGGTCTTCCCGGCGACGGCTGTCCCTGCTTGGGCTCACAGAACCCCCTCCTCCTCCCTCTCCTATTCCCGGTCCAGACCCAGCTCCAGCGCACGAAGAAAGGCCCCGGGCGTATCGTCCCTCATCACATCCTCCAAGAGCGCCTCGCCGGTCCGGGCCACGGCGGAGGCGAAGAGCCGGAACATCCAGCCCTTGAGAGCGACCAGGCCCGCCCCGTACCTGGTTTCCGCCTTCCCCGCCGGGACCACGGTCACGCCGGGTCCCACCAGCCGGGGCGCGTCGCTCGGCTTGGCGAGAAAAATCAGACGCTGACCTGGGGCGGTGGCTATGGGCGGGTCCAGGGCGTCGAGGTAGCGGCTCCCCAGCAGGAAGATGACCAGGTCGTAGCCGCCACAAGCCCGCCGGACATCGTGGGGAATTCGCAGGTGCCTGGCCCAGGCGCGGGCCTCCGACCGGGACATGGTGTTGAAGGTGACCTCGTAGGGGACAACGGGGGTGTCCTCGTCGAGGAGGCCGTAACCGGCGGAGATGATCTTAAGGCTCACGGCGCCGGGTCCGAGCCGCCGACGCAGAGCGTCCACGCCGTCCCGGACGTGGAGGTGCTGGGGGCCGGTGTACATGTCCACCGCCGGCAGACGCCAGCCGCTCAGCCTGGCCTCTCCATCCCGCAGCTGTGCCGCATCCCGGAAATCCTCGATGGACAGGGGCGATGGACAGCCCTCGTCCGCCTTCTTCGCCGTGCAACTGCTTACGACCAAGATGCGCCTAGACATCGTACCTCAGCCTCCAGTGGCCCCCAAGCCCCGGCCGAGCCTGTCATGGCCGGGCCAAAGGGCAAGCCTACCGGTTCCCGGCCGCGGGCCTCGTCCGCGCCTGCTCCCCCCGCGCCTCCAGCTCCCACTGCATGGCCCAGACCGCCAGGGGCCGCATGTAACCGATGGCCCGGTAGACCCCGTCGACGTCGATGGCCTCCGGGGTCTGGAACCAGAGGGGGAAGTCCCGGTAGACGGAGAGGTAGACGCCGCGGGCGGTGGCGAAGGCCTCCTCCCTCATCCCCTCCTGGAGCATCGCCGCGGCCAGGCTGAAAGTGGTCCCCGTCCAGACCTCGGCCGACTGCATGCACGTGCGGTCGGGCCGGCCGTCGGGGCGCATCCCGTTCACGGCCCCCCGCTCGCCCGGCGCCCCTGCGGGCGGGTCGCCCCGCCGCCCGCGTCCACCGCCCCGCCAGCCCATGACGTTGAGGGCGAACACCTTGCGGAGGACCGACCGGGCGTGCTCGCTCGGCACCACCCCGGGGAGCCCGGAGGCCCTGGTGAACCAGTGGCCGGCGAGCTGGTCGGCCATGACGCTGTCGCTGTGAGGGCCGCCGGAGGCGTCGTAGAGGTAGTACTCGCCGTTCCAGAGGCTCTCCTCGTAGGCCTCGCGGGCGCGCGCCAGCAGGCCCTCCCACTCAGCCGCTTTCTCCTCACGACCCGTGGCCCGGGCGAGGGCCGCGCCCGCCTCGAGGCAGGCCAGCCAGAGTCCTCCCGTGTAGGCGCTGGGGCCGCGGGCCGACCAGACGTCGTAGGTCTGGTCGGGGTAGCCTTCGTTCTCGATGAGCCCGTCGCCGTCGCGGTCGAAGCGGAGCATGTAGTCCACGGCCTTCTCGACGGCCGGCCACACGTCCGCGAGGAAGGCCCCGTCTCCCGAAAGGACCCAGTCGCGGTGGACCTGGAGCACGAACTTGGGGTTGAGGTCCTTCCAGCGGCTCACGTCCTGGGCGTCGTAGGCGTTGACGAGGCGCCACGGGTCCTCGGACGGGGACCCCAGGTCGTGAGGGACGACCCCGGCCACCTTCCGGGGGGCCCGCCTGCCGGAGAAGAGGTAGGTCACCGTCTCGGGGTGCTCGAGCCCGACGGCCCGGGCGAAGTCGCGCTGGAGGGAGAGCTCCAGCTCCGGCCAGAGCATGGCCAGGGCGAACGACGCCGAGAAGTGCACGTCGTAGGTGTTGTACATCAGGTACTCGTGGCTCTCGAGGTAGGCGAAGTGGCCTATGTCGGGCTCGGGGAGGAACTCGGCGGCCGGGCCGCCGCCGGTCTCCGGGCGGCCCGCGGTCCAGACGGTGCCGCCGTCGACGAGGTAGTAGGTCTCGTTGAAGAGGAGGCTCTTGTACCAGTCGGGCAGCCCCGGGTCCCCGAGAACCGGCCCCTGCCAGGCCTCGATGGCCGCCTCCCATTCGGCGAGGCGCAGCACGGCGTCCCGGGCCAGGGCCGCGGCCGCCTTCCCGTCCCTCCCGTAGAAGCGGGTGTACCGCCTGTACCACCCCGTGCCGAGGCCGAACCGGGCCACGGGCATGTCCCAGGCCAGGACGAAGACCACCTCGCACGCCTCCCCGGGTGGCACGACCGTCCGGGCGCACACGGCGGCCCCGATGGCCTCCCCCGGGCGGGAGGGACCGGTCTCCCCTCCCCCCTTCACTTCCCCCTCGGCTTCCCGCTCGGCTCGCCCCTCCGCTTCGCCCTCCGCTTCCCTGTCCGCGCTTCTGCCGCCCCCGAGGCGACCGTGAGCGGCGAACTCGCGCCAGAGGTCCAGAGCCGTGAAGGAACCGTCAGGCCGGCGGGTGCAGACCGTGAAGCGAGGGCGCGCCGTCACCTCCACCCCGTCCCCCGCCACCGCCGCCACGGCGAAGGTCAGCGGGTCCTCGTACACCACCCGGTCCTTCCGGCCTTCCCCCGGCCGGGGCACCTTCGCCTGGCGGTGGCGGTGCTCAAGGCAGACGCCGAGGACCTCCCTCCCGCCCGCCGGCTCCCGGAAGAGGCGGTTCCGGTGGCCCCCGGCGAGGTCGTTGGGGCCGCCCGTCCCGTTCTGGAAGGAGAACATGAGGGCGACCTCGGCCTCGGTCGGGCCCGCGTTCTCGACCGTCCAGACGAAGGCGGCCACCGGGAGGCTCGAGTCGCGGTAGTCGTGCGGGATGACCGGCGACACCTGACGGCAGGTCAGCCTCAGGCCCGGGACGGGCTCCTCATAGACGGTCCAGGCCCGCGGGAAGAGGGCGTGGTAGGTGGCCTTCGTCTCGTCCAGGGCCCAGTTCCAGGCCCAGAGACCGGTGTCGACCGCCCGGCCGGGAAGGGCTGCCCTGCCGGCACCGACCGCCCAGCCCCGCCATCCTCCGCCGCCGGACACCCCGTCGGGGCGGGGCGCCAGGACGAGGGCCCGCGTCCCGTCTGCGTCACCCGCTGCCCTGCCCGTGCCGTCGGCCTCCACATCCGGGCCCGCCGCTCCCTTCCGACGGACCCATAGCGAGAACTGGTCCGCGGCCACGGTGCGGTACTCGTGAAGCCCCGGCCGGAGCTGCCAGCGCACGAAGTGTCCGCGCCAGCCCCGCGTGATGCTGCCCCCGCCTAGACCACCGAGAGGGACCCCCATCTCGGGGGCGGCCCGGAGACCCTGCCGCCACACAGGCTGGGCCCCCCGGAGCCTGTCGCGGACCATCCTGCCGGCCAGACGGACCACGCCGGGCAGCACGTGCAGGAGGAGGGCCGGCGTCGCGCGGACGGGAGAGCCGGGCCAGGTGGCCTTCCGCTCGTCCAGTCTTCTCGTCCAGGCGCAGGAAGGCGGGACGTGTCTGTGGAGCTTTCGAGCCGTCACCCCATGGCTATCGCCCCTCCGTTGAAGAGGACGCGCCGCAGCGTCTCCGGCCCACACCGGAGCCCGCAGCCGACCTCTGCCCGGATATCATCCGTCGTTCTCGTCACATGAGGCGGGGGTCTAGGAGCCCGGCGGGCGCGCCGCCAGGAGGTCCTTTATCATGTCGGTCAGCTCACGGAGGCCCATGGAGGGCGGGGTCTCGGGGGGATACCGGTGGAGCCTCCAGTGAACCTCCACACGGTCCGGTTCGAGAACGGGGAAGATGGCCGCCGGGGTGCCTATCCACCAGCCCGGACGGTTCCGGTACTCGGCCCGGTCGAGGAGAAGGACATAGCGCCGGCCAGGGAAAATCCAGGGTATCTGCGAGCAGGGGCACTCCGGGGTCTGGCCGGCAAGGTAGAAGGTGATGCGGGAGCCGGCGGTGACTTCTCCCCCGACTTCGCCGCCGCCCCCTGTCAGTCGTGGCGCCAGGTTTTCCTCGACCACGGCCTCGTACTCGCTCCACCAGCAGGAACCCTCCCAGCCGAGGACGCGCTCGACGCGGACGAGGACCGCCGCGTCGCAGGCATACCGAGAGTCGAAGGAACCTTCTCCGAGGCAGATGGTGTCCAGGTAGTGCTCCGACCAGTCGGCCGTGCACCAGCCCGACCAGCCGCCCGCGGGAGCCAGGACTTCCCTGACCACCTGGTCTTCCATCCCATGAGGCGACCACAGGACGAAGCCCTCGGCCTCCGCCACGCCGTCCGGATGGTCCAGGACGAACACCCCGGGCGCGCGGAGTTCGGGCAGGTCGACCCGCCTGAGGAAGACGAAGTAGTCTTCCCCGACAGCCAGAGGCATGAAGCCGAGCGCCGCAGGGGTGTGGCTCGAGGGAAGGCCGAGCCGGTAGTCCGGGCTTTCGCCGGGACCGACCCGCCGGCCTGTGACCTGCCATACGGTGAGGTCGCCCAGGAAGGCCCCGGTTCTGTCGCAAGTGTAACGGTGGACGGCCACGCGGTAGCCGCGCAGGACCGCCCCGGAAGGCAAGGGGTAAGGGAGGTCGCTGCTCGCAGTCTCTCCTCGCTCGACGACGAGCGTTCCGAGGTCGTCCTCAACCGTCACCAGGGCGAAAGCGTCGGAGTGCCGGCAGAGATCAGCGAACTCCACCGAGACCCAGGTGGCCTCAGACAGGGCCGGCGTCCCGGCAGCAGCCAGCCAGACCACGGCCACGAGGAGGGCGGTGATGCCGAACATGCGCCCGACCATGGGTCTTGCCCCCTTCCCGCATCTTCCGCACTCGAGAGAGGGGCGTGACCTTTACGGTCGCGCCTCACTCCCACAACGGGCTTCACCTCCGGGGACCCCTTCAACGATTGTCGCCACGCCCTGCCCGACGCCCACGCACATGGTGGCCAGACCATAGCGGACCTCCGGACGTCGCTTCATCTCGTGCACAAGAGTCGTCAGGATGCGGGCCCCGCTGCACCCGAGCGGATGTCCGAGGGCGATGGCCCCCCCGTTCGGGTTGACCCGCTCGTCGAAGGGGTCGAGGCCCAACTCCTCGAGGACCGCTATCGACTGGACGGCGAAGGCCTCGTTGAGCTCGATGAGTCCGATATCGTCCATCGTCAGGCCCGCCCTGGCCAGGGCCTTCCGGGTGGCGGGAACAGGCCCGATGCCCATGATGCGGGGGTCTACGCCGGCATTGGCCGACGCCACGATGCGAGCCAAGGGCTCGAGGCCTCTCTCCCGGGCCCGCTCGCCGCTCATAAGCAATACGGCTGCGGCCCCGTCGTTCAGGCTCGAGCTGTTCCCGGCGGTCACTGTACCGCCCTCCCGGAAAACCGGCCGCAGGGCGGCGAGCTTCTCAACATCGGTGTCCCGCCGCGGACCCTCGTCGGTGTCCACCACGGTCACCCGGCCCTTGGGACCGACGACCTCGACCGGGACGATCTCATCCTTGAAGCGGCCTTCCTCGATGGCGGCGATCGCCTTCTGATGGGACCAGCAGGCGAAACGGTCCTGCTCTTCGCGGGGGATTCGCCAGCGCTCGTATACGTTCTCGGCCGTCTCGCCCATGGACTCGAGCGGGATGATTTCCGCCATGCGGGGGTTCTCGAACCGCCAGCCCAGAGTAGTGTCGTAGGCCACCCGGTTCCCTGGGGCAAAGGCCCGTTCGGGCTTGGGGATGGCGTAAGGAGCCCGGCTCATGGACTCGACACCGCCGACTATCACGACCGACGCGTCACCCACCTGGATGGCCCGGGCCGCCATGTTCACGGCGTCGAGGCTCGAGGCGCACAGCCTGTTCACGGTGACCCCCGGTACGCTGAAAGGAAAGCCGGCTAGGATTGCGGCCATCCGGGCCACGTTCCGGTTGTCCTCTCCAGCCTGGTTGGCGCATCCGGCGTAGACGTCGTCGACCGTGGCGGGGTCGATACCGGTGCGTTCCACCAAGGCCCTGAAGACCAGGGCGAGCAGGTCGTCGGGCCGAACGGGCGAAAGCACCCCTCCATGACGCCCGATGGGTGTCCGGCAGGCGTCTACAACCATCACGTCATGCACGGATACAGCTTCCCCCCTTCTGCTTCCGTGGCCTACAGCCCGGCACTTCCATATAGGCAGCTTGCTTGTGGTTGCCGTCACCTTTCCGGGAAGTCCGTAAGAAGACCCTTTCTCCTCAACCGCTCGACATGTTTCCGGGCCGCCAAGGCGTCCCACATACGCACCCAAGGGTCGGCGTGGAAGCGCTCACCGTAGAGAAGACCTCGACGGCCGAGCTCTTCGGGAGCCAGCCCCTGGGCGAGGAGGTCAAGGGCCCGCCGGTCGCGCTCGTCTATCACCCCCAGGTACTCCTCGAGGCGCTCGGCGAACTCCGCCCGCCTCAGAAGGCCTTCCTGGTGCCCGGTGAGGTACCATTCCGCGTCGAGGTCGAGAAGGGCTCGCGCCGAGCGGACGAAGGCCTCGATGTCACCGTCGGAGCCCGCGTACCACGGTCCGAAGCTGGTGAGGTCTATATCCCCCGTATAGACCAGGCCCTCGTCGGGGAAGTAGGGGCAGGCGAAACCGGCTGTATGCCCCGGGCTGTGGATCATCACCAGGCGTGCGGAGCCCACTGAGAACTCCCCGTAGGGATAGGCCCGAGCCGGCGTACGGGTGGAGAGCCACCACTCGGGGCGGAAGGCCGGGGTGAAAGGCGCCGCCGCCGTTGGCGGGGCGACCGAGGTCGCCGATGCGGGTGCCCCGGGTGCGCCGGCTCTCTCTCCTGCCGCTGTTGACACGGCCTCGATCCACTCCCTGACACCCTCACCTCCGTAAACCTCCCGGATGCCGAGACGCGAACCGACCTCCTCGAGGTCGGGAAAGCAGTTCCGCTCGATTGGATTCAAGGCCACGGCGGCGGAACGGTAGAGGTGATTCCCCCAGATATGGTCGAAGTGGTAGTGGGTGTTCAAGACCAGGTCGACGCAGCCGACGGTCTCGGCCAGGGCTTCGGGTCCGGCCCCCGGGTCGATGACGGCCCGTTCGCGGCCCCCGTCCACGTAAAGACTGGTGCACCTCGGGAACACGCTCGAGGGCGTCCCCGGGACGACCGTTACAGGACCGAAACGGAGCTTCGCATACCCTTTGGCCATCGGTGTCACACGTCGCCGAGCTAGTTGGCCAGCCGTCTTCGTTCCCCTGCCGGCGGGAAACAAACACGACCGCGTCGTGCATGTCTACTCTCGCCCTACGTCCACCGTCACATGGCACGCCCGCCTCGTCGCCACCGCTACCCCCGGCGCGCGGTGTTCGCGCCCACATCACGCCTCCCCTTCAGCCCGTACCATCGCCTCCGCTGCCTCCACCTCGGACGCGGTCACGCCTTCCTCTGCCGGAAGAACGGCCTCAGGGCCTTGAGGAGACCCCGGTGTCCGGTCGAGTTGGCCAGGGCCAGGCGCTCCTTCCGGCCCGCCCGCTCGAGAGAGTGCCGCACGCGGTCGTTGACCTTGTGTGACACATAGGCGGTCATGACGACCACGATGTCGGCGGCCATCGCCTTGGCTTCGGCCCGGCCGGTGTCGCCGGCCTTGAGAGCGTCGAAGCTGCCTCCCAGGCTCTCGACGATGCTGCGGTAGGTGGCGTGGAAACTGTCGCCTCCCACCACGAGGACCCTCTTGCCGAAGAGCGGCTGTCCGAGCTCCCTGAACCGCCCGTGTAGCGCGGCCTCGCGGCTGAGCCTCCGCCGGCGGGCGCGGCCCGAGCGTCGGCCTCTGACGGACCGCCGTTCGGCCTTCGCTTCCTCAGGGGCCGGAGCCCGGACCTCACGGTGAACCCTGAGGACCCTCACCCTGGGCAGCCTCGGTCGACCTTCGCCCTGGCGGGTGAATTCCGGACGCATCACCGTCACCGGGTCCCCGTCGGCGAGGCCGTGGACCCGGGCCTCCTCTTCGCCCACCCACCCCACCTCTCCACCCTGCACGTCGACAACCTTCCAGGTGTCGGGGGAGTAGCGCTTCACGTAGCCGAGAACCTCTCGGCGGGGAGGTCTGTCGAGGACCTCGAGTTCGACCCTGTCGGGCGGGACGATGGTCACCTCGACCAGGTCACCGTCGGTGAGGTCCAGCCGGTGGACGTGCGAGGCGGGGACCAGGAGCCTGTAGCCCCCGCGGAAGTCGAAACGTCCGTCCGGCCCGATGTAGCGGAAGGAGAGGCAGGCCTTGAAGGACCCGGGCGGACCGTCCAGGGCGGCCCTGTCGAGGCGCTCGCCGAGGCGGGCCGCCTTCTCCCTCTCCCGCTCGAGGGCGTTGTGCAGAGTGGCGTTCTTCTGGTTAAGGCCTTCCACTTCCCGCTCGAGGCGTTCGATCTGGCGGTGGGCGGCCTCCAGACGCTGGTCCCGGGCCAGGGCGGCTGGCGTCTCTATGACCACCGGGCCGGGGGATTTCGACAGCTTCTCGGCCGAGGCCACCCTCTCCTCGAGTTCGGCGACCCTCTTCCTGAGCTCCCCGAGGGCGCGGCCGGCCTCCCCGGCTTCGCGCTGGGCCTGCTTCTTCTCCTTCTCGAGCTTCCGTACCCGCTCTCTGAGGCGGGCGAGCTCGGCCTGGTGCTTGGAAGCAGAGCCGGCCATGGGCGCGGA
>ENA-OSAI01000355-OSAI01000355.1-marine-sediment-metagenome-genome-assembly--contig:-NODE-355-length-20122-cov-14.716550_pt1 | contig 20122 bp, 19 predicted proteins | sample MGYA00237871_ERZ529316 | MGnify/ENA primary metagenome ERZ529316 (study PRJEB26369, sample SAMN03142814) | marine sediment metagenome | biome: marine; feature: borehole; material: sediment...
TAGCAAGAATAACAGGATTTACAGTAAGTATTGTTGCAAAGGCATGAAGAAACAAAGAAACAAGAGAACCGTCCCTTTGCATCTGTGCATCTGTGTATCAAAGATTTCCCTTATTACCACAAATCCACGATGTTAATGTTGTTAAAATAATATTTTATAATTTCTTCCGGGCTTTTACCCTGATCAGCCATAACCCTTGCACCCCATTGAGACATTCCCACTCCATGACCATATCCTCTACCTACCATTACGATTTTGCCATCTGTAATCTCCAGGTTTGTTAACAACGTAGATTTCATTCTGGTGCTTCCAAGGGCTATACGAAGTTCAGGTGCAGGGATATCTACCTGGTTAACCATTATGGTCAAAGCTCTGCCGGATTCGCCTTTCCGGGAAACAGCAATGTGTGTAATCTTTCCAACATCCCTACCCAGCTTGGCTTTGATCTTCTGCCTTACCTCATCGGGGGTAAATACTGCTTTCCACTCCCTATCATCGGGAGGACCAGCATCTTTATCGGGAGACTGCACTGTTTTTGTATAAGGGGGTTCTTTTTCTTTGTATGCCAAACCTTCTTTAGCTCTAGCAGTTATTCCTCCAGAATGGGCATGAAACCAGGCTTTTATATACTCGCCATCGTATACTGCCACCTTGCCCCTTGTCATTTCTAATGCTTTTCTTACATTGTCATTCACAGCTGTTGCATCCCATGCCTGGGCTTCTGTAATATCGGTAGAAATATGGGCATCTTTATACTTTGATCTGCCTTTTTCTGTTATAAATTGAAGCACATATGTCCTCGCAAGGATGGCCTGGGCTCCCAAAGCATTAATGGGCCAATCAGTATCCATCTCACCCGCCACAACTCCTGCAACATATTCCTCCAAATTCATTTTGCTGTTTTTTTTATCTTCAACAACATACACCACGAGTTGAGGTTCCTTACCTTCCCCACGGCTTATGCTTTCAGGGATTTTAGGTTTTTTAACACCGGGCCCGGGTTGGATACATCCCACAGCAGCAGCAATTATCATTAAAAATAAAAGTGACAGAGCAACAATTTTTTTATTGGTTTTCAAACAAACCCCTCCGTTTTTTAATAATAGTATTTGTTGCTCTGCCTAAAATATACTTAAACTCTAACAATTTCATACATTGTAGGTGCTTCATCCTTTTTAACATCTTGTTGCAATTTTTTGACCTTTACCCGAACCGTTTTATCTCCCATGTGCAGTGTTATAATATCTCCTATCTTCACATTGTTCCCCGGTTTTGCAGTTCTTCCATTTATTTCTACCCATCCCTGGCTACACAGTGCTTTCGCAACACTCCGCCTTTTTATCAATCTGGAAAGCTTTAAAAACTTATCAAGCCTCAACCAAATCACCCTTCCATGAAAAAAATCAGGTTGTAAAAAACCTGATTTTTTGCATTGATTTTAGTCTTTTATAAATCTGTATTTATTTGTTCACACTTTCTTTTAAGGCTTTACCTGGTTTGAATGCCGGGACCTTGGCAGCCGGGATCATGATTTCTTCCCCTGTTTGAGGATTCCTGCCCTTTCTGGCACTCCTTTCTCTAACTTCAAAGGTACCAAAACCGATCAATTGAACTTTATTACCTTTTGTCAATGACTCTTCTACTGCCTCAACAAAAGCATTCAAAGCCTTCTCAGAATCTTTTTTAGTCAATCCACTTTTCTCAGCAATAGCATTAATAAGTTCGGATTTATTCAACTTATTCCCCTCCTTGAATATATTTTTTTCATAAGGACACTTCGCTAAACAAATAAAAAATCCTTCTAAACCTGACGTTTTTTGTTATTTTTTTCTTTATTCAACATAGTTTTCGCTTTATCCCATAAGGCATCCATCTCCTCAAGGGTCATCTCTTCCAAACCCCGGTTGCTTTGTCTGGCCAGTTTCTCTATTAAAGAGAACCTGCTGATGAATTTGGTAATGGTATCTTTCAGAGCCATTTCCGGTTCTATTTTTAACAATCTGGCCACATTTACCGCTGCAAAAAACACATCTCCTATTTCTTCCTTTATTTTACCTCTATCTCCTGTTTTATATACCTCTTTTAACTCATTAACTTCTTCAAAAAGCTTTTCCTGGGCTTCATCCACCTTTTCCCAATCAAACCCTACCTTTGCTGCCTTTTCCTGAACTTTGGCTGCTCTCATCAAAGCAGGTAAATGTCGGGGAACATCCTTCATCATCTCAGCATAACTTTTGAGACCTTTTTCTGCCCTTTTTATCTTATCCCAATTTATTAAAACCTGATGGGGTGTATCAGCTTTTACCTTACCAAAAACATGGGGATGCCGCCTAATCATTTTTGCGCTTATGCAGGTTACAACATCATTAAAATTGAAACCGTTGTTTTCTTCAGCAATCCTGGCATGAAAAACTATTTGAAGCAGAAGATCACCCAGTTCTTCCATAAGTTTGTCCATATTTTTTTCATCAATGGCTTCTATCACCTCATATGTTTCTTCTATCAGGTAGTGTTTTAATGATTCATGGTTCTGTTTCAGATCCCATGGACAGCCCTTTTCACCCCGGAGCTGCTGCATGATTTCCACCAGATCATCCATAATAAATCTTTTTTTAGTTTTTATCTCGATTTTTGGAACATATACACTCGTCAGGTGGTTAATCCAGTCCTGTCTATCGATTTCATAAAGAGGCATCGCTTCTACCTTTTCCATACCTTTGATTCCTACCCCCATGATGAGGAAAACCTCAAAGTCATCAGGGTATACCTCCATCAGTTTAAGCTTTACTTCCGAAGCAACCATCCGGTTGTAAACCTGGGCAATTATGGTGTCTCTGCCTGTCAGTTTACCGGTTTCAATGTTTAAAGCATCTATCAACTCCACATCACCGTGTGCCAACCCAAACCTTTTCGAAATCAAATCCAGAAAACTCACTGAAGGGATAATATCTACTCTATCCCTATCATCGATTTTATTTAAAATCAACTCAACGGATTTTTCTGCTACAAGGGGGCTGCCGGGAACAGCATAAACTATTTCTTCTCCACTGTTGGCTTCATCAACAAGGTGAACTGCTATGTTTTCATAAATCTCTTCGAAGCTACTCTTCGCTTCGTAAAGATAGTCAAAAGAACGGTAGCCAATACCCTGCTCCTTTAAATACCGAACAACAGGATGCTGTTCTGTGCGCAAATACACCTTTTTTCCGGCTTTCAGCAAATCCAGCACACCCAGGGATATGTATTCCTTGGAACCCGGTCCCAACCCCGCAATGTGTATTTTGCCTTTCACGCAATACTACCCCCTTAAAATCCCGATTTTCTTAAACAAGTCAGCTGCTTTAGGGCCAATTACCGGAATCAATTTCAGGTCCTTCTCATAGATACCACCAATGCTTAGCAGTATAAGCATGTAAACAACAACACCAACTCCGATGGCAGTAAGGGTAGACAGGTTGCTGCTTCCGGTCACCTCTAAAACCTTACTGTATGTAAACACAACGCCAACACCCATTGAAGCTGTAGCTATGATGGGTTTTAAAAGCAGCTGTTTCACATCAAATCTGAAGCCAATAAATTTGTGAACCGCCAGTAGGTTTAAAAGGGATGACACCATAAAAGCTGCTACTGTACCGAAGGCTGCACCTTTGATGTTGATTTCCGGGATAGCCGTCAGGGTGTAGTTTAACAGAACTTTTACTACTGCACCAAACAACAAATTTTTCACAGGAATCAATGTGCGCCCCGTGCCCTGTAGAATTCCTGCTGAAGTTTGATTAAGGGTCAAAAAGATGACTCCGAAGGATAATACCGACAGGGGAATTCCGGCTTCCGGATTGTCGTAAAGCATTTCCATAATGGGTGTGGCCAGAAGGTGTAAACCAGCAGCAGCTGGGAGCCCAAATATGAGTGTAATTCTGATTCCTGTAGTGGTCCTGGAAGTTACCAGAGCATGATTTTTCCGGGCTATAGCTTCTGATATTGCCGGAACCAGGCTGGTAGCCAGAGCAATAGTCAACACAGGAGGAAAATTCACCAGAGGTGCCGCCAACCCCGTCAGCTGACCATAAAGCTCAGCAGCTCTTTTTATGGTAAATCCTGCAACCTGCAGGCGTCGGTTGACAATGGCGGCATCGGCAAGATTCATCACCGGAATTATAAGGCCTCCCAGAGTAATAGGAATGGCAAAGGCAAACAGCCGGTAAATAATAGAAATGGGGTTTTCCAGGCTCTCCCGGCTCGATTGTCTGTTCTCCTGATAAATGGAACTTTTTTTCCTAAAATAAATAGCAAGAAGCACCAGAAGGCCCAGGATTCCACCAAATACAGGACCAAAAGCCGCTCCGGCTGCAGCGTATTCTGTGCCTCTAGGAAGCAAAATTATCGCAAGAACAAATACCGTTACAACTCTTCCAAGCTGTTCCACAACCTGGGAAACTGCCGATGGGGTCATGACCTGCATACCCTGGAAAAAACCCCTAAAGGCAGACATAACGGAAACAAAAAAAATAGCAGGGGCAATGCTTATTAGAGGATATACCGCCTTGGAATTGCCTATAACGCTATTGGCTAAAAAATCAGCACTCCATATCAACAAAAGGGTAAAAACAAAACCAATGCCTGCCAGCACCGCAAGGGATACATGAAACACCCTCAGTGCTCCTCTGTATTTATTAAGCGCCCTTTTTTCTGAAACTATTTTAGAGATCGCCGTTGGTAAACCCGCTGTTGAAATGGATAGAAGAGTAACGTATACAGGGTAAGCCATCTGGTATATACCCATTCCTTCGTCCTTGATAATCATTGCAAGAGGTATCCTGTAAACGGCTCCCAGAAGTTTCACGATGAAACCTGCCGCTGTCAGTATCATAGCCCCCTGCAGGAAATTTTGTTTTTTTTCTCTCATAGGTTCCGCCTTCCTTGATCTGGATTCACATGTTAGTATAAGTTATTCTATTTTAAAAATATTCTGTTTTTATCTTTCCTGCCTATAAAATTTTATCACAAAATCTAGCGGTATTACTTAAATCACATATTATTATCCCATATAAAGAAAGTCATGTAAACCTCAAACAGCACAAAAAAGAATAGCAACCTTAAAAGTTGCTACCTTTTATACTCATTCTACCCTCCTTAATCCTTTTTACGTTTTATCATTGTTCCATTTGTTTGGCCAAAAAACTGGCTGCTGTCTCGGCCAGCTTCAATTCGAGTTCACCCATTTTCACACCCTTTTCCTTTGAAAGCAGTATTACTGCCCCTATGGGATCACCCTCTGCAATAATAGGGGCAATCACCTGTGCCGTGTACCTGCGTTCATTATCTGTCTCATCAGCACAAACTGGATAATAACTGTTATCCGTTTCATCCTTCACTACAATACTCTGCCTGCTTTCCATAACTCTTTCAACGGCTTCACTGATGGCTTTGTCCATATATTTTTTTTTCGGAGCCCCTGAAACGGTAATAATGGCATCCCTATCAGCTATCAGGGTAATATGGCCAACAGCTTCATGGAGGGAGTCAGCATATTCTTTGGCAAACTCGCCCAATTCGCCTATTGGAGAGTACTTTTTGAGGATAACTTCTCCTTCTCTATCTGTAAATATTTCAAGGGGATCTCCTTCTCTAATCCTGAGTGTCCTTCTTATTTCTTTTGGAATTACTACTCTACCCAGATCATCTATTCGTCTTACAATACCTGTTGCCTTCAATAACCAGCCCTCCTTTTTCTTGCAATAATTAACAATTACATCCTTTAATGATAGTATACAACCTTGACAACCATTTTATTCACCTTACACATAAGAAAAAAGCATCCCTTTTGATTAATCAAAAGGGATTTAAAAATTATATATATTTTTTAATTCTGCTTAGTTGCTTCCATTCCTCCAATTTGTTCTGAAAAAGCTCCTCTTTTTTATCTTTTAACAGTTTGGCTTTGATATAATCCTTTACTTCTTCAAAATCAGGAAGGGAATACGTCCTTTTATCCTCAACTTTAATAATGTGATAACCAAACTGAGTCTTTACCACATCACTGATTTCTCCTACTTCCATATTGAAAGCCGTTTCTTCAAATTCGGGAACCATTGCGCCTCTTGTAAAATATCCCAGGTCTCCTCCCCTGTCTTTGGATGGACCTTGTGAATATTTTTTAGCAAGCTGAGCGAAATCCTCACCGTTTTTAGCCTTTTTCAATATTTCCTCTGCTTCTTCCCGGGAATTCACCAATATATGTCGAGCTCTTATTTCATCCGGCTTTTTGAATTCATCCCTGTTCTCTTCATAATATTTTTTTATTTCATCTTCCGATACCGCCACATTTTGTGTAATCTCATCCTTCAGCTTTTGAATAATGAGCTGAGAATACAGCTCCTCTTTAAATTTGTCTTGTGTCATGTTTTGCTCCTCAAGTACCACCTGAAACTGGTCTTTACCGCCATACAGTGCTTCCAATGCATTTAATTCCTCCATCAGTTCTTCCTGCGTGATTTCAATACCCATTTCCTTTGCTCTTTGAAGGCAGATCTCATTGAAAATCAGCTCATCCAGCAGCTGTTGCTTTATCTCCTTTAAGGTTTTTTTCCCATCCTTTGATTCGAAAACATTTTCACCATAGTATTGTTCCATTATTTTCTTTATGTCTTCAAGTTTACTGTCATATTCCGCTTTGGTAATTTTTTTATCATTTACTTCAGCCACAACCAACTCTCCGTCAATTTCCTTACCTGCTTTTTCTTCTTTCACGATGAGGTTGCACCCTACCAACAGTGGAATGACGGCTATCAGCAAAACAAAAATCGCCCATTTTCGATTCAATTGTTTCCTCCCCTTTCTAAGAATTCAAGGCTGTTATCATTATACAACACCCTGTGATGCTTTAAAACCTTTAAGAGTTTCCAGTATTTTTAATACCTGGATAATGAGTTTGTACCCTGTTCGTTTTTTTTCTGTTAAAGCAAACCTGGGGGCACCGGATGAATAAAAGGTAATTCTGCGTCTGTAGAGGTCAACAAGGGGTTTGAATTGTTCAAGATTAAAATCCCCTTGCTGCACCGTAAATTCTATTCTGTTTTGGTGTTTTATGATTGAAGCAATTTTCAATGATTTGGCAACAACCTTTATCCGCGCAATCCCAAACAAATTCCTGGTGGCTTCAGGCATCTCCCCATATCGATCTTCTATTTCTTCTTCTAAATCATTGATCTCTTCCGTGGATTCGGCTGCTGCTATCCTCTTATAGAAATCAATTCTCTCTTCGCTTCCCCTTATATATGTTTCATCTATATACGCATCAACTTTCAAATCTACGGTGGGATCAACCTCTTCTTTGATTTTTTCACCTTTAAGTTCCTTAACGGTCTGATCAAGAAGCTTACAGTAAAGCTCATAGCCAACGGAAACCATGTGGCCGTGCTGCTGAGGCCCCAGAAGGTTGCCTGCTCCTCTTATTTCCAGATCTCTCATGGCAATCTTAAATCCCGACCCGAATTCGGTAAACTCTTTTATTGCCTGAAGCCTTTTTTCCGCCACTTCAGACAATATCTTGTTCCTGCGGTATGTTATATAGGCATACGCCTGCCTGTTGGATCTACCAACCCTACCTCTGAGTTGATACAGCTGGGCAAGTCCCATCTTATCAGCATCTATAACAATAAGGGTGTTAACATTGGGTATATCCAGGCCCGATTCAATGATCGTTGTACATACCAGCACATCGAAATCCCCATTCAAAAACTGCATCATCACTTGCTCCAACTGATGTTCCGGCATCTGGCCATGGGCTACACCTATCCTGGCTTCCGGTACCAATTGGGCAAGTCTTGACGCTTCTTTATCAATGTATTCAACACGGTTAAACACGTAATAAACTTGGCCATTGCGGCCAATCTCCCTCAGGATGGCATCTCTGATAAGCCCTTCATTATACTCCACCACATACGTCTGAACAGGATACCTGTCTTCAGGAGGAGTTTCGATGATGCTCATATCCCTTACCCCTGATAATGACATGTGCAGTGTTCTGGGTATGGGAGTAGCTGTAAGGGTTAAAACATCCACGCTTTTCTTCATTTGCTTGAGTTTTTCCTTATGGGCAACTCCAAACCTCTGTTCCTCATCAACGATCAACAATCCCAGGTCCTTAAACTTTATATCCTTTTGCAGGAGCCTATGGGTTCCTATTATGATATCTACCCTTCCCTGTTTTAAATCCTGCAGGATTTGCCTCTGTTCCTTGGGAGATTTAAACCTGCTGATCACCTCTATTCTCACGGGAAAGGGCGAAAACCTGTCTGTAAAAGTAGTATAGTGCTGTTGGGCCAAAATTGTTGTTGGAACCAGCACACCCACCTGTTTCCCATCCATAACCGCCTTAAAAGCCGCTCTCAAGGCAACCTCCGTCTTGCCATAGCCCACATCTCCACACAGGAGTCTATCCATTGGTTTGGGTTTTTCCATATCCGCCTTAACTTGTGCAATGGCCTGAAGCTGATCCGGGGTTTCTTCATATGGAAACAAATCCTCAAACTCTTTTTGCCAGGGAGTATCGGGGGAAAAGGCATGGCCCTCAATGGCTCCCCTGGCAGCATAAAGCTTTAACAGCTCATCAGCCATCTCTTTTATGGATGCCTTAACTCTGCTTTTTATCCTTGACCATTCGCTGCTTCCAAGCTTGCTGAGTTTAGGTGCCTTACCTTCTAGACCAATATATTTTTGAATCAAATGCATTTGATCCGTGGGGATGTAAAGCTTGTCATCACCGGCATATTTTATGCATACATAATCCTTGTATGTGTTCTCCACTTTAAGCCGTTGTATACCTACGTATTTACCAATACCATAGCTGGCATGAACCACATAGTCACCTTCATTCAAATCTGCAAAGGCTGCCATCACGTTCCTGGTCGTCTGTTTCCTTGTTATCCTTTTCCTTTTTGCTTTTCCAAATGCTTCCTTGTCTGATATAACGGCTAGCTTTATGTCGGAAAATTCAAAACCTTTTTCTATCGTTCCAGGAGTTATAATCACCTGACCTCTTTTGATTACTTCCTTTGTGACGTCTTCCTTTAGCAGCACTTCCAGCTGCCTTTCTTCAAGGCTTTCCTTCAAGCGTTCTCCCCTTTCAGTTGTTCCTGAAAGGATGATGATACAATATCCGTTTTGTTTGAGACTCTTTACTTCTTCCAGCAGGAGATCCAGCTTGCCGTGAAAGGCATGCATGGTCTTGGCACTTACTGATACAATCCTGTCGGGTTCGAAAAGCTCGCTGCTCTGTGGCAGCAATGCAAACTGGAGGTGTTGATGGGAGCTTAAAATATCCATCAATTCATTAAAGCTGTAGTATATATTGGATTGCGAAGCCAGAATTTCTCCTTTAGATAGAAGGGTCTTATAGGTCTCATGATTTTCTGTTAAAAAGGATTCGGCTGACTCCGCTATTTTCCTCGGTTCATCCAGAATTACCAAGGGAGATTCATAAAAGTAGTCCAGGATTGTTGATAGCTTATGGTAAAAATAAGAAATATAAAGCTCCATTCCCTCAAAATACAGGGTTTCCTCTAGTTGTGCCAGCTGTTTTGTTATTTTATCCCTTAAGTTTTGGGCCTCTTTGATTTTACCAACGCCTTCGAAGGATTCACATCGTTTCTCCAGTTCCTCTAATATTTTCAGGCGGCCCTCATTTCTAACCTCATCATTTAGAACCAGTTCATTGGCAGGAGGTATCTTCATTTCCTCAATCTTATCGATGGAGCGCTGGTCCATTACATCAAAAACTCTTATGGAATCAACCTCATCCCCAAAAAGTTCTATTCTGTAAGGATTGTCTGCCGTATAGGGGTATACATCAATTATGCCCCCCCTTACACCGAACTGGCCTTTTCCTTCTACGGTGTTTACCCTTTCATACCCCATGTATACAAGATTCTTTTCCAGCTCATTCAGCTCGATGCTCATACCCACCTGGATAGAAAGGATACATCTTTTAAAAACTTCCGGGGGTATGAGCTTCATGAACATGGCATCAATAGAACACACTACCACCGGACATTCTCCCCTTGATAGGCTGTCTAATACTGTAAGCCTTTGAGCCAGGAGTTCCGGGCTGTAGGCCGCCACCTCATAGGGGAGGATTTCCCCGGAAGGAAAATAAAGTATTTTCTCGGAAGAAAGAAAAAAACTCAAATCATTTTTAAACATCTTGGCACTCAGGGAATTGGAAGTGATTACAAGCATGGGTCTAGCATGCCTTCTTTTGATACCTGCAGCCAGAAAAGCTTTCTGAGATTCTCCAACTCCATACACCATTATGGATTTATAGTTGTCTGCTACATAATTCAACACATTATTGTAGCACTTTGATTCACTCAAAAGGGAGTATATACCCATACCTTTCACCTCATTTTGAGCACAACAAAAAAGCCCTAGCGCTCCTTTTTTGTGCTAAGACTGTTTTAAAGCAGCTTGATACCATTCGTACGATCAAATATAATTTTTTATTATAATTATTATACTTTCAAAAGAAAGGGGAGTCAACTCGACTTGTTCTCCAACAGCTTAATTACTGTAGTGTTCCACAACCCATGCAGCACCACTCCGCTGACCAACCCAATAAAAACTGAACCCGATTCCGTCATTACAAAAACCGTTATAAAACCAAAAAGAGCATGGCTTACAACACTAATCAGGCCTGCTGCCACTCCTATACCTTTTCTAGAAGTGGTATAATCGTAAAGGGCTTCTACCAGACCGAAAACCACATGAGTGCCGAAAACCGATGCCTTTAACAGTAATGCACTAAAGGTTTTAGCCGTCTCTTCTACAATAGGAGCAGCGTATGTTATGTAAGCATCCTCTCTTTTAATGCTAAGCATCTTATTATTTATTTTTAAAGCAATTAGAGCCGCCACCAGGCCTGCCAAAGTACTGTTCATTTGTTTTCTCCATTGCTCGCAGCTATTACATATATATTAGTATTTCATTACATTTATTAACTATTCACAGCTTTTGCCAGGACTCCTGCAAATAATCAGCCAGATCCCGATGTTGTAAGTCATTTTGTGATTTGGTATAATAAAATCAAACTTATGTTCGGGGAGGGATGCTGTTGCTCTCCGTTATCCATGTAGATATGAATGCCTTTTATGCTTCGTGCCATCAGGCGGTAGACCCCAGTCTGAAGGGAAAACCCATTATGGTAGCCGGTGATCCTAAAAAGCGTACCGGTATCGTTTTAACGGCTTCCTATGAAGCACGAAAATTTGGTGTCAAAACTGCCATGCCTAACTGGCAGGCCAGAGAACTGTGCCCTCAAGGGGTTTTTATCACACCTGATTACCATTTGTATGTCAGTTTCAGCGGAAAGATTCTGGATATATTAAAAGATTACACCCCTGTGGTAGAACAGTACAGCATTGATGAAGCATGGCTTGATGTTTCAGGATGCCATCGGCTTTTTGGCTCCTCTTTGGAGATCGCCCAGACCATCCAGGAACGCATAGCCCGAGAACTGGATCTTCCCTGTTCTATAGGGATTTCCTGCAACAAGCTGCTGGCCAAAATGGCATCGGACATGAAAAAACCTCGGGGTATAACGGTTTTAAAACCCGAAGATATACCAAAAAAAATATGGCCCATGCCAGTAGGTAAGCTCATAGGAGTAGGGTTAAAGCTGGCCAAACATCTAGAGGAAATGAACATAAAAACCATCGGAGATCTAGCCCGTACCTCTGTTGAAATCCTCGAATCAAACTTTGGAGTAGTGGGGAGGCACCTGCACGACCTGGCAAGGGGAAAGGATAAAAGCCCGGTAAACCCTCACTCCTCTGATGAGGCCAAATCCATAGGCCACTCCACAACTTTGCCCAGGGATATCAGCAGCCTGGAAGAGGCAAAACAGGTGCTGTTAGGCCTGGCCGAACTTGTCGGCCGAAGAGCAAGACAAGGCAACTACACGGGTAAAAGGATAACGATAACTATAAGGAAAAACAACTTTAAAACCATTACTCGTTCTGCTACCATCCCTGAACCAACAAACCTGACTGAGAAAATCTATTCAACTGCTCTGAAAATTTTTTCTAAAAATTGGGATGGGTCTTTCAAAATCCGCCTTCTTGGAGTCAGCCTTTCCAACCTTCAAAAGGATGTATCTCAGATGTCCTTCCTTGAGGAAAACGAGAAACTAAAGAAAATCAATCACATTATCGATGATATAAAAAATCGATTTGGGGAAAATTCCATTTTTCGCGCCAGGTTGCTCGGGGGCAATTTTGGTATAGAAAACTTAAAACCCAGAAGGGACGGTTCTCCTATTTTTAAGGGAAAAGGGCCGAAAGGCTGAAGGCAGGGAGTCAGCATTTTTCTCACAGGTTGGATAGAGTTATCACAAAGGAGCAATTTATTCAGGTTCTTCTCCAAAACAGTTGGTTAAGGGTTAAGCGAATATATCTAACAAACTTTATCTAGAGAGATACATGGGTTGGTTAGATAGCCTTGCCCGGCTCAAGAATTTCTACACCGGTCAGCTTCGGCAGTCAAGGCAACCCCTAGGGGTGCTTTACGGCGGCTTTGACTGCCTCATTGCCCGGTGTGGATACAGGCTAACCGGGCATTGGGGTAAATTCCCTTTTAAAGTAAAAAACCAGAGGTTCTCCAACCTCTGGTTAATACGGTAAAACTATAGTCAGGGGATAATCAATATGTACAAACACAAAAAACACAATAAATTTTCCGATTCTTATTCGCAGAAGGTTATTGTTACAGAAATCTGGAAATTGGGATCAAAGTATAAAGTTAACTGTATGTTTGCCAGAATTCTGGGAGTCTTGCTTGTAAATGTAACATCATAATCGATATTAGCCTTAATCAACAAAAACTGTATCAACAACAGGTCAGTAATTGTTATTTCCTTTTTATAGTATGCCTTGGAAAATAGGTCCTTTCCTAAAATTTTTTTTATTTTGTCTAAACTCATAGCAGATTCCTCTCATAACATAATGTAATAAGCCTGCTTTACAATATTAATATATAGCAAATCTTTTTTTTCGTATCTTTTTATAAAACAATAAAATTAAGATTAAAAAGTTAGTTGTTCTTAGTAGTTAAATAGATGCTGGTTAACTTTTTACTCGCCACCACATATAATAAATAATAAAATTAGAATATTTTTATCTTTTGTTTGCAGGAGGTGACCCCTTTGCCAGGCTATCCATACAAAAACGGTGATAATAACGGTTCAGCTCCCCGTTACAGCTTCAATCCTTTTATTTTGTTTTTAATACAAATCCTTCTCATATTATCTTTTGGAAACGCCATAGCAAGCATAATGAGGTTAAATGATTTTTAAAATAAAGGACATACAGGAATAATGTTAGAAGTGGTAGAAACAAATCTACCACTCTTGTTTTTGAAGTTTTAAAAGATTCTGTTTTGTAACAATTTGATTCGTAATTCCATATTATAAATTAGCAATAAAAAAGGAGGTAGAATTTTATGGAAGAAACATATGAATACCCCTATTTCTTCAGAGGCCCCTTCCTGATTTTCCTGATCCTCATTCTGCTGATACTCGGTTCAGGATTTTATTACGGATGCGAGAAGTGAATATGTAACTGTTTCAAACCTTTCTGCATATTAATAAAGTAGAAAATCCAAAGGGGGTTTAACCAAATGTCTGGTAGTTACTATGGCTTCTTTAGAGGGCCGTTCTTGGTTTTCCTGATCCTGATACTCCTGGTATTGGGTTCCGGCTTCGGCTACGGCTACTATGAGAAATAATATATCCCGAACAAGGTGGTAGTATTCAGGCTACCACCTTGTGTAACTATCGCATCAAGTATTGCATATAATAAAGTAGAAAAATCAAAAAATCCGATAAGCATATTCATATACCTGACACAACAACTCAAAAAGGGGGTTAAGAAATGCCAGGCTACTATAAAGGTTTTTGGGATGGACCGTTCCTGGTATTCTTGATTCTGATTCTGTTGATATTGGGTTCAGGATTTTATTACGGATATGATGCATAACAAATTTAATTGATTCTAAACTGGGTGGTTATATTAACCACCCTTCTACATATCAGTAACATTTTCTAGGTTATTTCCATAATATATATTAACTCAAAAAAGGAGGGAGTTTAATGTCGGGTAAGTATCCATATTGGTACACACAAGCCTTTCTAATCTTTCTGATCCTTATCCTTCTGGTGCTTGGGGGCGGCTTCTATTACCATAAATAGAAGTTAATAATTGAAGGCGGCAATTTAAGCCGCCCTTTTTTGTGTACAAATAACAAGGTGACAGTTCATACGCTGCCACCCTTAAATCTAAACCCTTAGAACTACTGGTCTTCAGATGTAGTAGTGTTTTTCGCATTCTCGGTTTTTTGGGGATTAACCATCACATCATAATATCCAGTAAACTTCAGAACGGCTTCAATAAGATCAATAATTTCTTTTGCTTTGCTACTGGTTTTTACTGTCATTATCTCCTCATCCAGTGATTCCCCTTCCATTAAAGCCAAAAACCTTGATAGAGCATTTTCATTGAGCAGCCTCCCTGTAGAACCGTTGAAAATATTTAAAAAGGTTAGAAATTTGTCGATAACCTTCTGGCTTTTAGGTTCAAGGAACGGCTTGAGGGCTTCAATTATTTCCACCTCAGTTTCATTGATCGGAATCCTGTACATTTGCACCCCTCCAATTTACCTAATATTTTTTACAATATTAATATATTCATCACTATTAAAATGTGACTACAGAAGAAAGACCTTATGGAGGGTGGGTTACACTCCCTTTGGTATAGCAAAACCAAAGACCGACCCTTTCCCGATTTCGCTTTCAACAAATACCCTACCTCCAAAAGCCTCTATTATGCTTTTAACAATGGAAAGACCCAAGCCGGTTCCACCGGTTTTTTTCCTCGTCCTGGCTTTATCAACTTTGTAAAACCGGTCCCAGATGTATGGAAGCTCTACAGCGGGTATGCCTTCACCAGTATCAATCACTTCCACTATAACCTGTTTTTCTTCCTCCCTTGCTTTCAACGTTACCCTACCTCCCTGAGGTGTAAACTGGATGGCATTGGATAACAGGTTTATTATAACCTGTTCCATCCTATCGGAATTAGCTTTGACAATGATTTTTTCACGTGTTTCAAAAGTAAGGTGGATGTTTTTTGCATCTGCCTGGGGTTTTAGTTTCATAACAACTTTGTGTATTATTTCTCTCAAATCGATTTTTTTCATTCTCCATTGTTCTGGTTTACCCGATTCCAGAATAGCCAGATCAAGAAGTTCTTCAGTCAAACGGCTTAATCTCAGTGCCTCTTCATGTATCATTTCCAGGTATTTGTTTCTGGCAGCTTCATCCTTTACAAGCCCATCCATAAGGGCTTCTGCAAATCCCTGAATGGAAGTCAAAGGTGTCCTTAATTCATGGGAAACATTGGCTATGAAATTTTTGCGCATCTCATCGAGTTTTTTCATTTCCGTTATATCCCGGAATACCCCAACAACTCCCATTGTTTGCCCTTCTCTACTTTTGAGGGGTGAAGCATGCACAAAATATACATTTTTGTCGATCTCAATTTCCTTTTTAATCGGCTTGTTTGTTTTCAGCACATCCTGAAAAACATGCGTTATTTTAGCTTCCACCAGATGTTCCAGTCGGGTTTTACCCGATATATAGTGTTTCTTTATTATTTTACGCATTTTGTCGTTGGCCAGTATTATTTTTTGGGTGCCGTCTACTGCAAGAACCCCTTCAGCCATGTTTGAAATAATGCTCTCCACCTTGCTTTTTTCTGTGGATAGAGCAGTTATCGTAGAATTAAGGGTGGTAGCCATGTGATTGAAGGTTTCAGCTAATTGACCTATTTCATCTTTGCTTTTAACCGCTATCCAGTGATTGAAATCACCCTTAGCTATCTGAAGAGCTGCACGGTTCATCTGCAGTAAAGGGTTTGAAATGGATCGAGAAAGGAAATATCCTATCAAAGTCGAGAAGGCTACTGCTGCAAGGGCTGCATAAATCGTCAGCCATCGAACTTTTGAAATGACGCCCCTCATGCCCGAAATAGGAGATTGAAGCAGCAAAGCACCCAACACAAAATTGTTCTTTACAATGGGAACTGCCACACCAAGCATTTCTTCATCAAACTTTTCCGAGTAGCCTCTCCACTTGACTATCTCTCCGTGCAGTACCTTTCTTACCTCTGGTGTATCAAGTTTTGTCCCCGGAGTAATATTATTAGCTGCAGTACATGCTATAATCCTGCCATTATCATCGATAACAGTCATCCTCGCATCGAGGAAATCATCCATAGTTTCCAGCAGAATAAAGGATATCTTGCCCCTCATCATCCCCATCATGCCCATACGATTCCTTGTATCCGTCGAAAATATGTCACCCACTATCACATCGGCAATTTTTTTACCCTGCCTTATGAGTTCCTGTTCTTTGGCATTAAAATAGTAATTGGCAAAAAAATGAGGAAGCAAAAATCCAATGGCTATTAGAGTCACAGCGATGATAATAAGGTATGAAGACAGAAGCCGGCCAAAAAGACTTTTAAACATCCCTTTCCACCTCAAATTTGTATCCTACTCCCCATACTGTCTTAATATAGCCGCCACATTTATCCCCGAGTTTCTCCCTTAATCTCTTTATATGGGTATCAACAGTTCTGGGATCACCATAATAATCATAATCCCATACATTGGCAAGGAGCTGTTCCCGGCTCAACACTCTGTTTCTGTTGTTAATCAGAAACCATAACAGTTCAAATTCCTTTGGGGATAAATCTATTCGTTTTCCATTGATTTTTACTACATGATAATCATAATCCACTACCAGGTTATCAAGAGTTATACGCTGTCTCTCCTTTTTGTCGGTGTTATTATACCTTCTCAACACGGCCTTAACTCGTGCCACGAGTTCCCTGGGGCTAAAGGGTTTGTTTACATAGTCATCAGCCCCCAATTCTAGGCCTAAAATCCGGTCAATTTCTTCTCCGCGGGCTGTAAGCATGATAATAGGAACTGCGCTTTTTTCCCTTATCTTTCTGCAAACCTCCCAGCCATCAAGCTTTGGAAGCATGATATCTAGTATAACTATCTGAGGTTCATGTATTTCAACCTTCTTCAGGGCTGTTTCACCATCCTCCGCCGTAATCACCTTAAAGCCTTCATTTTCAAGGTAGAGCCTTACAAGCTCCAGTATTTTTTTCTCATCATCCACTACCAGAACAGTTTTGTTTTCCATTGTCTACCCTACCCTCCAGCCATTTAATTAAGTATCATAATGGAAACCTGAAACCTGTTACTCTCAACCTTCCTTAATTATAGTCGACAATACAGGCACTGGCTCTTATGAGTCGCTGATAGGCAATTAATACAAACACGAACCGTTAAGTAACGCTGGCTTCACGCTGTTATTTTCACCTTTAAAGAAAGACAAAAAACATTCAGGCTAAACCTCACAACTTAAGTTATTCGTAAGTTCTCCTATAAAATCTCCAAACTCGCTCGGGTCAGCTTTACAGTTGCAGGCGAAAAGCTGACTACCGGGTTACCCACAGCCTTTTTGCTTTTCTTAAAATTTGATCAAGCATTTCAACATGGTGTAGAACTTTTGGGATGGAACTGAACCTCAGTCAGGGTAAAATCAGATGGAGAATACAGAGGCTTTTAGCCTCTAACTGTATTTTATCATTTTTACAGCTATATACAAAAGTTAATACCAGGCAATAACTTATTGAATTTTCTGAAACTCATTATCTACCAAGGCAGTTTGTAGCATTCAAAAGATTAATCACAGAAACAATCCAATGCATGGATTCCAAAAAACCGGGTTAAACACAGTAAAAATGCTGCATCATAAACAAAGCCTGTATCTGGAAATAGATACAGGCTTTGATGTATATTTTTGGAGGCTAATACCCCCAGCAGCCTCTAAAACCCATTCTACCAAATCCCGGGCCACCATAGCCGAATCCGTATCCTCGAAGGAGATACTGTTCAACACCCATTATTTCAGCCACTGCATCTCTTTGTTGCAACTTAATGTTATAAAACTTTGCCCGCAAAGCACTGACTTCATCATAGAGAGCATTGATTTTATTCTTGTCGGGGTTTTCTGATAGGTATAGTTTTTTCAGTTCATAAGTTTTATCAATAAGCTGAGCCCGTATTTTGTTTAATTCTTTATAGTATTGTTCGTGGATTTCAAGGAGTTTTGCTCGTTGCTCTTGAGTAAGCTCAGGGTTCCACACCCCCTGTTGAGGCTGGAGTGAGGCAAAACCTCTAAACCCTCCAGGGGCAGCAGCAGCTATCTGCACACCTACCACAATCACCAGAGCTGCAATGCTCATCATTAAAACCGTTTTTTTCATTTTTTCATGCTCCTTTCTTTTTGGTTTAACTATATTATAGGGATCAAATTTGACAGTTTTGTGAACAAAGATTTAAAAAAGAGTGAAAGTTTATCTGTTATTTTTGCTGTAACCTTTTAAGCAACCGGCAGAAGGAGCACACTTCAGCGGTGGTTACCTGACCGCAGTTCTCACACTCATGCAGCTTTAGGTCTTCTTTGTAGGCCTGAAAATACTTTCTGCCCTTTCTTAAAAAGGTAGCTAAAAACCTTTGTTTGGTTCCGGGATTTGCTTCCTCCAGACGGTTCAGGGTTTCTTTGTAAAGTATGGAATTGGCTCCTTTGGAATATGGACAATCCTCATTAATAAATTCTATTCCATTAATTAATACATAAGCAAGGTTTTCTCTTTCAGTGAGGGTAAACAGGGGTTTTACCTTCTTTTTCAGTTTGGGATGGTCGCTGGGTAAAACGGGAGCCTGTCGAGCCAGGTAGCCTACCTGCCAGCTCAAGGTATTACCCAACAAAGTGGCAGCTTCATCATCCAAATTGTGTCCGGTAACTACTACATTGAATTCGCCATCTAAAGCAACTTTGTTGAAAAGATACCTCTTAACCAATCCACAGACAGAACAAAAGCTCCGTCGTGTTTTGCGGGCCAGCGAAGGTATTGTAAAACCATACTCTTGTTTAATATCTACCACAATAAGTTCAGCTTTCCAGTCCTGACTGAATTGTTCCACAAGCTCCCGGGAATCCTTTGAGTATTCCCCAATACCCAAATCTATGTGCATGGCTGTCACATTGTAGCCCTTTTTTAAAAGCCAGTCCCAGAGAGCCATGCTGTCTTTTCCTCCCGAAACCACCATCATGAGACGGTCTTCAAAACCAAACATTTTTTCCTTTCTGATGTTCCGATTAACCTGTCTATCGTAATACTCTAAAAAACATTTGCTGCAAAAAGCTGCACGGTGTCTCCTTAAGTGTATTTCAGCCTTTTCTCCACAGCGTCGACAATACATAAAAACTCCTCCTTTTTTATCCGCCTGATACGGCTGAGAACACTTCCACTACATCTTCCTCTCTTATAACTTCATCAGGTGTTAACATTCTGCCATTTCGAACCACCAGATGGGATTCCAGGCTGAAGTTCAGTTTTTTTGCCAGCTGCTGCAGTGTCATCTCACCCTCTATTTCAATTTCTTTTTTGTGAGGGGCACGGAAAACAACCCGCATGTTAATTCACCTCTTTGAACAAGTATTTGAACCTGAGTTTTTTCAATTTATACTCGTTAATATATATATTTATAGCAAAAGGGTATAAAACCGTCAATACAGGTGTAAATTCTGTGTCGGTAGCTTTGACAGAACCCATTCGAAAGCCGGGCAGTGTTAAGGGGTTGATGTAACTTAAACCTTCTAACGCACGATACAACATTATGCCAAGATTTATTATAACATAACCTAATATGCTATTGATTAATATGATATGCACCCCTAATCGCAGCTCTTACACACAAACTTTCGATATGCAGGACTTTCTGGTTTTTAAATAAGAATTAAATATTTCCTTTTCTGTAAATTTTTGTTTAATACAATTATAAAATATGACTATCCCGTTAATTCAGCATTATTCATTAAGCTTATAGATGTTAAATGGGACACTAAAGAGGCTGAACTTAATCAAAAGGAGAATTATAGGTTTTTGGTAAATGGAACCCGCCGAAGGGAAGGAGCAAAATCGGAATG
>ENA-OSAI01000357-OSAI01000357.1-marine-sediment-metagenome-genome-assembly--contig:-NODE-357-length-19754-cov-12.425555_pt1 | contig 19754 bp, 15 predicted proteins | sample MGYA00237871_ERZ529316 | MGnify/ENA primary metagenome ERZ529316 (study PRJEB26369, sample SAMN03142814) | marine sediment metagenome | biome: marine; feature: borehole; material: sediment...
AGATGCGGGATATGTTGGAGAAGCTCGTGATCGCATTAGAGCGGGCGCATGGCGGCGATAAACGCTCCCTCTGGCTTACCGGGGCTTACGGAACGGGCAAGACCTTCGCGTGCTTCGTTATAAAGCACTTACTGGAAGATGAGCTGGATGAAATCCAAGATTATTTTGAAAAATATCAGATTCTGGCGCCGCTTTGGCCTCGGCTTAAGGCGCTAAGAGAAAATAAACGCTATCTAGTGGTCTACCGTTCGGCATCGGGACATATCACGTCAAACCGCCGACTGATGATGGAAATACAGCAGGCGATCAAGAATCAGCTGAAGGTTCAGGGTTTCGAGAACACCTTCGGCGAAAGTATCATGGATCATCTGGTGAGCAAGCTGACCGACGAAAGCGGCATCTTTAACTGGGAAAGGGCTTTTAGTAAGTATAAAGGGCGCTTCAGGACGGCAGAATCAGCCGAGGAGGTCATCCAGCGTCTTCGCGCCGGGGATGTCAGGATGGGCGAACAGGTAGCAGAGATCCTGGAGGAAGAGGGCCTTACCTTGATGGATTCGCCTGCGGCCATCAAAGCCTGGATAAAGGAAGTCATCGTCAACAATAACCTGCAAGGTATCCTCTTCATCTGGGATGAGTTCACGGAGTTCTTCGGTAATAACGTACCTGTGACGCCCTTGCAGGAACTCGCCCAGGCTACAGCAGAAATGCCTTTCTACCTGTTCCTCGTCACCCATCGGGCCTTGAACCAGTTTGCTCGCATCGACGACGAGACGCGCAAGAAGCTGCTTGACCGTTTCCACACGTGCCAGTTGGAAATGAACCCTGTGACGGCATACAAGCTAATAGCTAACGTAATTGAGGCTAAGCCAGGCCTAGGGGACGAATGGGAAGCCAAGAGAGATTCCCTCTGGAGTGAAGTGGACAGGGCCGTGTTCCATATCAAGATTTTGGGTGAGCAGGTCAAGAAAGATGAGCTCAAGATGCTAGCCCCCATTCATCCCTATACCGCCTATCTCCTGTCGACAATATCTACCCTCTATAGCTCAAGCCAGCGAACGCTCTTCCAATTCCTCAAAACCGACGAACCGGGTTCCTTCCAATGGTTTATCACCAACTACCCCAAGGATAACTGGTATTGGCTGACACCCGATTATTTGTGGGAGTATTTCTTCGAAAACGTTAAGATCGAGACCATTGACACGATCAGCGACATCTTAAGCCATTATCATTCCAGCAAGGATAACCTGGAAGGCGAGGATGAGCTACGCGTATTCCGCGTGATGCTGCTTCTCACCGCGTTATGGCGACAAACGCAAGGTGCGCATACACTGCTTAGGCCCAGCCTGTCGGTTCTCAGGCACATGTTTATGGGTACTGACCTCTACTACCGAGTAGGTGAAGTGGCGAAGAGCTTGTGCGACCGCAATATTATGCTACCTGTGCCCTCTGGCAGCGACTGTGAGTACATCATACCCACGGCCGTCATTGACCGGGCGAAGTTGCAGGAGTATGAGCAGCGGGCCAAGAGGATCCTGACCTTCGAGAAAATGATCGACACAGAAAGCGTGAATGCTCCGTTCGCATCAGGCCTGAAGAAGCTGCTCTCCCTCCAGGGATCGGCCCAGAAACGTCATCCCGTCCGGATCGTCTCGGCTAGAGATCAGAGACTACGTCGCGATCGTATCATCCAAGGTGTGGAAGGGGCCTACGAGGTGGGGGTAATCCTCGTAGTCGCCCGGGATGACGAACATTTGAACGGGTCCGAAGACATCGCCAAGGAACTCAGCAGGACCCATACCAATTACTGTATACTGGTCAGCCAAATTGCCTTCGGCAAGAGGCGGTGGAATGAGTGGCTGGGCTTTCGAGCCCGGTCCTGGTATCACGAGGAAATGCAGGAGCACAATGCGAGGAAACACTATGATGTCAGAGCCAATAGCATCGTCGATGAGTGGCTCGCTGATGTCGGTAGGGGCCGAATACGGGCCTTCTTCCGGGGCAAACACGTGGAACTGGGCGGATGCGAAGCAATTGCCGGGTATCTTGAGGATATCGTCGCCTCTGTATATCCCTACGGGCCGGAAAAGCTGAGCAAGGTGGCCACGCTCTACACCAGTGCCTGGGGAAAGGCGGGTGCGGAAATCGGCCTCCAGGTGGCCCGCAATGTTCAGCGGCCGTATAAGGTCGTGGTGGATGAACTTAAAGACCTTGGCCTCTGGGAAGCTGAGACATTGGAACACCAGCGCAATCACCCTGTGGCCAGGATGCAGAAGCTCGTGGACGATTTCTTCGACGCCCAAGAGCAGGTCGTCCTCAAGGATCTGTGGGAGGCCTTACAGGAGCCGCCGTACGGCCTCCTACCGTCCCCGATAGGCATATTGCTTTTCTCGTTCCTGCTACGCAATTACGCCCAGGGTTACTACTACTTCGATGGCGTGAACTCGTTGCCTTTGAACCCTAACAAGCTCGCAGAACTCATCGAGCAGGTCTTGAAGGGGACTAGGTCATCGGAGAGCTACACAATCCGGAAAAAATCGCCCGAGGCAGAGCGCTTCTGCGAGGTGGTCGGGGAGGTCTTCCACCTCAGTGCTGAACAGGCAAGGTATCCAGAAGAGGCCTGTAAGCATATGCGCAATAGGCTATTAGACCTGGGGTATCCTACGTGGACGCTAGTTTACTACATCCAGCCAGCCGACAGGAACAAAGTGCAGAAGATGGCTCGGGCAGCTGACATACTAAGCTACCTCGTAAGTTACAACCGGGATGAGCTCACCGATGAGAAGTTGGCAAAGGCTTCTGACGCCTTCTATGCTGTACAGAGGGAGTTATCAACGCTTCTGAACAGGGACCGGATGGAGGAAGGAATGAAGCGGTTTTGGGAGGCGCATGCTCCCCAGTTGCTCTCCCTCATGACGTCGCTTAACCTCGACGTGCCCCAAGTTATGGGACGTCTGCGGCATCTCATGCAAGAGGACGTGTACCTATGGCGCGAGGAGAAGGTAAAGGAAAAGATACCCGAGGTCATACGGGAGCTCGACCTGGTAGATGCGCTCAATGAACTGTGCGGAGTGACGAAACAAAACCTGGACAACATTAGGCAGTACTTTCGTACTGAGTGGTTTAAGGGTAAGTTGCCGCTCATCTATTACAAAGAAGGCCAGCCGACTGAAGTGGCCGAGCTTATCGACTATCTCCATGAGCTCATCTACCGCCAAGATGGACCTCCCAAGGATAACCGGGCTCAGGACATCCGCCTCATGGGCGGTCATCTAGAGTCCTTATTTAACGGAGGAGCCTCGCTGTTAGCCACCCTAGTTGTTAAGTTCACTGGGCAAGGCATCAGCGAGGATGAGGCAGCCGAGCTTTATGAGGAGTTGCCCAATTTGTCGCTCGCGACGGATGACGAGGTCAGGCGGCGGATCACCTACGTCCTTTCTCAGCAGGCTAAGCGGAAGAAGGTCGCTGAGGTGAAGCGGCGCTGGCGTGAGCTTACCGGCTCTGAGTCACCGGCACACTGGAGCGAGGAGATGCGCACTCCTATCAAGTGGGTGATGGAAGGTTCGGAGCACCACACCTTCTTCGAACGATACGAAAACCTCGGCAGGCTATCGGAGAGCGAGCTGGATGAGATGATAGCTTATCTTACTAACCATAAGACAAACTTGAATGTCCTCCAAGACCAGAAGTATATCCTGGCTAAGTTCGTCCAAACGACCGCCGGCGAATATGCTGACCTTGTACGGCAGGCGGGCGCCGCGGAGGAGCTACGGGAGCACATCTACAATACGATGCGCACGAAGGTTTATCAATGGCCGATGCGACTCAGCGAAGTGGTCGGTCGAGTCCGCCAGTGGATTACCGAAAACTACAAGGCCACGGCTTACCCCCAAGTTGTAAAGGCCATCGAGGCCATACCACCGGATGACATTAAGCGTGTGGTCAAAGATTTGGCCGCAGAGGATGCCATAGTGGGAGCCAGGCTGCTGGCCGCCATCCAGGGAGAGAGCGGTAAAAGCCAGGCGAGGGGATGACCCGAGACGATGACCATGTTATCCTTTGCCAGCGTGGATGAGTTGATGGCCCACCTGAGGGCCGAGAGCAGTAAAGGTGAGCGATTCGCGACCCGGTTTATTCTCGTCCGTGGTCGCAAAGCTTGGGGAGAACTCATACATGAGCTCGGTGTTGAGGTCGAGCGAGTTATCAGCCTATCCGAATTCTGCAGCGGCCCCGACGTGTTCCCCGACGTAACTCGGCTCGAAGCATACCTCCGGGAAGAGGCTACAGGTTGTCGTAGCATTCTGCTAATACCCCTGGCGGAGTACATTCGGCTCGACCCAGAGAGCACCGAAGTGATACGGTGGCTCTCCCAGTGGCCGGCAGACAGGGTACGTCGGATATATGTGCCGTTGTTCGCGGTGGATGAGTTCTTCTTTCCAGAGATCGAGAGCGTACTGCGCTATAAGGCCGGAGAGCTCCCTGAACCGTGGATAGTCAGGGGAGAGGGAAGTTCTGATATCATCGTCGCTCCCTTTTCTGCAGACCTTCCTGGTAGACAGAGGGTGGAAGGCATAAGAGAGTATCTAAAACTCTGGGAGCGTGGCAGCGTAGACAAAGTATGGTTGGTGACTGCCATGGCCCCTTGGTTGGCCGTGCGACAGACGCGCAGCGAGTGCAGGGTGCGCGTGTATCCATCGGGTTTTGATTATGCTCAGGAGAACCTCGGCTGGGAAGAGGTTCACGCAGAGTGGGGTTCTTCGAAGCAGTGGGAGTGGCTGGTCGCACAAGCTCGGGAAGGAGATAGCCTCGACGGCTTGGCGAGGCGACTGTTGAACGTTGCCAAATACGACGCTGACCAGCTCTTCGCCCTCTGGGGCAACTTCGACGAGGATAGACGCTGGCTAATTTGGCTGTGGAGCAAGGTCCGCAGTGAGCCCGGAACGTACGTTCACGATGTCTTGAGGCAGAGTAATCACGTAAACAGCCTGAGCCACCATGCCATCATGACGATATTTGACCTGCAGCGGAGCGTGTCTCGAAGCAGGCAACGTAAGGACCTGCTCCAACGCCTCGGCGTCAACCTCATGCCAGCTGAATTCTGGGAACGCTACACAGAGATCACAGAGCCCCTCGACCGAATAGCGGTCTTGACTGACCTGTCGGCGGAGGAGCGCAAGCAAGTCGTGCTCTGTGTGGGTGAGTTGCTGACCCATTATCCCCATGACGTATGGTGGGAATATCTTGAGGTATCCTTTCCCGCGCTGGCTTGGTACTTGGTGCCCGCCGTCTCCGGAGACGAATTTACCAATGCCTATTTTTCCGCCTACAACCGCTGTCGCATAAAGGATCAAGCCAATAAAGAGTTGAGCGCATTGATCGGCAGGTGGGCTGATGAGCAGCTGCTCTGGAATTACCCGGCGAGGAGTGACCTGTTGGCCAAGTTGCGCGACTACGGTGCTAAGATCATCTGGGTAGACGCCATGGGGGTCGAATGGACCGGCCTGTTGACGCAATTGCTGGCCCAGCACGGCGGTGTGAAATGCGAAGTCGCTATTGCTAGAGGTCACCTGCCTACCACGACCGAGGCCAACAAGGAATGGGAAGACGGGGAGAGCGTTGAACGGGGCTTGGATGACATCGCTCACCATTATGCATACGAATTCCCCGACTCGTACCTCAAGGCATTAGAGATCATAAGGGACGTTGCCTACAAGGCACTAGCTTTACTGTCGCAGCACCCAACCGTGGTGATTACGTCCGACCATGGCCTGAGTCGCTTCGCGGCCATTAGTGAAGTTAAGGCCGAGGTGCCGGAAGGGGCTGAGGTGAAGGCCCCCGGTCGCTACTCTTTGCTTCGCGAGGGTACCGATTACGAGAACAAGAACAACTTGTGGGTGGTATACCAGGGCAACGCCATATGGGTGACCCATGGACAATTCAGTGGGGGTGGCCCCCGTCAGGGTGAGGTCCACGGTGGGGGAACTCCCGAGGAATACCTGGTCCCGGTAATCGTGGTTCGAAAGACAGACATCGACGTCCTGCCCAGGTTTGAACTGTGCGGCACGGTCATTAGGCTCGACGCCAGGGGCGATGGCTTTTTGAGCGTACGTTGTGACCGCAAGGTGACTAGCGTTGAGCTGCGGGTAGCCGGACAGGCTTTGCCGGGCAAAGGAGAGGCCGGCTTAAGGTGGTCCTTTGAGCTAAGAGGCTGGAACGCTGGCAAGTATACAGGCCGTTTGTATGCAGACGGTCAGTTAGCTGACACGATTTCATTTGAAGTGGTGAAGGGCCTCATGCAAGAGGACCTTGGATTGTGAGGTGCTTCAGGACATGAGCATTAAGCGCGCCTTGCAGGACAAAGTCAGGTCCTGCTTCCAAGACATGACAGTATACAAGCATCCTACTCAGAATAAGTTCTTCGCCTCTTTGAGCATCCCCCCTTACCTGCGCGACTGGATGATCATGCGCTTCGCCGATGAAGAGGGCAAGGTCAACCTCGATGAAGTGCGAAAGTTTGTTAAGCAGCACATTCCGGGCAAGAAGGATTGGGAACTGCTCAAGAGCAACATGATTAACGAGTCCCAGCGGGTGAGGTTTCTGGCCCGGTTGCGGGTGGAGCTTGACGTTCGCACCGGGGAGGGGCTGTTCAGCCTGCCTGACCTAGGCTTTCCGAGCCGCAAGCACGAGGCGATCGTAAGTAACTGGGTGCTGCTCGAGCACCGCGAGGAGCTTCTGTCCGATACCGAAACCTGGGGAGTAATCGAATGCGAGTGGAGCCCAACCGGACTGCGCGGGAAGCAGAGAAACGGGGCTATCTACCTGACCGATTATAAGCGTTTCCAACCCTACAAGGTCGACCTGGAGTACTTCCAGAGCGCGCGGAGGGAATTTGGCCTCGATGAGTGGTTAGACATGCTGCTTATGGCGGTGGATTATAATCCCGCCGGGTTCCTGGACGTACGGCAAAAGCTCACGTTGCTGAGCCGGCTTCTGCCTTTCGTAGAAAAGCGTGTTAATTTAATTGAGCTGGCGCCCAAGGGAACGGGCAAATCATATATGATGTCCCAGATATCCAAATACGGATGGTTGGTGAGCGGCGGTAGCATAAGCCGAGCTCGGCTGTTCTACGACATCAGCCGCAAGACACCCGGTCTGGTTAGCCGATACGATTACTTCACCTTTGACGAGGTGCAGACCATTAGTTTCCCGGACCTCGATGAAATCAGGGGGGCGCTGAAGGGGTATTTGGAGTCGGGAGAGTACCGCGTGGGTGATTACAGAGGTGTGGGTGAAGCCGGCTTGGTGTTGATGGGCAATATCGCTGATGAAAAGATGAACGAAAGCATCAACATGTTCACCGAACTGCCGCAGGCCTTCCAGGAATCGGCGCTCATCGATCGTTTTCACGGTTTCATTAGGGGCTGGTACATCCCGCGTATGCGTGAGGACATGAAGGCTGAGGGGTGGGCTCTCAACGTAGAGTATTTCTCCGAGATCATGCACGCCCTGCGGAATGAGATCCTGTACCCCGCTCTGGTAGATGCCCTGCTCGATGTTCCAAAATCGGCTGATACGCGTGATACTACGGCCATCAAGCGTATTTGCTCCGGCTTCCTAAAACTGTTGTTCCCCCATGTGAAGCAGACTGAGGACATCGATAGGGAGGAGTTTCGGATCTACTGTTTGGAACCTGCCCTAGAGATGCGTGGCATCATCAAACGCCAGTTATCCCTCATGGATAACGAGTACAGCTCTGCCGTACCGAACATCGAACTGCGGTAAGAGGTAACCTCTTCGTAGTAAAGCAAACAGGAGAAGGTGATCATATTGAGGAAAAAACCGTGTTACGAATGTAGCCGTCCCGTCGTCAAGGACGTTATTGCGCTCAACAAGAAGTTGCTCGGTCGCCAAACTAACCGTGTGCTTTGTTTGACGTGCTTGGCCGAGTTTCTGGGTTGTACTGAAGACGACCTTCGCAATAAGATTCAGGAGTTGAAAGAGCAGGGTTGTGCGCTCTTCGCTTGAAAAGGGTTCATTTAAACCCTTCGCTCAACATATTGTATACCCTCTCCGTCCGCCGCAGCGCCGAGCGGGCGTCCCGTTCAGAATAAGCCTGCTCTGGGGGGATAATATGCCCGTGGTGGTCCCTTAACGGATAGCGAGTGTCCAGAACGTGTTGCTGCAGTTTTTCGAGCTCGTCCGCAACCTGTCTGAGCTCCGAGGCACCATGGTCATCCTCGACTTGCCTCAAGAGGTCTGCGACGTCGTGGGTGTGGACGGGGTCCATCCCGTGACGGTCGAGAAAGGCCTTGGCGAGCTTCTCAGCGGCCTGCTGCGAATGAAAGACCGAGGGAGCGAACAACCCCTCCTGAAGAAGGGCTCGCGCGGCCTCGATATCAGTTCTTGCGCTCTTCAAGAAAGCGGTGACGGCGTCCATAGTTCTCCCAAGGAAGACGGGGCTAATAAGCCCCGCCACCACCATTCTGAGCCAAGGCCCTCTCGGCTCTCAGAATGGCGAGCTTGACCAGGTTACCGCATTCCCTAGAGGGAACGCCACCCCAGCCCTCGCGGTCTACGACCTCTGAGATGCCGAGTTCCTGCGCCAGCTCGTACTTGAGCTGATCGGACATGAGTCGAGCCAAAGAGCTCACTCCCTTTCATGGTGGTGTTATTATTTTGCTCACGAACACCGTCGCTCTAAACTACCTGTTTTTTCGCAGGTAATTGTTAACAAATGCGTGGCAGGAGTTCGCCTTCAGCGACGTCGACTCGCTTGTGCCCACCGTAGGGCGTCCTAACCCTAACGCCCTTGAATTCGTCCGTCAGCTCACCGATAATGGCTGCCTCGGCACCGTACCTGTGTTTTCTGAGAAGATCCACTGCCGCATCGGCCACTGACGCGTCGATGACGATCAACATTTTACCCTCGTTGGCCAGGTACAGGGGATCGAAACCCAACATGTCACACACGCCGCTCACGGCCGGGCTGATGGGCAGTGCCGACTCGTCGACCCTTATCCCGAGCTCCATCCTGGCGGCGAGCTCGGCCAAAGCAGTGGCCACACCACCCCTGGTCGGGTCTCTCATAGCCCTGATATGCTGGCCTAGCCCCTCTTCCCAGAGGGTGCCTATGAGGTCGTTCAAGGGGGCGCAGTCGCTCTGAACCGGACTGTCTAGGTCAAAGCCCGACCGGCGCGAGATCACGGCGGCCCCGTGCTCCCCTATCGGCCCGTTGACCAGCACCCTGTCCCCGGGCCTAGCCTGGCTCCAGCGGGGCGGGGGGTTCCTCAAGAGCCCGAGGCCGGAGGTATTGAGGAACAACCCGTCGCCCTTGCCCCTCTCAACCACCTTGGTATCACCGGCCACGACCTTGACCCCGGCCTCGTCGGCGGCCTCGGCCATAGACGCGACCACCCGCTTGAGTTCGGCGAGGGGGAAACCCTCCTCGAGGATGACCCCAACGGTGAGGTAGAGGGGCACGGCGCCCGCAGCGGTGAGGTCGTTCACCGTGCCGCAGATGGCCAGCCTGCCGATGTCCCCGCCTGGGAAAAAGGGCGGACTTACGACGAAGCTGTCGGTGGTCAGAGCCAGCTTCTGCCCGTCAAGGTTCAACACGGCGGCATCGCCGAGTTCCATCAACTCCAGATTCCCGAGCCGTGGTAGGAAGACGGCCTGTACGAGCTCGGAGGTCGCCCTGCCGCCGCCGCCGTGAGCCATGGTGACCAGCTTGTCCTTCATCAGCCGTTCCTCCCGTAGGTGTAGTGAGCGGCACAGGCCCCCTCACTGGAGACCATGCAGGGACCCACCGGGCTGTGTGGAGTACAGGCCTTGGCGAAGAGGCCACATTCCGCCGGTTCTATGAGGCCCCTGAGGACTTCTCCACAGCGACACCCTCGTCGCGGCGGCCGCGCCTCTGGCCGCCTGAGGCCCAGGGCCTGAAGCGCATCGTACGCCGCAAAGGGCTCGGCCAGGGCCAGGCCGCTATCTGGGATGCTGCCGAGCCCACGCCACCGGGCGGCGACGGGCCGGAACGCCTCCTCCAGCAGGGCGCGAGCCCTGGGATTCCCGTCAGGGGACACGACCCGTCGGTAGGCGTTCAAGACCTCGGGCCTCCCGGCCACGATCAGCCTCACCAGCTCAACTATGCCCAGCAGCATATCCACGGCCTCGAAACCCGTAATCACCGCCGGCACACCGGACTCCTCGGCGATGAACCGGTAGGGCTCCTCACCGATGATGGCGCTGACGTGGCCCGGTAGGATCAGCCCATCAATTCTAGAGTTCTCTGCCAGGAGGGCCCTCAAGGCGTTGGGGATGGTCTTGTGGAGGCTGAGCATGAGAAAGTTAGATATACCCTCGGAGGCCGCCCGCTGCACCGCCAGGGCGGCTACCGGCGCCGTGGTCTCGAAGCCCACGCCCAACATGACTACCGTATCTCGTGGGTTTTCCCTCGCAAGCTCAAGGGCGTCTAGAGCTGAGTACACCAGTTGTACCCGGGCCCCGGCGGCCTTGAGGTCAAGGAGCGTGCCGTAGGATCCCGGTACCCTGAGCATGTCCCCGTAAGTGGCGACGATAACCCCGGGTTGGCGTGCGACCTCCGCCATCAGGTCGATGTCTGAGTCGTCTGTTACGCACACCGGACAGCCCGGCCCACTGCGGAGGTCCAGATAGGGAGACAGCACTTCTCTCAGGCCAGTTCGAGACAGGGCAACGGTGTGGGTGCCACAGACCTCCATCAGGGTTGGCCGCTGCGAGCTCCCCTGACATAAGCCCTTGAGCTCCTGCAGCAACTTCTGGGCTAGAGCGGGGTCCTTAAACCTCTTCCAAAGTTCCATAGGCTTCCTCTATTAGTCTGATGGTCTCACGCGCGCTCTCCTCGTCGACCACGGCGACGGCATACCCGGCGTGCACCAGGACGTAGTCTCCGACCTTGACGTCGGGGGTCAGGGCCACGCTGACTCGCCTCCTAGTGCCCTCCAGCGATACCGTCGCCCTATCTCCTTCAAGCTCCTCGATCCTGGCCGGAACTCCGAGACACATGAACATCACCTTCCCTTAACCCGGCCGACTGCGGCCTGTCCCAGGGCCAGCCCCCCGTCGTTAGTGGGAACCTTGCTGTGGTAGAAGACCTGACAACCGGCGTCGATAAGGCCATCCCGTACCGACTTGAACAACCAAGCGTTCTGAAAGGTCCCCCCGCTGAGGACCACACGCCCGCGAGTCTCTGGGTGCCGCTCCACGGCCTCCAGCGCAGCGCTCACCAAAGCGGCGGCCACCGTGGCCTGAAAGCGGCCGGCGATCACGGCTGGCGGCTCGCCGGATAGGAGGTCCCGGATCACCCTGCGCACCAACGGTCGTTGATCGATACGGGTCGAAACCTGGTCGATGCCGTCCTCATAGGGCTCGGCGGGCTCGGCGCACTCCGAGAGCTCGATGGCCGGCTGTCCCTCGTAGGTGCTCTCGCGGCATATGCCCAGAAGGGCTGACACCCCGTCGAAGAGGCGCCCACAGGAGGACGTTCGCGGGGGATTCGTGGTCCTCATGAGGTTCAGCACGGCCTTCAGCTTGGCCTCGGGCACCGCACGGCCGAAGATATCCAAGGCAAGCTTACTTCCCTCATAATACCCGAAGGCGTCGACCAATAGGGAGAGCCCCATGCGCCACGCCTCTCGGACGGCGACATCTCCACCGATGAGTGGAGTGTATCGGAGGTGCGATGCCCTCGAGAACCCCTCGTATCCCCCCACCAGGACCTCCATTCCCCAAATCTGCCCGTCAGTCCCGTAGCCGGTCCCATCGCATATGATGCCGACTACTCTGCCCTCGAGGTCGTTCTCCGCCATACAGGCCGCCATGTGGGCGTGATGATGCTGTACCTCAACCAGCGGCGCTCCCCTCTTGCGGGCCAGCTCGAGGGCGAGTTCACGGCTGTGATACCGAGGATGCAGGTCGCAGGCCACCACCTCAGCTTCGAAGCTCGTGAGGACCTCCATCCTGTGCGCTGCAGCCCTGAAGGCCTCTTCGTTCTCGATGTGCTCCAGGTCGCCCACGTGCGGTCCCATGAAGGCGGTATCATCCTTCAAGAGGCAAAAGGTGTTCTTCATATCCCCTCCGACCGCGAACACCGCCGGTCCTGCCGGGAGAGCCGTCTTGATGCCAAGGGGCACCCACCCCCTCGACCGACGATAGAGGTGGACCTCATCGTCCACAACCCTCACCAGCGAATCATCACATCGGTTGAGGATCTCGCGGTTGTGAAGGAGGAAGTAGTCGGCGACCGGGGCCAGGGTTCGCAGGGCCTCATCGTTGTCGATGGCCAGCGGAAGGCCGCTGAAATTCCCGCTGGTCATCACCAGGACCGGAATATCGTCCGCAAAGAGCATGGTGTGTAACGGCGTGTAGGGCAGCATAACGCCTAAGGTCCCGAGCCCGGGCGCAAGCGCGGGGGCCAACCCCTCATCATCGGTCCTGGTGAGGATGACTATGGGGGCCTCTGGGCTGGAGAGAAGGGCGGCCTCCCTGTCGGAGACCGAACAATACTTGCGGGCAACTTCGAGATCCCTGACCATCACCGCCAGGGGCCTGTGGGGGCGACCCTTTCTGCGCCTGAGCTCCCGCACGGCAGTCTCATTCCTTGCGTCGCAACAGAGGTGGAACCCGCCCAGGCCCTTGACGGCCACTATCGCGCCAGAACGGATCACCGACTGAAAGGCCTGGCGCCAGTTCCGGCTAGTCACGGTCTTGCCTTGCCTGTTCGCGAGCCAGACCGTGGGGCCACACGCTGGGCAAGCAGTGGGCTGGGCGTGAAAGCGACGGTCTGTCGGGTCCTCGTACTCGCCCTCACAGCTCTCGCACATGGGGAAAGAACGCATGGTCGTTCGTGAACGGTCGTAGGGCGAGCTCTCAATGATCGTATAGCGCGGACCGCAGTTGGTGCAGTTGGTAAAGGGATACTGGTAGTGGCGGTCCTGGGAATCGAAGACCTCCCGACAACAGTCATCACACAGGGCGACGTCAGGTGGTATGGTGACCGCGGCCGAGCCGCTCTCGCGACTGGGCACAATCCGGAAGCCGTCTGGCTGGCGAGGCTCTACATCCCGAACCTCGAGGGACGTTATCCGGGCCAGGCGAGGAGGGCGGTCACGAAGCTCGGCGAGGAAGGATTCCACGGCCGATGAGGGTCCCTCGAGGAAGATCCCCACCTCACCGGAGGAATTCCACACCTCGCCCGCGAGGCCAAGACGCGAGGCGAGGGAGAAGACGTAGGGTCGGAAACCGACGCCCTGGACGGTCCCGGTCACCCTTATCTCCACGGCCCTGGGTTTATCCGCCTGCGCTCCGACTGCCACCTCTATCCCCTCTTTCCAGCTCCTCTAACACCAGCTCCACGGCCAGAGTGACCCCCTGGCGCATGTCCTCTGGGACGCCGTCAAGCCCACCCGGTCCGGGGAGCATGTCCTCCGGTGGGGGGTCGACGCCGATCTCCACCCCGATGATTATGATCTCCCTCGGCATAGGCACTCCCAGCCTCCGACCCAGCTGTAAGGCCTCGGCTAGGCTGAACCCATGCATGGAGAGGGGAGCCTCCTTGACGGGCGGGATGTCGGAACCGGTGAACCGGTAGACCTCTCCCGCGCGTCCCCCCGCCTGAACGGCATCGACGATTATGGCCCGGTCATAGCCCTCCATCATGTCCAGGATGGCCAGCCCGGGGGTACCCGCCTCGGTAACGGTCACCCAGTCAGGGAGCTCCCGCGAGAGGAGCTCCCTGACCACGTGAATCCCGACAGAATCGCGGGGGATAAGCAGGTTACCACAGCCGAGGACCACAGTCCTCATGTCACACCTCCGACCCTAGCTTGCCGTCCCTGACCACCGCTATTCTCGCTCAATTCTCATCTTGAGGAAGTGAGCGGAGCAGGAGAAACAGGGGTCGTAGTTTCTAATGACCGTCTCGCATTTCAGCGTCGCCTCGTCGTCCGGTAGATCCAGCACCGTCGGTATGAAGGCGCGCAAATCCTCCTCCATATTGTACACGTTGTGGGCCGTGGGACTTACTATGTCGGCCTCCTCGATTATCCCCTGGTCGTTGATGCGGTAGCTGTGGTACAGCAGCCCGCGCGGCGCCTCCGTTACCGCGAAGCCCTCTCCGGCCTTGATCTGGTAGGATATGGGCTCCTCCACGAGCTCCAGGCGGTCGATGATCTTGATGCACTCGTCCACGGCATGTACGAGCTCGACGGCCCTGGCAATGGCACCGTGGAAGGGGTTGAAGCTGGGGAACTCCACGCCCTTGGCCTTCCTCACCTTCTCCAGCGCGGCCTTGGCGTTGTCCGACAGCTGTTCCCTGTTCAGATTCACTCTGGCCAGGGGGCCCACCAGGAAGGAGCCACGTCCCACGACGTAGGAATGGAGGGCGTGGGCGGGCGGAACATGTCGTTCCCGGATGTGGTTACGATAGTCCCAGGCCGCGATATCCAGACCCTCAGTCGACACCACCCGGCCGTCGTAGATGGCGTATTCCTCTGAACTCCGCACGGCTATGTGCTCGCAAGGCCGTTCGAAGTCCGGCACCTCGAGGCTGGCGGCGAGGGTTACCGTCGCCTGGGCGTCCTTCCTCGCCTCCTCCAACCTCTCCCTGATGGCCAAGAGCTCGCCCTCGTCTGGCAGGGAGGTGAAACCTTTAATGACCGCCGTAACCGGGTGTACCTCGCGTCCGCCGATCAGGGCCGTGAGGTCGTTGCCGAGGCGCTTGAGCTTCAGAGCTCGTTCCACCACCGGCCCGTAGTCCTCGGCCATGGCCAGGACGCTCTCGTACCCGAGGAAATCCGGCGCGGCGAGGAAATACACGTGAAGGGTATGGCTCTGAATCCATTGGCTGAGCGCCAGAAGCCTTCTAAGGTCCTTAGTCTGTTCGCTCGGCTCGATCCCGAAGGCGTCCTCAATGGCCTGTATAGCCGCCAACTGATGGGAGACCGGACATATCCCGCATATCCTGGAAACGATCTCTGGTACCTCTTCGTAGCTACGCCCGACGAGAAAACCCTGGAAGAAGCGTGGAGGTTCGAACACGTCCAGGACGAGCTCCTTGATCTCCCCGTCGACGACCCGGACGTTCAAGGACGCTTCCCCCTCTACCCGGGCCATGTAGTCTACATGGATACGTTTTTCGGTCATAACGCCTCAACCCCCTTCTCAAACTCCAAGGTGGCACCGGCGTACTTGCGAAAGCGACGGATGATGTCCGGCCGGTGCAGGCCCAGTTCCTTAAAGGCCTCCGCCAGAGACACCGGGTTGGGGTCGTTGGCCGGACCACGGCAGCCGTCGCACGCCTTGCCCCGAGCCGGGCACAGGGCACCACAGCCGGCCGTGGTAACCGGACCCATGCAGGGTTCCCTGTGGGACAGGAAAACGCACACGTTCTCGCCCAGCTTACATTCCACACACACGCTGTGTGGACGCAGGTACGGCCTCATGCCCAACAGGGTACTCTTGATGAAGTTCACGAGCTCCTCCTTCGACACGGGGCACCCCTTCAAGTAGGCGTCGACGGGAACGTACTGGTCGATCCCGAAGGCCTTGGTGGACTCGATGGCCGAAAGATCCTCATAGACCCTCTTCTCCACTTCCCGCTGGGGCTCCCAGTTCTTCATCGAGGGTATGCCGCCGTAACAGGCACAGGAGCCCAGGGCCACGAGGACCTTGCAATCCTTGCGTGCTCGCTTTAACTTGGCTATCTCCTCGCCGCAGGTGACAGCGCCCTCAACAAACCCTATGTCATAGGGGCCGGGAGCGTTGTCCCGCTTGGCCATTACGAAGTAGGAGATGTCCAAGACCCCGGCCAATTGCAGGAGATAGGGTTCGAGGTTTAACACTTCAAGCTGACAGCCTGCACAAGAGCTCAGTTTGAAAATCGCTATCTTAGGTTGAGTCATGACCGTCCCCCCTTTACAATACTTCTTCCGACAAGGTCATGAGCTCGGCGTAGGCGAACACAGGACCGTCCTTGCAGACGAACTTAGACCCGATCTGGCAGTTGCCGCATTTCTTCACCCCGCAGCTCATGCGGCGTTCCAACGAAAGGTAGAGCCGGTCGGGGCTAAAGCCGCGCTCCAACAAGCCCCTGACCACGAACTTCATCATGACCTCCGGCCCGCAGGTCAGGACTATCGTATCGGCGGGACGGGATTTCATTTGATCGAACAGGGCTGTTACGACACCTACGTTATGCTCCCAATCCATCCCCTGGGGCACGGCGTCGACGGTGAGGAGGAGGTTTACCCCTTCAGCCGAGCGCCACTCCTCATAGTCGTCCTTGAACAGACAGTCGGCCGGAGTCCTGGCCCCATACAGTATCTCCATTGACCCGTAGCGGCCGTTCCCCTTTCGCCTGTCGCCGATGACCGCTTGAATCACCGGCCTAAGAGGGGCCAAACCGATGCCGCCGGCTATGATGAGCACGTCCTGCCCCTCTAGCTGAGACATCGGCCAACCCGTGCCGTAGGCCCCGCGTACGCCCAAGGTGTCGCCCTCGCGCAGGCCCGCCATGGCGTTGGTGACGTTGCCCACGTGACGCACGGTGTGCTGGAAGGTGCCGTCCTCGGACGGGGCGGAGCTGATGGATATGGGGGCTTCACCGTAGCCGAAGAGGGTTATCATGTTGAACTGACCCGGCTCGAAGGAGAACTCCTGCAGGTCCCGGAACTTCATGGTATAGGTGGTGGTATCAGGGGTCTCGCTTCTTATGGCCTGGATAACCGCGGGTTCGGGCTTATACGGGTTAATCAAGGTCATTCACCCCTCAGTTCCCGGATGATCTCGGTGATATCTATACCCTTGATACAGGTATCGATACAGCGGCCACAGCCTACACAACCCAGGGTGCCGAACTGGGGCTCGTAATAGACCAGCTTGTGATAGACTCGGTGCTTTATCCGCGCGTCCCGGTCCTTCCTGAAGTTCATACCCTGGGCCACCTGAGCGTAGTCCAACAGCAGACAGGAGTCCCACACCCGTTCGCGCCAACCGCTCTTCAGGTCCAGGTTCAGCACGTCCACGGTGTTGTAGCAAAAGCACGTCGGGCAGACCATGGTGCACGAGCCGCAGGCCAAGCACTCATGTCTGAGCTCCTCCCAGACTGGATGCCTAAAATTGTCCTTGAGAAGCTGGTCAAGGTCCTGTGTCAGTAACCTCTTCCTCAGGCGGTTACGAGCCTCGCTCAGCCGTCGCTCTTTGTCCACCAACGTAACCCTGGGCGCCGGCTCGAGCCCGGCCTCAGCGACGAGCTCGGCTCCCCGTGGGGTACCCACCTCCACCAGGAACTGGTCGCCGAGGTCGGTCATAAGCAGGTCATATCCCGACTTCAGCTCGGGACCCGTCCCCAGCGAAGAACAGAAGCAGTTGTCGTGCACCGTGGTGCAATTGAGAGCGATAATAACGGTCTGTTCTCGCCTTTTCTGGTAGTAGGGGTCTTCGTACTCACCACCGTAAACTTGATCCAGGATCTCGATGGCGTGTACGTCGCACGGGTGAATCCCCAAGAGCACCTGCGGCCTCTTGGGAACCGACTGTACGACTTCAACGCGGTCCTCCTCGAAGGAAAAGAGCTTCTCAAAGGGCTCATGGAGCAGTTTCTTCGGCGGCAGTATCGTCGTATGGTAGTCGAGCTCGGGACGCTTATCCTCGAGCAGCTGGAAGGAATGCTGCACCCCCTTACGAACCGGCCCGTACACGTCCGCCACCTTCTTGAGGGCTTCCACAAAATCGTCCAACCTCGACTTGTCTAGCCTCAGCAGACGCTGTGCTTCGGCGAATGCCCTGGGCATCGCCATCCTGGCCACCTCCTCTGAATCTTGTTATGTGCCGCGGACCCAGTTGGGACAAGTGAGGTCCGATCACCAGGCCGCGAATGAGGACGTCCACACCGATGTATTCCTAGCCTCGAGGGGCTGGTTACCAGGTCAGGAATAGGGTGTGAATGTGCTCCCATTCACAAGTCTATGTTATGTTTTCAACGGTGATGAATGAATCCCTGCAAAGATAATGTAAAAGATAAAAGCCATAATTGCCCCATTTGGTTGAGAGTTGAGGCAGTTGTGTCAAATCGGGACGGGCCCGGGTTGCTCGAGCCCGGTCCGGGCTGCCCCGGACAGTAAGTGAAAGGCTTAGCAAGCTCCCGCAAGCGGTGGCCGCACTCGCCATGCACGGGAGCTATATGCGTCCGACCGGTTGCACTTTACAAACCGGTCCGAACTTGGTACAATTTATTTGCAATTGAGAGTCATTCTCAGAGGAGGTTGGCTATGGAATGATGCGCGCTAATATAGGAAGCCTGTTGAAAAGGTGGTTCTTAGACCCCCTAACCGGGCACGGTTGCCACCAACCGTACGGCACTGACGGGGGGGGCTCCGTCATAGCTCTCGTGGGCTCGCCTAACGTCGGCAAGAGCGTTATCTTTAACAGGCTGACGGGGGCTTATGTGACCGTTAGTAATTACCCCGGCACCACCGTCGAGGTGGCCCGCGGGACCGCCCGCATCGGTAATGCAACGGTGGACCTTGTAGACACGCCCGGGATGTACTCACTCAGTCCCCTGACGGAGGAGGAGAGGGTGACCAGGTCGCTGCTCCGAGAGGCGTGTCCGCGGCTGGTCCTCCACGTGGTAGACGCCAAGAACGTCAAGAGGATGCTACCCCTTACCCTACAACTCATAGAGGCCGGCTGGCCGGTGGTCCTGGTGGTGAACATGATGGATGAGGCGCGCCGGGTGGGCCTCACCGTGAACCTGGACCGGTTGCGCGAGCGGCTGGGCGTTCCTGTGGTGGGCACCAGCGCGAGCACGGGCGAGGGGATTGACGAGCTCAGGGCCCTGCTCGCAGAACTGCTGGACGGGAAGAAGGCTGCTGCCTGTCCGATGGGGGTGGCGTGAATGGGCTGCAAGTGTCCGCATTGCGTCGCCAGCCGAGAAGCGCGTATGACAGTCGATTACGGCCCCACGGTGGAGGAAGCCCTGCGTGAAATCGCCGGCAAGCTGGAGGGGCAATACGGGATGTCCGGTAAGGCCGTGGGCCTCCTCCTCCTGCAGCGGGACCCCGAGATAATGGAGGAACTGGCGCGGAGAGAGTCCGCTGAGACAGTGCGCGAGATCCACCTAGTCATTGACAGGGTAGAGAACGCCCTCGACTCTCCCGTCCCCTACTACGTGGCCCTGAGGAGAAGGGAGGCTGCCGCGGAACTGGCTAAGCGTGTGGCGTCAGCTGATGCTGGAGGTAGATCTCCCGCTGCCTGGCTGGGCCGTATCCTCGTACACCCCATCTTGGGCCTCCCCGCCCTCTTCGCCGTAATCTACTTCGGCCTTTATCAGTTCGTCGGCGTCTTCGGCGCGGGGACGTTGGTGGACTACCTCGAGAGCAATATCTTCGAGACCATCATCAACCCGTGGGTGAACCAGGTGGTGGACGCCCTCTTCCCTTGGTACTGGGTGCGCGAGCTCCTGGCGCATGAATACGGCATCATCACCTTGGGCGTCAGGTATGCAGTGGCTATCATCTTCCCCATAGTAGGGACTTTCTTCCTGGTGTTCTCGGTCATTGAGGACTCCGGTTACCTGCCGCGCTTGGCCCTGATGGTGGACCGGCTCTTCAGGGCGGTCGGCCTCAACGGTCGTGCGGTGATCCCCATGACCCTTGGTTTCGGCTGTGACACCATGGCCACCATGGTCACCAGGACGCTGGAGACCCGTCGCGAGAGGATCCTGG
>ENA-OSAI01000358-OSAI01000358.1-marine-sediment-metagenome-genome-assembly--contig:-NODE-358-length-19688-cov-14.457597_pt1 | contig 19688 bp, 18 predicted proteins | sample MGYA00237871_ERZ529316 | MGnify/ENA primary metagenome ERZ529316 (study PRJEB26369, sample SAMN03142814) | marine sediment metagenome | biome: marine; feature: borehole; material: sediment...
TCGGAAGTGGCCTAAAACTTCCCTACCGCAGGGACTGCGGAAAGTTACGCCTGTGGAGTTAGCCCGGTAGGGTTACGATGAAGCAGGAAGCCCCTTCTGAGCTAAGCGAAGGGAGGGGTAGTTCACTGATATAATTTGCACAAATAAAGAAAAAATTATTAGAAGAGGAATGGGATAATGGTAAACAAATATGGTCTTGAGAAAAATGTTTTTTATGCTTTAATAAATATTTTCAAGGACTACTCAACTATTATTGAAAAAGCTGTGCTTTTCGGTTCAAGAGCAAGAGGGGATTATAAGAGAGTTTCCGATATAGACATAGCTCTAAAGTTTCGAAAAGATAATCACAAAATTTATAAGATTAAAGAAGAGATAGAAAACCAAAACATTATTTATACCGTTAACATTTTAGATTATGATAAAATTGGAAATCAAAAACTGAAAAACCATATAGATAAAGAAGGTAAAACCATATTTCTAACGAATGAAAAAGGGGGAGTTTTAATGAACCTGAACAAAATAGAAGACAAGTTAGAAGATTTAAAGAAAGCTTTTAGTAAATTAAAAGAAAGCGCAAAAAGAAACTATCTGGAAGATGACATAGTAATCGATGCTACAATCAAAAGATTTGAATTTACATATGAGTTATCCTGGAAGCTGATGAAAGCCTATTTAGAATACAATGGCAATTTAGAAGCTACAAGCCCCAGGAAGGCTATAAAAGAATCTTTTAAAGAAGGTATTTTAAAAGAAGGAGATAAATGGTTGCAGATGCTTCAAGATAGAAGCAGAACAGCACACACTTATAATGAAGAATCTGCCCTTGAAATATTTAAAAATATAACAGATATTTATATTGATTTATTTGAAAAGTTTATTACAAACATTGAAAAAGAAATTAGTTAAACGTCGGAGAAGGTGCCAGGCACGACAATTTGTGACAGGGGACGGTTCTTTGTCACACTGTAAAAAGCATTGGAAACATGGTGCTAATTCCTTTTGTTTCCCCTTTGTTTCAAACCTGCTTGCATTTGTAGAGCAGGTTTTTTCCTTTGTTATTCAAAGAAAGGGAAAACAGAGGCAAAGCTTGCTCACCTATTCTCATTGATTAAAGAACTGGAATGTCACATTTTGAAGATAAAGTTACTCCTGGCTGACAGGGTATCAGTTTTAGCTAAAAAATACAAGGAAGATCCCTTCAGGGCGGAAAAGGTTTGTAGAATCATAAAATCCCATAAAGGAACTATGTTTAAACCGGAAATAGTGGATGCCCTTTTAGAACTCAGCAAAAGAGAGTGTTTCTGGTTTGATCTGGCATCAAACAATCTGAGCGGTATGGTGAATCGGCTGAGATTCAAAAACGTTGAAATAGACTCAGAAGATAAAAACGAACCTGGCCTTATACAGTTAAAGTTTTTTATGATCAAACTCCTCCTTTTAAGGAGTTTTTTTATTAACTTTGAATAATAATACTAATTCAGTAAGAGGATACTATTATTAGGTTAGCAATTTAGAGGAGGAGTTAATATGCTCACAAAACAACAAAAATTTCATTTTTCACCCAGAACCAATAAAGCTCATCTTATTAACTGGCATGAATGGGGTAAGGAAGCCTTTGAGAAGGCTAAAAACCAGGGCAAACCCGTTTTATTGAGCATTAGCGCAACGTGGTGTCACTGGTGTCATGTTATGGATGAGACTTCTTATTCTGATGAAAAAGTAATTGGGTTGATTAACGGGGAGTTCATTCCCATAAGGGTTGATACAGATCAGAGGCCAGATGTAAACAGGAGATACAACATAGGAGGGTGGCCCACAACGGTTGTATTAACCCCTACAGGGGAAATCCTTCAGGGGGGCACCTACATACCTCCACATGAAATGTATCGGTTTTTGAAAAGTATACATGGATATTACAAAGAACACGAAGATGATATATACAATAGAATAATGAACAACAAAGAAAGTCAGGCTTTACATTATAATGAGGAATCACCCCGTAGAATTCCCGAGGATGCCTTGGAAAACACCCTGGACTTTTTAAAAAATAATTATGATGAAGAATATGGAGGGTTCGGTATACAACCCAAATTCCCTCAACCCGATTCCTTGAGCTTGTTGTTTTACGCTTATTACCGGGAAAGGGATGAATTTGTTAAGAAAATACTGGAAACTACTTTAACCAATATGGCCAGATCAGGGATGTATGACCAGGTGGAAGGGGGATTTTTCAGATATTCAACAACCAGGGACTGGAGTATTCCTCATTATGAAAAGATGCTAGAAGATAATGCTGCTCTGCTTGGGGTTTACACAAATGCTTATTTGCTTCTAGATAAACAGGAGTTTTTGGAAACCGCAAAGGATATTACCCGTTACCTGGTCAATAACCTTTTCGATGATGAAAAAGGGGTTTTTTGGGGAAGTCAGGATGCCGATGAAAAGTATTATGCCCTAAAAAATCTTGAAGATAGAAGAAAAAGACCTGCGCCTTTTATTGACAAAACCATATATGCTGACTGGAACTCCATGGGTGCTACAGCTTTTATCAAAGCCGCCTTTGTATTGAAAGATAGAAAACTTTATGAAAAAGCCTTTTCTGTTTTAGAATTTATTGTATCCAGGATGTTTGACAGCCAAAAAGGAGTGTATCATTTTTTTAAGGAAGGGAAACCCCATCTTTCAGGAATCTTAAAGGATCAGGTTTACTCTGTAGAGGCTTTATTGAACGGATATTTTGCATCAGGGAATGAACAGTATTTTAAAAAGGCACTGGAATTAGGTGAGATTATATTAGAAAGTTTTTATGACCGACAACAGGGGGTGTTTGTGGAAGACAAGCCTGATTTTGAAGTAATGGAACGGATGGGCAAACAGGGTGAGGATGTTCCCTTAAACGGAAAATGCTGTGAAATCATGCTGCTACTGTATCATTTAACTTTAAGAGAAGAATTCAAAGAATCTGCCCAATCAGCCCTGGAATGCCTTTCCGCTAGCTATCTGCATTATGGAGGATATGCAGCCCCGTATGCCCGTGCTGTTGAACTCTTTTTAAAGGGTGCCGGCAAACTCACTATCGTGGGTGATAAAAACAAAACAATGGAATATGTTAAAAAAGCCTTTTCCATCTACGTTCCTTTCAGGATACTTGAATTTCTGGATCCCATTGAAGATAGAGATAAGATAAAAACTTTAGGGTATGAACCCCAAAAAGAATCCACAGCATTTTATTGTGAGGGTAAAAGATGTTTTCCTCCTATCACTTCCCCTAATCAACTGGATGAGATTTTTAAAAACAGAAAAACCCGGTAGATTCATGTCTACCGGGTTTTGGTATATGATACGCTTGCTTTTGGAAACATCGGAGACGGTTCTTAGGCATGAGGTTGGAAAGCTATACCCTGTTAATCTATATATAGATAAGTTTTATTTGCTAATTTAGTTTTCTTCCACCAATTCTTAATAATAGGTATTGCGCAATAATCTAACCCAAAAGCTCTTCCAGCCCCACCAATCAAGGTTATGCCTGCTGCTAAATACCAAAGCATTTCCAACGGTGCCATACCTGAACCCCAAATCATAAGACCCATACCAACTGATGCAATTGAAGCTAGTGCGGTAAACAGCCCTGCAATTAAGCATAATCCAATTATAATTTCTCCTATAACCATTGCAGCCTGGAAAACCTGCGCTAAAACAGTAAAACCGCCTTCCGGAGTATAAAAGAATGTTTGCATTGACCAATCAACTATATTTTCAATAAATCCCGGGACAGGTAGTGCTTGACCCCATTGAGACACTGCACCTTCTGCAGCGGGCGTTGCACTGGATGCTGTATCTGCTGCAGCTTGGGAAGCTGATGATACGGTGTCTTTAACAGGTGCAGGAATTAAAAAGATATTTGAAGGGTCTTCTAATATCTTGGGCAGCTTGTGCATACCTTGTTCCAACCACTTATAACCGACAAAAATCCTTAATGGGACCAGCCATAAAATAGGAATTTTATTTGATAGATGCCCCCCAAGTATTGAACGATTTTCTTTTATATCGAAAAACTCATGCATTAAATATTTCATACATAGGGCAAATCCACCTACACCGAATAAGTAGTGCAGATTTACCATATGCTTAAGCGCCATAGCAAAGAAACCTGAAAGCTTCATTCCTACAACATTAGCAACAGCATATTTGCTCCCAATCGATACCATAAACCCATGATAATTGGGTTTAAATGGCTTTTTGGGTGTATTTTCAATATCTGCAATTATATTATGAACAGCCGTTTCAGCAGTTTGAAGAGCTGATTCAACTATTTGGGGATATCCTTTTTTTTCCTCTTGCTCAAAATACCCGTTATCCCCAATTAAATAGACATTCGCGTAATCAACTGACTGCATATATTTATTTGCCTGAATCCTATTCTTCTTTCCTACCGTTAATCCTAATTTTGCGATAAAGCTGTTTCCTTGAACACCTGCTGTCCAAATGAGAGTTCTAGTTGGAATAACTGTTTTATCCTTTAGTATAACAGCATCCTTTTTAACCTCAACAATGGGGGTATTAGTTATAACCTCAATCCCCATCTTTTTCATTTGTTTCTCAGCTTTAACTTGTAAATCAGATTCCAGCATTGGAAGGATATTTGGCAATGCTTCGATAATAACTAATCTCACTTCATCCTTATCTATACTATATTCGCTGCAGAGTTTTTTCCTCCATTCAGCTAGTTCTCCAATTACTTCTACTCCTGTAAAACCAGCACCAGCCACCGTAAAGGTCAGCATTTCTCTTCTTTTTTTGGGATTTTTTTCCCGGGAGGCCTTATCGAACATGTTTTCTATATGTTCTCTTATTTTTAAAGCATCTTCTAAAGACCATATAGTAAGACTATATTCTTCTGCCCCGGGAATACCGAAAAACGCAGGTTCGGCACCTGTTCCAATTACTAAGTAATCATATTCATATACTCTGTTTTCTGATACAAGTTTTTGCTTTTGGAAGTCGACATCTTTGATTTCATCAGTTATCACTTCAACTTTTTTTCCCGCAAATATTTTTTTAAGATTTACTTGAACTGCTTCCTTTTCCACCCTTGCACCGGCAATTTCATGCAGGTCAGTCATAAGAGTGTGAAATGGATTTTTGTCAATGAGAGTAATTTTAATGTCATCGTTTTTTTTGAATTTTTTGTGAAGCAGCTTGGCAGCATGCACACCCCCATAGCCGGCACCAAGGATTACAATTTTCCTTTCATTAGACATTTTTAGACCCCCTCAATGAAAATTTTGTTGATGCGTAAAAGTGTCAAAAGTTGAAAAAGCTTTCGTTGTTGTTTCTGGGTTTCAATAAATTCCCTTGTAAATTCTAACCAATTTTTAATTTCAGTTACTTCGACCGGATTTTAGATCTTTACAATGGTTATGTTTTATTATATTATAACATATAGAAAATAAATTAGCATACTTGGTTTTATTAGTATACTTGGTTTTATTAGTATACTTGGTTTTAATACAGCAATTTTTCTAAGAGGGATCTCTGGTTTAAAAAAACAAATTTAAAAAAAAGGGGGAGTTTTAATGAAGAAATTTTTGAGCTTGTGTGTGATTTTGGTTTTGTTGCTTTCATTACTTACAGGTTGTGGGAGTAAGCCTGCTACGACAGAACAGCCTGAAAGCAAAGAACAAAGTCAACAAACAAAATATCAAGATGGAATATATTTTGCTCAAGAAGATAATTTTAACGAAAAAACCGGGTGGAAGTATGTGGTTACATTAGAAGTAAAAGACGGTAAGATAGTTAAAGCCGATTGGAATGGTGCCAACAGAGATGGTGGGCCTGATAAAAAAACAAGATCTAAAAATGGCCAATATCCTATGGTAGAACAAGGTGGTGCTCAGGCACCCTGGCATGAGCAGGCTGCTAAAGTTGAAGCTTATCTGTTAGAAACTCAAGACCCTACTGCCATTGAGTATAAAGATGAAGAAGGACACACAGACGCTATAACTGGTGTATCTATACACGTAAAAGAGTTCTTTGATCTTGCTCAAAAAGCTCTAGAAAAAGGTCCTGTTGGCAGAGGCAAATATAAAGACGGTCATTATCATGCTGAAGAAAAGCAGTTTGATGAAAAAACTGGTTGGAAAAACACTGTTGACTTGACAGTTATAAATGGTTATATAGTTGCCGCTAATTGGAATGCAGTTCACAAAGATGGTGGCGATGATAAGGAAACTCGATCTATTAACGGTCAATATCCTATGGTAGAACAAGGTGGTGCCAAGGCACCCTGGCATGAGCAAGCCACTAAAGTTGAAGCTTATCTGTTAGAAACTCAGGATCCTACTGCCATTGAGTATAAAGATGAAGAAGGGCATACTGATGCTATTTCAGGTGTATCCATTCACGTTAAAGAGTTCTTTGAGTTAGCTCAGGAAGCTTTAGCTGATGCCAAATAATAAATTTTCTTGAAAAATTAATATTAAATATAATTTAAGGCTTTAGAGTTTCTCTAGGGCCTTAAATTATATGATATAATATGTTTGCCGGCAACTACTTTCGAAACAAACGGAGGAGGTAAAATGCCAAAATTCAAAAGGTATTTCAATACCTTGTTTATTCTAATATCAGTAATGTTACTGTTATCTTCTTGTAGTAAAAATCAAATTAAAGAAAATAATGAACCTGTTTCGCAAAATAGATTTCTTTTGGGAACAATAGTTACAATTAAGATTTATGATAATGTTTCGGGCAAGTTGTTTGATGAAATTTTTAACAGATTACAGGAAATTGAAAATAGAATGACTATAAATGAAAAAAACAGCGAAGTAATACAAGTTAATTCTAATGCCGGCAAAAAGTTTACGAAAGTTTCCGATGACACTTTTTATGTCGTCGAAAAGGGGAAATATTTTTCTGAACTATCAGGTGGAAAATTTGATATATCTATTGGTCCTTTGGTAAAGCTTTGGAATATTGGTACAGAAGAAGCTAAAGTTCCAGAGCAATGGCAAATAGATGAAAAAAAGAGTTTGGTCGATTATAATAGTGTGCTTCTTGATTCTAAAGGAAAAAGCATAATGCTCAAAAAAAAAGGAATGATGCTTGATTTGGGAGGAATTGCAAAAGGTTATGCTGCCGATGAGGTAACCAAAATTTTAAAAGAAAACAACGTAAAACATGCAATAATTAATTTGGGTGGAAACATTTTGGCTTATGGCAATAAGCCTGGCGGCAGTAAATGGAGAATAGGAATTCAAAAGCCATTTTCTTCAAAAGGTAATTATGTGGGAGTTGTTAGTGTAATAAATAAAGCGGTTGTAACTTCGGGTATTTACGAAAGATATTTCAAGGAAAAGGGCAAAACATATCATCATATACTGGATCCTGAAACGGGATATCCTGTTGAAAACAATTTAATGTCCGTTACTATTATAACCGATAAAGCCATAGATGCCGATTCATTATCCACATCTGCTTTTGCAATGGGGCTTGAAGAAGGTTTTAGTCTAATCGAAAAGCTTGATAATACTGAGGCAATCTTTATTACAAAAGACTCAAAAATATATTTAACTTCAGGTTTAAAAAATTCCTTTAAATTAACTGATAACAGTTTTAGTATAGCTGATTAAATATTCAAGTAGTAATTTTAAATCGGCAGTTAGTTAAACCAAGTTTTTCTTAGACTTCTAAGATTGAGTCTTCTAAGACTATGCTCCTGCTTTGATACGGAATGGAAATCTTTATGCCTGCTCTCATGCTGGTGTTTTCCCTGCGGTTACCTTCGGCTTTCTTTCACTGTTGTGCTGACCGCATGGATTTTATGCTTATGCGAACCACATAATTCTTTTTCTGTTTCTTACAATGGCATTTTTCTGTATTCAAGGTTTCACATGCTTTTAGCGGAAAATGGGCTGCTGTCTGGCCTTTTGTAATTATTATAAATTTATACTATTGTAATCAACAGAAAAGAGGAATTCTGAAAATATATAGTTTCGCATTAACTGTAAGGGTGATTTAATGAACAGCTTCTGGAACAAATATCCTGATATTCAGGAGGAATTATATAAAATAATAAGAATTATGAAAGAAAATGTAAAATGTAGTCAAAAAACTATAGAAACAGCTTTGTTAAATTTGATCGATTCAGGCGGAAAACTTCTACGTCCGGCTTTTGTTCTGTTATCAGGAAGATTTGGCAAATATGACAGTGAAAAGCTATGCCGCCTTGGCGCTGTTATAGAAATGATCCATATGGCTACCCTTATTCATGATGATATTATAGATGATGCTGACTTGAGGAGAGGGAACATTACTATTCAGAGTAAATATGGTAAAAATTATGCTGTTTTTATGGGAGATTTTTTATTTGCCAGATGCTTTAATCTTTTATCGGATGATATTTCTTTTGAAAATATTAGAAATGTATCTAAGGTTGTATCCAGAATATGTATAGGAGAAATAGAGCAATTTTCATCAAGATATATTTTAAATATTTCTGTCAAAAACTATTTGAGGAGAATATCTGCTAAAACTGCCGCATTGTTTTCGTTGAGCTGCTATATCGGGGCATCGGAAAGTAACTGTGATGAAAGACTTTGCAAGCAGTTGGCAAGGGTCGGATACAATATCGGCATGGCATTTCAGATAATTGATGATATCCTTGACTATAGAGGAGATCAGAGTATTGTTGGAAAACCAGTTGGAAATGACTTAAAACAGGGAATTTTTACTTTACCATTAATATATGCTTTAAAAATGGGCAACAAAAAACTAATTAGCATACTATCCAAAAAAGATTATAATGACGATGACGTATTTAGAATAATTGAGTTAACTAAGGAATTGAAGGGCATAGATAAGGCAAAAGATCTGGCAAAAAACTACACAAAAAGGGCTTTTGATCATATTTTCAAACTACCGGATAATAAAAGTAAGTTTGTTTTTATGGATGTAGCGGAAAAGCTTTTAAAGAGAGAATATTGAGATTATCAAACAAAGTTAATAGAAATCGGCAAAAAAATTTACTTAAAAAGTCTGTAATTTTGTCAGGAAATTACAGACTTTTTTGTAATAGCGTATTTCATGTGCATATAGAAAATTAATATTACAGAAAATGCCTCCTCAAAAGACTTCTGAAAAAGTATTTCAACATGAAAAGGAATGTTATATAATATTAGAACACAGAAAGGAGAGTTTTAAAGTGTCGATTAAAAGTTTTTTAAAACTGGTTGAGATTCAAACAAAAATTGCCAGTGTAATTCCTTTTGCTTTAGGGTCGTTATATGCATACTACCGCTTTAATAAATTTAATTTTACCAATTTTATTATCATGTTCATATCACTGTTGACAATTGACATGGCCACAACTGCTATTAACAACTATTACGATTACAAAAATGCAAGAAAAACTTATGGATATAATTATGAAAGTCACAATGCTATAGTAAGAGATAATTTAAAAGAGTCAACGGTAATAACCGCTATTTTTGGTCTTTTGGGTATTGCTATAACATTTGGAATTTTGTTGTTCCTAAATACAAATATTGTTATCCTAATCCTTGGTATTTTATCCTTTTCAGTAGGTATTTTATATTCCTTTGGACCTGTGCCAATATCAAGAACACCTTTTGGGGAATTATTCTCAGGGTTGTTTATGGGATTTATAATAATATTCCTATCAGTTTATATACATGTATATGATGGGAATATCTTATCATTGGTTTATGATAATGGCTTACTTAATATCAGTATCAATCTTACTGAAATCATTTACATCTTCTTAATATCGATACCAACAATAAACGGAATTGCAAATATTATGCTCGCCAATAATATTTGTGATATAGAGGACGATATCGAAAATAAACGTTATACTTTGCCTACTTATATAGGAAAAGAAATGGCACTAAAGCTTTTTAAAATATTATACTATATTATTTATGCAGATTTTATAGTTCTATGTTTATTAGGGATTTTCCCGGCTATAATGATGCTGACAATCCTTACTTTCATACCTGTAAACAACAATATTAAAGTGTTCTTTCAGGAACAAAGCAAAAAGGATACATTTATTGTTTCTATAAAAAATTTTGTGTTAATTAGTTTGGTTTACATGCTTATAATTGTAGTGTTAGTGATATCTAATAAATCATAACTGCATTGAAAAAAGGTTAAAAGATGTTCAACCAGCAGGATAAAATTAAAACCCTGCTTTTTTTAGTTGTCTCAGGAATTTCCATACAACTGGAAAACTAAGAATCTGGGGTAATACCAATTAGTTGGATAAAAATACATTCTTATATGCGTGTTAATTAAGGAAATACGGGGTTGAGCTGTTCGGGTTTATCGGATATAATGCTCATAGCTTGAGTTGGAAAAAGGGGGTCCTACAATGAATAAAAAATTAACCTGCCTGGTGTTGGTAATAATTCTTCTGACTACAGTTTTTGCAGCTTTAGGACAGGCTTCCACCCTTGGTTCTAGAATCCTTAAATATGGAAGCTGGGGTCGAGATGTAGCTGAATTACAGACCCGACTGAATAATTTGGGATTTTATGTTGGAGAAGTTGATGGAATTTATGGTCTTAAAACCGAGAGGGGAGTTATAAGGTTTCAGCAGAGCCGCGGATTAAGGATTGATGGAATAGCCGGACCTCAAACAATAAGAGCCTTACTGGGTAATACCTCTGTTTCAAGGGGTTATTCCTCCAGAGATGTGGAACTCCTTGCAAAATTGATATATGCAGAGGCTAGGGGGGAATCCTATATCGGTCAGGTGGCAGTAGGAGCAACGGTGTTAAACAGGGTTAAGAGCCCTGCATATCCCAATACCATTCCCGGAGTTATCTTCCAGGTGGTTGACGGGTATTATCAGTACTGCAGTGTGCGGGATGGTCAGATTTATTTAACCCCCAATGCAACGGCCAGAAAAGCAGCAAGGGATGCTCTGGCAGGTTGGGACCCGACCGGAGGAGCCCTGACTTTTTATAACCCGAGGAACACAACAAACATATGGGTTCGTTCAAGGCCCTATTGCACTACCATCGGTAACCACGTGTTTGTAAAATAATATCGCCTGCTAAACCGAACTATAATACAAGAAGGGAAAGCCCTAAAAAGGTGCTTTCCTTTTTGTTATTACAGTTTTATTTAATTTGTGGTAAATCTCAACAAGAAAATAAAAAATTTTTATTTTTAGGGGAGGAAAATTTGCGTTAATGTAGAATATACAAATCAAACTGGTATACCATATACCATACACCATATACCGAACACCATATACCACTAAAACAGTTATATTGGAGGGAAGTTAATGAGGTTGAGAAAACTGGACAGAGCGGTTTCGTATAAAGAAAAAGTGTATGAGGAGATAAAATCAGCCATTATTGCTGAACGCCTGAAGCCGGGACAGCAGTTAAATGAACGAAAACTGGCTGAAGAGCTTGGAATAAGCAGAACTCCTGTAAGAGAAGCAATTCAAATGCTTGAAAGTGAAGGATGGGTTAAGACGGAACCGTGGAAAGGGACATATGTGCTGGATATAACCGAGCAGGACATAGAAGAGGTTTTTCAATTGAGAATGTCCCTTGAGACCCTGGTGATCGAACTTGTAATCCAGAAGATTGATCGGAAAGAAATAAACAAGCTGGATGAATTTGTTAAGCAACAGGTGGATTACTGCAGAGAATATAAGGCTGATGAGTTTATTAAAACCGACAGGGATTTTCACATGTATCTTGCCGATCTAACAGGCAACAGAAGATTAATTCAAATACTAAACAACTTGAGTGACATGATGAGAAGACTGGGGATAAAAGCCATAAAGACCCAGGAAAGGTACAAAGAAACTATTGAGGAACACAAAAACATAGTAAGGGGGTTAAAGGAGAAAAACCTTTTGAAGGCAAAAGAGGCCATGATGCATCATGTACTCAAAACAAAAGAGAATGTATACAAACACTGGAAGGATGCCAAAAACAATGTGGAAAAGGAGGAAGGTGCATGAGGATTGCTTTGCTTCAGATGAATGTTGTGTTGGGAGAACCGGAAACCAACAGATCGAAGGTAGAGCAAATGGTCGAAGAAGCTGTAAAAGAAAAGCCGGATGTGATTGTGCTGCCGGAAACGTGGAACACAGGCTTTTTTCCGGAAAATGTGGCAGAACTGGCCGATGTGAAGGGGGAACCCGCCTGCAGCCTGTTATCAAGGCTGGCCAGGGAGAACAATGTCAATATTGTTGGAGGCTCCATATCGAATAATGTGGATGGTAAGGTATACAACACCAATTATGTTTTCAACAGAAAGGGTGAACTGGTATCGGAATACAGAAAGATTCACCTGTTCTCTCCTTCCGGTGAACACAATTACTTTGAACATGGCAGGGAAATCAGCATTTATGAAATCGACGGGGTGAAAGCCGCTACGGTTATATGCTATGATATAAGATTTGTTGAACTTATCAGAACCCTGGCCCTTAAAGGAATAGAGATTTTGTTTGTTCCCGCCCAGTGGCCCCACCCAAGGCTGGAACACTGGAGAACCCTTTTGAAGGCCAGGGCCATAGAAAACCAGATGTTTGTTGCCGCCGTAAACGGTGTGGGAGAAGCCGGCAAGCTGGAATTCTGCGGCACCTCAATGCTGCTGGATCCCTGGGGTAAAGTGATTGCAGGAGCAGAGGAGGATGAAGGGATTATAACGGGTGAGATTGATTTATCGATAATAAAGGATATTAGGGAGAGAATAAACGTGTTTAGAGACCGAAGGCCAGAGGTATATGAGCTATAAAATATATAAAAAAATGGGGGAATATAGATGAAACTAAACTTTCAACTTCAAACAAAGCAAAATGCTACAGATTTTGATTTCAGGCTTTCTAGATTGCTTTGTATTGGATTTGCAGGAAGGGACAAAGAAAAAGTAATGGAACACATTCTGGAGCTGGAAGAAATAGGAGTTCCACGACCTGAAAAAATTCCTACAATATACCCATGTTCCAATCTGCTGCTAACTCAGGATAATACAATTCAGGTTCTAGATGATAAAACCAGTGGGGAAGTGGAATTTGCAATACTTGTGAAAGGGGGTGAGATATTTATAGGCTTGTGCAGTGATCATACCGATAGATCCCTGGAAACAGTTAGCATACCAAAATCCAAGCAGATATGTCCCAAACCTATAGCCAAAACTATATGGAAATATGATGATGTAAAGGATCACTGGGACGAACTCACTTTAAGGTCATGGATAACTGTAGATGGAAAAGAAAAATTATACCAGGAGGGTAGAGTTGATTCTATTCTGAAAGTCGAAGACATTTTAGAAGTTGTTGAAGCAGAATACGGCGATCTGAAAGGTATGGTCATTTTTTCTGGTACGGTTCCGACTCAAGGGGGATTTGTTTACGGAGACAAATTCAAATTTGAGCTGGAAGACCCTGTTTTGGGTAGAAAAATTTTTCATGAGTACAGCATTGAAGTTTTAATGAACAGAAAAGGGGGAGAATAAAGTGAAAAAACTGAGTGCTTTTGTTTGCCTTTTGCTGGTCATTTCTTTAATCTTTACTGCTGCCTGCGGCAAGACCACTACAGATACAGACCAGGGAAAGCAGGAAAATGCTGCTAAAGAAGAAAAGCCCATAGTTATAAAATACGCAACTGTTGGTCCAGATGAGCATCAGTACACAATTGCTTCTAGAAAATTCAAGGAAATTATTGAGGAAAAGAGTGGAGGAAAAATCAAAGTAGAACTGTTCCCCAATGCTCAGCTGGGTGGAGAAAGGGAAATGGCCGAAGGTGTCAAAATGGGGACTATCCAGATGACTACTGTAACCTCGGATGGTGCCCTGCCTGCCTGGGTTCCGGAAACTCAGATTTTCAGCATACCCTATCTCTTTAGAGATAGAGAACATGCATATAAAGCAATGGACGGGGAATTGGGTAAGATCCTGGCAGAGAAGTTCGAAAAACAGGGATTTAAACACCTGGGGTTTGTTGAACTGGGATTCAGGCATTTCACAAACAATAAGCGTGAAATTAAAGAACCCGCTGATATGAAGGGATTAAAGATTAGGGTTCAGGAAGCACCCATTTGGTTTGCTCTAATAGAATCCCTAGGAGCAACGGCAACTCCTATAGCCTTTAATGAACTGTATTCTGCCCTGCAGCAGGGTGTTGTTGATGGTCAGGAAAATCCACTGGCCACAATACGATCAATGAAATTCTATGAAGTTCAGAAGTACTTAACACTGGATGCCCATACATATGCACCGGGGAGTGTGCTTATAAACCTGCAATTCTTCAATAGTTTACCGGAAGAATACCAGAAACTTATTGTTGAAGCTGTAGATGAAATGAAGGTCTATCAGAGGAATTACATAGCCCAGAAAGCAGAAGATGACCTGAAATTCCTTAAAGAACAGGGTATGATTGTTACTGAACCCGATAGAGATAAATTCGTTGAAGCAACGAAAGATATTCCATACAAAGAAGAGGTCAAAAAGCTGGTTCCACCGGAATTGGTTGAACTGGTTCGAAACATTGAATAGCATTTTCAAGGAAAAATTTAGCTGCTCTCCGTTTTGGGAGAGCAGCTGCTATGAATTATTAAGAGGTGAATGAAATGATTGCTGTTAGAAAACTTGTAGATAAGACCATTGATGTGGCTGTTGCATTATCTTTAGGGACAGTAACCCTTTTGACTTTTGCTCAAGTAATATCAAGATTTGTATTCAAACTTCCTATACCATGGAGCACAGATATTATCAGGCTTGCCTTTATATATACGATTTTTCTTGGAGCAACCATCGGAATAAGAGAAAAGGCTCACCTTAATATAGATGTGGTTTTCAACCTCCTGCCTGAGAAGGCTCAGGCATTTTTTTCCATATTAATTAATGTATTGATAGCCGGATTTTTGTTGTTTCTGGTTGTTAAAGGAATGAACTTTGTGGTTCAATCAGGAACACAGCAGATGCCGTATCTACAGATACCCATTAGTGTCCTGTATTTTGCCATCCCATTGAATGCGGTGTTCATGCTGTATTATTTGCTACAACAGATTATCGAGCAGATCTATCAATTAAAAGGTATACATGAAGGGAGGTAGTTACTATCGGTGCGCAAATTATAATCATATTGTTCATAGCTTTTCTTATAGGTATTCCTATAAGCTTTTCCCTGGGTATTGTTTCACTGTTGGGTGTGTCTTTAAGCGGATATCCTCTAGAAGTTGTGATCCAGCGCATGTTTTCTGGTGTGGATAGTTTTCCCCTGGTGGCAATACCGTTGTTTATACTGGCAGGAGGTTTGATGTTTCAGGGAGGTATGTCTAAAAGGCTTGTCAATTTTTCCAATGCCCTTATCGGACATTTTCCCAGCGGATTGGCCATGGTAAGCATTCTGGCATGCATGTTTTTTGCAGCAATTACAGGTTCAGCTATTGCTGCTACCGCTGCCATTGGAGGGTTGATGATTCCCCTTATGATTAAAGAGGGTTACGATGCAAAATTTGCAGCACCCCTTCTGGCAACAGCAGGTTCCATTGGCCCTATCATACCCCCCAGCATTCCTCTGCTGATTTATGGTGTTATTGCCAATGTAAGTGTGGCCAAATTATTTATAGGAGGCTTTGTACCTGGAATTTTAATGGGCCTTTCCCTGATGGTTTTCAGCTATGTTATTGGTGGTAAAAGAAATTATAGAGGAAGGGAAACACGAGCTTCCATAAAAGAAATTTTGTATTATGGTAAGGATGCCATTTTAGCTCTGCTAACACCAATTATCATTATCGGCGGCATTTTGAGCGGAGTGTTCACGGCAACGGAATCGGGAACCATAGCAGTAGCCTATTCATTGTTTATTGGAATGTTTGTGTATAAGGAATTGACCTTCAAAAAAATCTGGGACCTTTTGATTGAATCAGCCAAAACAACAGGTATTGTTTTGATAGTGGTTTCTTTTGCTTCTTTATTTACATGGTATTTGACAGTTAATCAGGTTCCCCAACAGATTGCTTCAGCAATAACAACAATAGCCAATAGCAAAATAGTATTATTACTGATAATGAATATAATCCTGTTGATTGCAGGTACTTTTATTGATACCATAAGTGCACTGGTAATATTTGCTCCACTGTTTTTGCCGCTGGTGTCAAAATTCGGAATAGATCCCGTACACTTTGGTTTGATTGTTGCCGTTAATTTGACAATAGGAATGTGTACCCCACCATTAGGAGTGTGCCTGTTTGTATCCAGTTCTATTGCAAAGATTTCTTTAAGGGAAATGATGAGAGACCTTGTCCCTCTGTTAATAGCCTTATTGATTGTCCTTGCTGTTATTACCTATATACCCGAAACAGTGCTATTCCTTCCCAATCTGTTTGGGAAATAAGACTTGCTCAACAGCAATCACCACAAAGAGGCGTGTTGATACACACCTCTTTTATTTTTGCAAGAACAAAGGATGTATTTTAATCCAGAGTGATAGTGTTTAGGGCCTGTTCAAAATCGGCTATAACGGTATCAATGGTTTCTATTCCAACAGAAACTCGGATAAGGCTGTCACGCACCCCTATTCTGTTCTTCACATCAGATGACAGGGACCGGTGGGAAGTCTTCCCGGGATGGGATACCGTTGTGGCAACTCCTGCAAGGCTTGGGGTAAGATCCACAAGCTTAAGGGCTTCAATCACCTTTGCGGCTCCTTCTACACCACCCTCCACCTCAAAACTCAGCATGCCTCCAAACCCGCCCTTAAGAATTTCGCAAGCAAGGCGATGCTGGGGATGCTCTATTAATCCGGGGTAGTTCACCCGCAAAACCTTGGGATGTTTGCTGAGCTGCTCTGCCAGCTTCAGCGCGTTGCTGCAGTGTTCCCGCATCCTCAGATGCAGGGTGCGTATACCCCGCAGTACCAGCCAGGCATCAAAAGGACTCATGCACCCACCCCATAAACTCCTTATTTCTTTGACTTTATTGACAAATTTCCTGGTTCCTACCGCTATTCCGCCTGTAACGTCACTGTGACCGTTTAGATACTTCGTTGCACTGTGCACGACCACATCGGCTCCGAGCGCAATGGGATTGCACACGTATGGGGATGCAAAGGTGTTATCCACCATCAGTTTTAAGCCGTGCTGTTTTGCAATCTCAGCCAGAGCAGGAAGATCAGCCACCTCCATCAGGGGATTGGAGATGGTTTCAACATACAGAATCCTGGTCTTCTCCGTGATAGCTTCCTTCACCCTATCAGTGTCACTGAAGTCAGTAAATGTTACCTTGATTCCCAGAGCCTGCAGATGGTCTGCAAGGAAAGAGTAACTGCCTCCGTAGAGCACCCGATTGGCAACTACATGATCACCTTCCTTGATACAGGCCAGGATAGATGAGGTTATGGCAGCCATACCTGAAGAGAAGGCAGCTCCTGCTTCAGCCTGCTCCAGCTTTGCAACCATGTTCTCAAGGAGACTAATGTTGGGATTATCGACCCTTGAATAAATGTATCCTTTTTTTGTCCCCTCATAAACAGCATCGATATCTTCCAGTTTTTCAAAATCAAACACTGAACTGGCATAAATGGGAGCTACCTTCGGCAGTGTGATGCTCGCTGGACCCCTTTTGCTCTCATGAACCGCTATGGTCCCGATATCATGAATGTTAATTTTCATTACCTTCACCCTCTTCGAGATTTTGTTTAAAAAGATATTCGGTAAAAGACTAACAAATCCCTGCTATAAGGTATCGGAGTAATGTGGCCGGGGTAATAACCTGGTGAAAAATTTCTGTGAAAAGAGAACGAAAGAATTACCAAGCAAACTTTTGGACTTTGAAAGGAATCTAAAGGCGTATGATAGAATATAAACCTTATGAAAGACAAATAATTATGTTAAAATTGGGGCGGATTTGGGAAGCAAACAAAAGGGCTGTTGTAAAGGAGTGGGATATTTATGAAAAAAAGGGGAGCAAGATTACTTGTGGATGCACTGGTTAAGGAGGGAGTGGAGGTTGTATTTGGAATACCCGGTGTCCAGAACATGCATGTTTATGATGCACTGGAGGATGTAAAAGACATAACATCTGTTGTAACAAGGCATGAGCAGGGAGCGGGTTATATGGCAGATGGATATGCACGGGTCTCGGGGAAACCCGGTGTGGTTATTACTGTCCCCGGCCCGGGAGCTCTTAATGTCATTACCCCTCTGGGTGAGGCGTATTCTGATTCTTCCCCCATGCTTTTTATTACCGTAGAGGTTGCTTCTTCTGAGATAAACTACAAACGGGGATACCTCCATGAAATGGATGACCAGATGGGAACCTTTAAATCCGTTGTTAAAAAAGCTTACAGAGTGAATTCGGCTGCAGAAATACCGGCGATCATCAGCAGGGCCTACAGAGAGGCAGGGGAAGACAGGCCGCGGCCGGTGTATGTTGAAATTCCCATTGATTTCTTAAAAGCAGAAATTCACCATACAGGAGAGGAAGAAAATTTAACACAAAGCTGTGACCAGATACGCCGTAAAGGTGTTGCAAAAGCAGTGGAACTGATAAAAAATTCCAGAAGACCTTTGATATATGCAGGAGTAGGGGCTGTGCATGCTGAAGCCGGAGAACACCTCATTGAGCTTGCTGAAAAGATGTGTGCACCCATAATGACCACCGTTAAGGGTAAAGGAGTAGTGCCCTATGATCATCCCCTCTCAATAGGTACATCGTGGTGCTCCCTGGTTAAAAACAGTGATATCGTAAAAGAGGCTGATGTAATTGTGTGTGTGGGAACCAGCCTTTCAGCCAGGACATGGAGGCACGGTAAGCTCCAGTTTAACGGCAGTATAATACACATTGATGTTGATCCCCGGAGCATAGGCAGAAATTACCCTGTTGAGGTTGGAATAGTGGGTGATGCGGCAGAGGCAGTGAGCTTGATTCTGGATGAATTGGGGAACTGGTCCAGGAAGGATGAAAATATTCTGCAGCAGGTGAAAACCCTCAGGGAGCAGGTTAAACAGGATTTAAGCAAACAGCCTGAGCTTTACAGCATTTTCTCTGCCCTGGAGGATGATTTGAAAAAAGGCGGCATAGTGGTATCAGACCTGACAATGGCTGGTATATGGGCCGGCAGGTACTTGCCGGTGTATAAACCCAGGACATTTTTGTTTCCCATGGAATTCGGCACCCTTGGATTCTCTCTGCCTGCTGCAATAGGAGCAAAGCTTGCCTGTCCTGACAAAAATGTTATCTGTATATCTGGGGATGGAGGTTTTCTCTTCAATTCCCAGGAGCTGTCAACAGCTGTAAAGCTTGGAATTGATCTGGTTGTGCTGCTTTTCAATGATGGGAGATATGGTTCCGTTAGAGTGAATCAGATAAAAACTTTTGGCCGACCGGCCGGATCGGACCTGTATAACCCGGATTTCGTGAAACTGGCAGAAGCCTATGGCACTAAGGGTGTCAGGATAGCCGAAATATCTGAGTTTGAGAAGGTGTATAGAGATGCGCTGAACAACACGGGAGTAAGTTTGATAGAAATACCGGCGGATTTCATGGAATCCTACTAATTCTGTAAAAATTAGCCCTGTTTATGGGATTATTTTTTAAATGGTTATACCTTTTAATCAGCAACCTTTATTTATATTGAGGCTGGACTTAATCAACGTTGCGTATGGCTTTTTGGATGGAATTCAGCACTCAGCCTGGT
>ENA-OSAI01000359-OSAI01000359.1-marine-sediment-metagenome-genome-assembly--contig:-NODE-359-length-19659-cov-8.128392_pt1 | contig 19659 bp, 21 predicted proteins | sample MGYA00237871_ERZ529316 | MGnify/ENA primary metagenome ERZ529316 (study PRJEB26369, sample SAMN03142814) | marine sediment metagenome | biome: marine; feature: borehole; material: sediment...
CCGGGTGCCGCCCCGCCCGCCGTCGGGCAGGCGTCCCGCCTCCACCGCCCGGCAGACGTCGGCAAGACACGACAGGCCCCCGACCTCCAGCCCCGGGACGGCCGCCGCCTCACAGGCGGAATCCGCGGGTAGGACCACGGTCCCCAGGCCTAAGGCCGGCAGTGACAGGCACATGGGGAGGACGCCCCGGCCGGGGCGGAGCCCTCCGTCCAGAGACAGCTCTCCGAGGAAGACCCAGCGCTCCAGGGGCCCCTCCGGGATCTGGCCGTCCGCGGCCAGGATGCCCACCGCGAGGGGGAGGTCGTACAGGGCCCCGGCCTTGGGGATGTCCCCGGGAGCGAGGTTGGCCACTATCCGTCGCACCGGGAAGGTGAACCCCGAGTTCGAGACGGCGGCCCGCACCCGGTCGCGGGCCTCTCTCACCGCGCGCCCGGGAAGGCCCACTATCTCGAAACAGGGAAGACCCGGCCCGATGTCGACCTCGACGGTGACCAGGTAGCCCTCCACACCGGTCACCCCGAGGCTGAAGACCCGTGACACCACCACCCGCACCCCCCGGACGGCCCGAAGGCCGGCACGTGCGAAGGCGGGTCATTCGCCGGGCCGGGGTGTTTCCCTTTCCTGGCCGCTAGGCGGGGTGACGGGGTGCCGGCCCGCCGGCTCCGGGCGGAACCGCTCTGTCCCCGCCACGGCCTCCTCGACGAGCCGGTCCACATCGAGGGCCTTCTCGGCCGCCTCGGCCTCCTCGACCGAGGGGCGGGTCCGCGGGTGGGCCGGGACGAACAGCGTGCAGCAGTCCTCGTAGGGCTGGATGGAGATCTCGTAGGTCCCGATGTCCCGGGCCCTGGCGATGATCTCCGCCTTGTCCAGGCCGATGAGAGGACGCAGGACGGGAAGGGTCGTCACGGTCTCTATGGCCGCCAGGCTCTCGAGAGTCTGGCTGGCCACCTGGCCCAAGCTCTCCCCGGTCACGAGGGCCGGGGCCTCCTCGGCCCGGGCCAGGCGCTCGGCCACCCGGAACATCATCCGTCGCATGACGGTGATCCTCAGGGGCTCCGGGCACCGGTCGCGGATGGCCGTCTGGATGTCCGTGAAGGGGCACACGCGGAGGTCCGGCACCGGGCCCCACTCCCCCAGCGCCCGGCACAGCTCGACCACCTTCTGCCGCGCCCGCTCCCCGGTGAAGGGGAAGCTCCAGAAGTGAAGGGGGATGACCACAAGACCCCTCTTCATGGCCATCCAGACGGCGACCGGGCTGTCGATGCCTCCGGAGATCAGGGCGACGGCGCGGCCGGACGCCCCGACCGGCAGCCCCCCCGGCCCGGGCACCTCCCGTCCGTAGACATAGGCCCCGTCGTCCCGTATCTCGACCCCTATCCTCAGGTCGGGCTCGTGAACGTCCACCGAGAGCTCGGGAACGGCCCGCAGGACCCCTCGGCCGACCGCGGCGGCCGCTTCAGGGGACGTCAACGGGAAGGACTTGTTCGGTCGCCTCACCTCGACCTTGAAGGTCCGCACCCCCGCCGTCCGGACCGCCTCCCGGGCCACGGAGGCGGCCGCCTCCCGGATGGCCTCGATATCGAGAGCGGCCCGTCTAGCCAGGGCCACCCCCACCACACCGAAGACCTTGGCCGCCGCCCCGACCAGCCGCTCGGCCTCCGCCGGGCCGCCCGCCTCGGGGCCGAGCTCGACCATGAGGCGGCCGTGCGCCTTGCGGAGTCTCCAGGACCGGCCTCCGGCGCCGTCACGCCCCACGGCCCGGTCCAGGGCCCGGGCGATGTTCCTTGACAGAACGCGCTCGAAATCGGGGCGGTTCCTGCCCTTCAGGGCCAGCTCCCCGTACTTGACCAGGAGAAGGTGGCTCACCGGCCTCCCCCTCCGTCCCCGACCGCACCACTGCCGCCGACCCCGGTGCGGCCGGCCTTGCGCCGGACCGCCCTCGCCCGACGGGCCCCACCCGGGCCCCGGCCCTTTCCCGCCAGCCGCCCGACGGCTTCCACCATAGCCCGAGCGGCCTGCTCTATCTCCTCCGCCGTGGTGAAGCGGGAGAGCGAGACGCGGATGGCCGAGCCGGCCACTTCCGGCGGACAGCCCATCGCCTCCAGGACGTGGCTCGGACGGCCGCGGTGGTGCGAGCTGCAGGCCGAGCCTGTCGAGACGTACACGGAGGACTCCTCGAGGTGGTGCTGGAGGACCTCCCCGGGCACGCCGGGGAAGGAGAGGCTCACGATGTGGGGCGCCGCCGCGCCCGGGTCCTCCGGACCGTTCACGACGACCGCCGGCCACCCTTCGCGCACGAGCCGGATGAGGAGCCGGCGGAGTCCCATCATGCGCTCGGCCGCCTCCTCGGTCCCGGCCGCCGCGAGGGCCGCCAGGGCGGCCCCGAACCCGGCGATTCCCGGGACGTTCTCCGTGCCGCTCCGCCGGCCAGCCTCGTGGCCCCCACCGTGGACAAGGGGGACGAGTCTCACCCCCGGTCTCACGTAGAGGGCGCCGACCCCCTTCGGACCGTGGGCCTTATGGGCGCTCACGCTGACGAGGTCCGCCTTCCAGGCCTCCACGTCGACGGTGAGCCGGCCGAGGGACTGGACCGCATCGACGTGGAAGAGCGGAAGCCCTTTCCGCCGGCCGGACGCCGGACGGCGGGCGGCGAGGCCCAGGCCGACCTCTGCCACGGGCTGGACGGCACCGACCTCGTTGTTCACATGCATCAGGCTGACCAGGAGGGTATCCTCGCGGACGGCGCCCAGGACCGTCTCGGCCCGCACGCGCCCGTCACGCTCGACCGGAACGAGGTCCACCTCAAGACCCATTCCGTCCTCGAGCCACCGGACCGCCTCCAGGACCGACGGGTGCTCGACGGCGGATACGACCACGTGCCGTCCGGCCCTGGCGTAGGCCCAGGCCGCACCCTTCAGGGCGAGGTTGTTCGCCTCCGAGCCGCCCCCGGTGAAGACGATGTCGCCGGCCCGGGCGCCCACGGCCGCGGCGACCCTCTCCCTGGCCGAGTCGACAACCGAGGCCGCCTCGAGACCCAGCCGGTGGCGTGAGGAAGGGTTGCCGTAGCCCTCCTCCATCGCCCGCCGGACGGCCTCGACCGCCTCCGGCACGGGACGCGTCGTCGCCGCGTTGTCCAGATACACGGCACCGCCGGTCATCCGGCCCACCACCTCCCCGCGTCGCGCAGTCGACAGCAGCGCGCCTCAGAGCTCAGAAGGCGTTGCGGACAAGGGTCACCCTCTCGGGGCGGCCCTCCGGGTCGAGCCAGACCTCTGCCACGTCACAGCGGCACGGAGGCAGGCGGTCCCCGAAGCGCCCGAGGTACCAGCTTGCGGCACGCCTGAGCCTCGCCCGCTTCCGGCCCTCCACGGCCTCCAGGCCGCCGCCGTAGGCCCCGGTCCGCCTGGCCTTCACCTCGATGAAGCACAGGACCTCCCCGTCGAGGGCGATGAGGTCTATCTCCCCGGCCCGACACCGGTAGTTCCGCTCGATGACCCGGTAGCCGACCTCCACCAGGTAGCGGGCTGCGGCCTCCTCCCCCACCCGGCCGAGGCCGGCCGCCCGGCCCCGGGGCCGGTCCCTTCTGCCGCCGCGCCGGGCGCACCCCCGCCCCGGGCCACCCTTCCCCGTCCTAACCACCGGCCGTCCGCACCCCGAGGCCGCCGAGGTCGTCCCCGGTCTCCCCGCGGCCGATGAAAGTCAGCCTGTGGGCGGGGCACGGGCCCAGCCGCCTCAAACCCTCCCGGTGCTCGGGGGTCGAGTACCCTTTGTTCCGTTCGAAACCGTAGCCTGGGAACCTCTTCGCTACCTGACGCATGATCCTGTCGCGTGTGACCTTGGCCACGACCGACGCGGCGGCGATAGAGGCGCACAGGCCGTCGCCGCCCACGACTCCTCGTTGCGGGAGGTCCAGGCCGGGGACCCGGAACCCGTCGACGAGAAGGAAGTCGGGCCGCTCCCCCAGCCTGGCCACGGCCCGGCGCATGGCCACGTAGGTGGCCTCGAGGACGTTGATCCTGTCCACGGTCCTAGGCCCGGCGACGCCGACGCCCACGCTCCGGCAGGCCCGCAACACCTCTCCGTACAGCTCCTCCCGCCGCTTCTCCGAGAGCTTCTTCGAGTCGTCGAGCCCCGGGACGACGGCACCGGCCCGCAGCACCACCGCGGCGGCGACAACCGGTCCGGCCAAAGGTCCCCGTCCGGCCTCGTCCATCCCGGCCACGACGGCCACGTCTGAAGGGCAGAGGACGGCTTCCGCCTCCAGCATCCCCGTAGCCCTCAGCCTCTCCCGGCGGCACACCTCCACCGCCCGCCTCAGACGCTCGCCGAGCCTGCGCACCCCGACCCGCCGGTCCCGGGCCAGGGCAAGAGCGAGTTCCTCGAGGCGCCGGATGTCTTCGGCCCGGCTGCGGTGCGGCGGAGGCACGTCGAGCTCGGAGACGAAGGCCTCCACCTCGGCGAGGGTCATGCGGCCGAGGTCGACTCTAGCCGGCATGGGCCGGACTTCCCCTTCCCGCGTCGTCCGGCGGCCGTTCGAGGCTGACCAGCCCGAAGCGGCCCTCCCTGAAGTCGCGCACGAGCGCCGCCGCAGCCCGCTCGAGGTCAGGGCGGCCCCCGCTCCTGAGGTGGCCCCGCGCCTCGGCGAAGCGCTCCAGGAGGCCGAAGGCGGCGGACTCCTCCCCACGACACAGCTCGGCCGGCAGCCGGCCGGCTTCGGCGAGCAGGTCGAGGGCGAACAGGGCGACCTGGGTGACCTCGAAGGCGTGGGCCGGCAGGATGCCGAGGAGAGCCAGTCTCAGGGCCACCGGCTCCGGCAGCCTCCCCGGGACCAGGATACCCGGCAGGTCGAGGAGTTCCAGCCCGTCCCCGGCCCTCAGCCACTGCTTGCCCCGTGTCACTCCGGGGCGGTCGCCGGTCCGGGCCGAGGCCCGGCCGCAGAGCCGGTTTATGAGGGTGGACTTGCCGACATTGGGAAGCCCCACGACCATGGCCCGGACCGGAGCCCGCGGCGACCTCGCCCGCCCGAGCTCTCTTGCCAGCCCGGCGATTATCCGCACCTCACGGCCCCGCCCGCCGGAGAAGACCGTCACCCCGTCACCGGAGGGAGAGGTCCGCCCGAGGAACTCGACCCACCGGCGCGTGACCGAGGGGTCCGCGAGGTCGGCCTTCCCGAGGACCGTGAGGACGGGACGGCCGGGCACCAGACCCTTGAGTCCCGGATGGCGCGTGGCCCGCGGCGCCCTGGCGTCGGCGACCTCGATGACTAGCCCTACAAGGGGGAGGTTCTCACGGATCAGCCGGCGGGTCTTGGCCATCTCCCCGGGGAACCAGGTGGAGGCAGCCGCCGCCCTCCGGCCGCCACCCGTCCCGCCGGCGCCGGCCGCACCGCTCACCCAAGCCATTTTGCCCGCCACAAGGGCCACCAGAGGAGGAAGGCCCGCCCCTTGATGTTCTCCTGCGGGACGAAGCCCCAGATGCGGCTGTCCTCGCTCTCGGGCCGGTTGTCGCCCAGCACGAACACTGTCCCTTCGGGCACGACCCTCTCCTGGTAGTCGGGGTAGCGGGAACGGTCAGGGGTGACGGGGTAGGCCGACTCGTCGAGGAGTCGACCGTTGATATAGACGTTACCGTCCCGGATGGCGACCCTCTCCCCGGGCAGGGCGATGACCCTCTTTATGTAGTCGCGGGACGGGTCGAGCGGGTAGCGGAAGACGATGATGTCGCCGCGTGCAGGCGGCGAAAGAGCGTAGGCGAGCTTGAAGACGAACACGCGCTGGGAGGTGAAGAGGGTCGGCTCCATGCACGAGCCCTCGATGGTGAAGGACTCCAGGACGAAGAACCTGATGGGCAGGGCGAGGGCGGCACACAGGATGACCGTCTTGACCCAGTCCCACAGCACGGCCCAGAAGCCGGCCTCCTCCCGGGCCACCGTCCCACCGCATGTATCCTCCATCCGGGACCCTCCCGTCCCTCCACACACCTAGCTGCACCCCGCCGCCGCGTCGACCTGCTCGACGGGGTGAGAGCTTGCCGTCAGGGACCCTCCTCGGAGGGAAGGCCGACCGGTCCGCGCTCACGGGCCTCGACCAACTCGAGCGCCCGCCGCGCCCCCGTCCTGAGCAGCCGGCGGCCATCCTCTTCCGTACCTACTTCTTCCTCTTCTCCTTGACCCGGGCGGCCTTGCCCACCCGCCTGCGCAGATAGTACAGACGGCTGCGACGGACGTCACCCCGGCGGAGAACCGTGACACTTTCCAGTCTCGGCGAATGGAGGGGGAACGTGCGCTCCACCCCGACACCGTAGGTGACCCGGCGCACGGTGAAGGTCTCCGAGAGCCCGCCCCCCCTCCGGCGGATGACGATGCCTTCGAACGGCTGGACGCGCTCACGTCCGCCCTCGACCACCTTGAAGTTCACCCTCACGGTGTCACCGGGTCGGAACTCGGGAACCCGTTCCTTCATCTGTCGTCCTTCCACGACCTTCATGACGTCCATTTCTGTCGCCGCTCCCTTCAGTCCCGGCCGCGGCCCAGTTCCTCTGTCCCGGCCGCCCGCTTCCCGGAGCCCTCGACCAGCTCGCGCAGGACCCCCAGGTCCTCTCTGGTCAGCCGGGCCCCGAGCAGCAGTTCAGGCCGTCTTTCCAGCGTCCGGCGCAGGGACTCCCTCCTGCGCCACTTCCTCACCATCTCATGGTTCCCCGAGAGAAGCACCTCGGGCACGGTCCGACCCCGCACTTCGGCCGGCCGTGTGTAGTGCGGATGCTCCAGGAGCCCCTCGACGAAGGACTCCTCGAGAGCCGAGGCCGCCCGCCCGAGCACCCCGGGCACCAGCCGGGCGACCGCATCGATGACCACCATAGCGGGGAGTTCCCCGCCCGTCAAGACGTAGTCTCCGATGGAGAGCTCCTCGTCGACAAGGGCCTCCCGGACCCTCTCGTCCGTCCCTTCGTAATGCCCGCAAAGCAGGACCAGCCGCTCACATGCGGCCAGCCTCCGCACCGTCTCCTGGTCGAGAGGCCGTCCCTGAGGCGTGAGGTAGACCACATGCGCCCCGGGGACCTTCGGTCCCGTCCTGCCTCCGGGGGCCTCCGGCCCGTGCGAGGCGCCGGTCCGGGGGGCGTCCCAGCCGGGGAACAGCTCGTCGAAAGCCCGGAAGAACGGCTCGGCCTTCAGCACCATCCCGGCGCCGCCGCCGTACGGATAGTCGTCCGCCGTCCGGTGCCGGTCCTCCGTCCAGTCCCGGAGGTCGTGGACATGGATCTCGATGAGTCCCTCCTCCTGCGCCCGTCCGAGGATGCTCGACCCGAGCGGCCCGGGGAACATCTCGGGGAACAGCGTCAGGACGTCAATCCTCATCATCGTCACCCCACACCCTCTGCGGGCGGACGACCATGCGTCCCGCATCAGGGTCTATGGTGAGCACCACGTCCTTGAGGGCCGGGACAAGCATCTCGTCCCGGCCCCCGCGCGAGGACTCGGGCGCCACGACGAAGACGTCGTTGGCCCCAGTCTCGATGATGTCCCTCACTGTCCCCAGGACCCGGCCTGCCTCGTCTTCCACCTTGAGGCCCAGAAGCTGGAAGCGGTACCACGACCCCTCCGGCAGGGGCTTGACCTCCCCGACCGGAATCTCCAGGAAAGCCCCCCGCAGGGCCGCCGCCTGCTCCCGGGTGGAGACCCCTTCAAGGGTCAGAACGGTCGAGGACCCGGCTTTCCTGGCCGAGGTGATCCGACGCCACTCCGAGGACCCCTGCGCGAGAGAGGACCGCCTGGTGACCCGGACCTCCTCGAGTTCCAACAGGCGCCCGGGGAACTCCGAGAGCGGGCGCACCTTCAGGGCCCCGAACCGCCCGACCGGACCGAGGACGACCCCCACGGCGATGAACTCGGGATGGGGCCGCGCTCTGGTCACGGTCCCGCCTCATCTCGACACGACATCGATGGTCACGTACCTGGCGCGGGGTCCGCCGGCTGTCCTGAGGACCTTCCGGATGGCCTTGATGATGCGCCCCTGGCGTCCGATGACGCGACCGACGTCCTCAGGTGCGACCTCCAGGACGAGGATGGTCTGCGCCTGGCGACGCTCCTCGGTCACCTTCACGGCCTCAGGGTTGGACACGATGGCCCGCACGATGACCTTCAAGAGCTCGACCTGCACCTGTCCCGCCCCGCCTAGGCCTCGGCCTTCTCGTCCTCGACCCGGGAGGACCGGCGCCGCTCCTCGAACTCCTTCAGGACGCCCTCCTGGCGAAGGAGGGCCAGGACCGTATCTGTCGGCTGCGCTCCGCGCTCGAGCCACTTTATGGTCTTCTCCCGGTCGACCCGGAACTCCGGGGTCGGGGGCGTCGGGTTGTAGTGGCCTATCTCCTCGATAAAGCGCCCGTCACGGGGCGACCTTGCGTCGGCGACCACCACACGGTAGGCCGGCGCCTTCTTCGCCCCGATGCGCCTGAGCCTTATCTTGACCGCCACTCGCCCTATCCACCTCCTGTTGGGACCTATCTCATCAGCCTGGAAAGACCGCGGGCGTCCTTCCCTGCCGCTGTGAGTCTCTTTATCAGCTTCCTCGTCTCGGAGAACTGCCGGAGGAGGCGGTTCACCTCCGCGGTCGTCGTCCCGCTCCCGGCGGCGATCCGCCGCCGCCGGCTGCCGTCGATGATCGACGGGTCGCGTCTCTCCTCCCGGGTCATCGAGCAGATGATGGCCTCGACCCGACCGAACTGCTTCTCGTCCACATCGAGCCCTTTGAGCCCACGGAGCCTGCCGACACCCGGGAGGAAGCTCAAGAGCTCCTGCAGCGAACCCATCTTGCGGACCTGCCTCAGCTGGTCCAGGAAGTCGTCCAGGGTGAACTCGTCCCGCCTGAGTTTCCTCTCCAGCTCTCTGGCCTTCTCGGCGTCGAAAGCCGCCTCGGCCCTCTCCACGAGGGTCACGATGTCGCCCATGTCGAGAATCCTCGAGGCCATGCGGTCGGGGTGGAACGGCTCGAGGTCGTCGATCTTCTCGCCCGTCCCCACGAACTTGATCGGCCGTCCGGTCACAGCCCTCACCGAGAGGGCCGCCCCGCCGCGGGCGTCACCATCCAGCTTGGTCAAGACAACCCCGTCTATACCTACTTCCCGCGAGAACGTCTCGGCCACGCCCACGGCTTCCTGACCGGTCATGGCGTCGAGGACCAGCAGGGTCTCCGCCGGACGGGCGACCTCCCGCACCTTCTTGAGCTCCTCCATGAGGGCCTCGTCCACATGGAACCGGCCCCCGGTGTCGATGATGACCACGTCACAGCCGCGTGTGCGAGCCTCGGAGAGGCCCGAGGTGATGATGTCGAGGGTCGCCCGGACGGCTTCGGGGGAATCAGGTTCCGGTGGGGTGAAACCCGTCGGGCCGGTCCAAACGGGCAGACCGTGACTTCGACCGAGCTGGGCCAACTGGTCCCGGGCCGCGGGTCGCCTGAGGTCGGCTGCGATGAGCAGGGGCAGGCGCCCCTGGCGGGAGAGATGTCGGGCGAGCTTGGCCGCCGTGGTCGTCTTGCCCGACCCGTGCAGGCCGACGAGCATGATGACCGACGGCGGACGCGGGGCGAAGGCTATACCGGCCCGCTCTCCGCCCATCAGCCGCGCCATCTCGTCGTGGACGATCTTCACGACCTGCTGGCCCGGAGCGACGCTCGCCAGCACTTCCCGGCCGACGGCCCGCTCGCGGACCCGGGCCACGAAGTCCTTGACGACCTTGTAGTTGACGTCAGCCTCGAGCAGGGCGAGCTTGATCTGGCGCACCGCCTCGTCGACGTCGCGCTCGGAGAGCTTGCCCCGAGCCTTGAGCCGGCGGAAGACGTTGTTGAGTCTGTCGGTCAGCTGCGTGAAAGGCATCATGACCCCCCGCCGAAGTCACAGGGGTATTTTATCTCTCGCAGACCAGCGATTGCAACGCGCCGAGGTTCTCAGGCCGATGAGGCGCCCGGCCCCTGGACCCGGCCAGAGGTTCCGAGCAGGGTCCCGGCATAGACGAGCGGGTCGAACGGTACGAGGTCCTCGCACCCCTCCCCGACGCCGACGAACTTCACGGGTGCTCCAAGCTCCTTCCTGATGGCCAGGACCACTCCGCCGCGGGCGGTCCCGTCGAGCTTGGTGATGACGATCCCCGTCAGGGACACGGCCTCGTCGAAAGCCTTCGCCTGCTGGACGGCGTTCAGGCCGGTCGTCCCGTCGATGACGAGCAGGGTCTCGTGGGGCGCTCCGTCCGCCTCTCGGGCCAGGACCCGCCTTATCTTCTTGAGCTCCTCGATGAGACCTTTCCTCGTGTGCAGGCGGCCGGCCGTGTCGACGAGAACGACATCCTTCCCCCTGGCCCGGGCCGCCCGCATTCCGTCGAAGGCCACCGCGGCCGGGTCGCTCCCCGGACGGTGGTGGACGAGGTCCAGCCCGAGCCGCTCGGCCCAGGCTCGAAGCTGTTCGGTGGCCGCCGCCCGGAAGGTGTCGGCCTGCACCAGGAGAGGCCGCCGTCCCTCGGCGGCCAGGCGCCAGGCCAGCTTGGCCACGGTGGTGGTCTTTCCGGAGCCGTTGACCCCGACGACCAGGATGACCGCGGGGTCGGCCCCGGGCGGCGGAAGGTCGAGGTCCCCGGGCGGCCCGAGCCTCTCCGCAAGGACCGCGGCCAAGAGGCGGCGGAGGCCCTCGCCGTCGGCCACACCCTCCCGTCCCGCCCTCTCCCTGACCTCGGCGACGACGTCCTCCGCCGCCTGGACACCCGTGTCGCCCGAGACGAGGGTCTCGACGAGTTCCTCGTAGAGTTCCTCGTCCACGCGGCGCCCCAGGTTGAGCACCCGCCTCAAGGCGGCCCCGAAGCCGCTCCGGACACGGCCGAGCCCCTCAGAGAGACGCCCCGCCACCGGCGGCCACCTCCCTCTCGAGACGTCGGCCGAACTCGTCCCTATCCTCGAGCCTCACCGACACCAGACGGGAGACGCCGTCCTCACCCATCGTCGCCCCGTAGAGGTTCTCGGCCATCTCCATGGTGAGCTTGTTGTGGGTGATGAGGATGAACTGGCTCCGGCCCTTCGAAGCCACCTGGAGCACAGCCGCGATGAAGCGCCGCACGTTGACGTCGTCCAGTGGCGCGTCGAGCTCGTCGAGAAGGACGAACGGAGACGGGCGGACCTCCAGGAAGGACAGGAGGAGGGCCAGCGCGGCCAGAGCCCGTTCACCGGCCGAGAGGAGGGCGAGGGTCTGGAGCTTCTTGGACGGGGGCTCGACGAGGACCTCCACCCCGCTCTCTAGGAGGTCGTCCCGGTCGGTCAGCACGAGGTCACCCCGGCCGCCGCCGAACAGTTCAGGGACCCACGCCCGGAAGCGCCGTCTCACGGCGAGGAACGCCTCTTCGAAGCGTCGGGCCATCGTCTCGTCCATCTCCTCGACCAGACGCAGCAGGCTGCTGCGCGCTTCCTCGAGGTCCTGCGCCTGCCCGCGAAGGAACTCCACGCGCTGGGTGAGGCGCCGGTGTTCGTCGATGGCCCCGATGTTGACGACCCCGAGGCCGGCCATCTCACGGCGCAGTTCCTCCACGCGGGCCGAGACCTCCGCGTCGCTCAGGCCGGAGGCCTCAGGCCCGGACCTGCAGGCCCTGGACTCCCAGTCCTCGCCGTAGTCGCGTCTTAGGCGCCTCGCAGCCACTTCCACCTCGGCTTCGATGCGGGCGAGGCGCGTCTCGTCACGGCGCTCGCGGTCGGTGAGGTCGGCCAGTTCGGCCCGCACCCGGGCCAGCTCCGCCTCGACGGCCGCCAGCCTCTCCGCCGTCTCGCGCCGCCTCTCCTTCCAGGCCTCGAGGTCCTCCGTCGTCCGCGGCGCGGCCGCCCGGGAGGACTCCAGGCGCCTCCGCAGGACCTCGAGGTCTTCGAGGGCCTTCTTCCTCTCCTCCTCGAGCTTCTCCAGGCGCGACGAGAGCCTGGCCCGGTCCTCGGCCACCCTCCCCATCTCCTCGGAGAGTCCCTGCTCCTCAGACCGTCCGGACCGCTCCTGCTCTTCCAGGGTCGCCACGAGGACCTTGAGCTCGTTCACACGTCCGTTGACAGCGCCCAACTCTTCCTCTTCGGCCCTGACCTGAGCCTCCCGCAGGGTGATGTCCTCCCGGAGCTGCCTTTCCCGTCCTTGCAGGCCCGCCAGCCTCTCTTTCAGCTCCCGGGCCCCCTCTTCCAAGGCCAGCCGCCGCCGCTCGAGTTCGGGCAGCTCGAGCCTTGAGGCCTCGACCCGCTCCCTGAGGAAAGTCGACCGCCTGCGTTTCGAGGAAACCTCCTCCGACAGCTTGGTCCTCTCCAACGTCAGGGACTCGAGCCGGGAGGCCATGGCCGCCCGTTCCGCGCGCAGCCGGGTCAGGCGTTCCTCGGCCGCCGTGCGTCTCCGGGCCAGCGCCGCGGCTTCTGCCGCCCGCTCTTCCAGGTCCTCCCTCAGCCGCCGCATCTCACGCATCCGGGCCAGGGTGTCACCGCCGGCCGGGGCTCCGGGGGTCCCCGGCCCGGTGCTGACGGCCCCGCCGGGTCTGACGATGACCCCGTCGGGCGTCACCGCGCGCCTCCACCTTCCGCCCTCGACAAGGGCCAGGGCCTCGTCGAGGTCCTGCGCGAGGACCGTACCCCCCAGGAGGTAGTCCACGACGGGGCGCAGCTCGTCCGGGCAGGCCACTTTCCCGGCAAGGGAGGCCTCGGCGTCGGCCCTTCCGGTGCGGCCGCGTCCCTGCAGATAACGGCGCACAAGGTCGAGCGGGACGACGACCACCGGTCCTGCACCCTCCGCCCGGAGGTAGGAGACATATCGCCTGAGGTCCTCCGCGGTGCGCACGACGAGGGCGTCGGCGAACCGCCCGAGGGCGGCCTCCACGGCCCGGCGGTCCCCGTCAGGCACCTCGATCTCCTCACCCAGGACCCCGATGAAGCCGGCCCCCGCCGTACCGCGGTCTCTGGACGCGGCCACGACAGCGAGAGCCGGGCGTGACCACCGCCTTTCCGCCGCCAGCGAGGCTTCGAGCGAGGCCTTTCTCGCCTCGAGGTCCCGGAGGGCAGCCTGCACCCCCTCCGATGACCTGGCCAGGGCGGCCAGCTCGTCCAGCAGGGCCGTCTCCTGCCGCTCGACTTCAGCGAGGGTGCCGGCGGCGCCTTCGACCTCGGCTTCGAGTTCCTCCACGCGCTCTCGGGCCTCGTCCGTCTCCCTGGTGAGCCGGCCCAGTTCCTCCCGGGCGGAGGCAGCCTCACGCTCGAGCTTCTCCGCCTCAGCCCTGAGACGCGAACCCTCCTCCTGGGCCCCGGTGAGGTCATAGCGGCAGGCGCCGGCCTGGCTCATGACCTCCAGGAGCTCCGTCTTCGCTCTTTCGAGGTCGGACCTGCGGGCGGCCAGGGTCGCCGACAGCGACTGCCGCTCGGCTTCGAGCTCGGCCAGGTCCCGCCTGGCGGCCGACAGTCTCTCCGCCCTGGCCGCCTTGGCTGAGGCAGCCTCCTTCCGCCTGACTTCAAGGCGCTCGCGCCAGGCCTCCAGCCTGTCGAGTTCCTCCCTCACCAGGCCGGCCTCGCGCTCCCGGTCGGCGACGAGCTTCTCGAGGGACCGCACCTCCCCGGCCAGCTCCCTCAGGGCGGCGTGGGTGGCCGCGCTTTCCTGCTCCTTCCGGGCCAGCATGTCGCCGAGCTCCTCCTGTGCCGTCCGGAGGGTCCTCACCTCGGCTTCGAGCCTGGCTTCGCGTTCGCGGAGGGCCGCCGCCCGCTCTCTGACCTCGGCCAACCGCCCGGCCGTGGCCCGGGTCCTGGCCTGGAGGCGGGTCATGTTCCGGTACTCGAGCCACAGCTCGAGCCCTTCAAGCTCGTCGCGGCAGGCCACGAACCTCCGGGCCACGGCCGCCTGACGGTCCAGGGAGGCGATCTGGGCCTCGAGTTCGGAGACGATGTCCGAGACCCGCTCCAGGCGTCCCGAGACTTCCTCGAGCCTGGACAGGGCCTCACGCTTCCGGGTCCGGTGCAGAGCGATGCCGCAGGCCTCGTCGAAGAGCGACCTCCGGGCCTCGGGCGAAGCGAGGAGGACCTCGTCTATCCGCCCCTGCCCGATGATGGAGTAGCCCTCCTTGCCGATGCCGGTCCCGGCCAGGAGCTCCGTGATGTCCCGGAGCCTCGCCGGAGAGTCGTTCAGAAGATACTCGCTCTCACCGGACCGGTACAGCCTCCGGGTGATGCACACCTCTGTGAAGTCCAAGGGAAGGGTGCCGTCCTCGTTGTCGAGGACGAGAACCACCTCGGCGAAACCGGTAGGCCGGCGGGTGCTCGACCCTTTGAAGATGACGTCCTCCATGCGGGCGCAACGCAGGAGGCGGGGGTTCTGCTCCCCGAGAACCCACCGCACCGCGTCAGCGATGTTGCTCTTGCCGGCCCCGTTGGGGCCGACTATGGCCGACACGCCGGGTCCGAACTCGAGCACCGCGCGTTCGACGAAAGACTTGAACCCCTGGATCTCGAGGCGCTTAACCAGCAACCACGACACCACCCGGCGTCGGACTCGTCTCCAACAAAAAACCCGTCACCGTCACGATGAACGGGTTCTAGAAAAAGACTACCCAGGGATGAGACCGGTTCACTCTTTCTATCTCTGTGTCATCCGCCCCCGTTCATTCGCCTTCTTTACTTCTCGGGGGCGGCGGGAGCGGCGGCGTCGGCCGACTCCGGCGGCGCCTGCTTCCCCTCCACGATGAATCTTATCGCCGTGCGCTCTTCGCCGTTGATCTCGATCTCGGTGAAGGCCGGGATGCAGACCAGGTCGATGCCGTTCGGAGCCACATATCCGCGGGCGATGGCGATCCCCTTCACCGCCTGGTTGACCGCGCCGGCACCGATGGCCTGGATCTCCACTTCGCCCTTTTCCCTGAGGACCGCAGCCAGCGCACCGGCAACCGACTTTGGTTTCGACTGGGCTGAAACCTTTAGAACGTCCATGTGCCTGTTCAGCCTTCCTCTCCGAGGGCGTGATGGCGTCGGCTTACAAGCCTGCGGCCCGCCCAGAAACGATGATACCAGGTTTTCGCCTGTCACCCCATCATTTCCTGCCGTTGGATACCTCCGCTGCGGAGCACTTCACCGGCCGCGGCCTGTTCGGCCTCCTTCTTCGTCCTTCCCGTGCCGCGGCCGGCCACCACTCCGTCCACGGTCACCTCGACGGTGAAGACCTTCTCGTGTTCCGGCCCGCTCGTCTCGACCAGTCGGTAGACGACCTCTCTTCCCGCCGCCTGGGCCGCCTCCTGAAGAGCCGTCTTGTGGTCGAGGAGGGGACCCTCGGCCGCCCTGTCGACGAACGGTCCCAGCCACCGGGCCACGAAGGTCTCGGCCCCCCGGACGCCGGAGCTGAGGTAGACGGCGCCGACCACGGCCTCGAACGCGTCGGCGAGCACGGACCTCCGGCGGCGTCCTCCTGACGCCTCCTCCCCCTTGCCCAGGCGCAGGTGTTCGCCGAGGCCCAGGTCTTCAGCCGCCCGGAAGAGCGCCTGCTCTGAGACCACGGCCGCCCGGAGCCGGGTGAGCTCCCCCACTCCGGCCTCCGGGAACCGCTCGCAAAGGAGCCGGGCCACCGTGAACTGCAGCACGGCGTCCCCGAGGAACTCCAGCCTCTCGTTGTCACCCCGCGGGCACAGGGCCGGGTTCTCGTTGGCGAACGACGAATGGGTGAGGGCGGTCTCGAGAAGACCGCCCTCGACCCGGACTCCGAGACGCCTGCGGAGACCGCCCAGACCCGGCCCGGATCCGGCAGACCGTCCGAAGAGCCTCATCTCATCTCATCCGGCGTGCCGCACGATGTAGTTGACGGCGTCTCCCACCGTCTTCAGTTCTTCGGCCGCCTCGTCGGGGATTTCGATGTCCCACTCCTGCTCGATGGCCATGACCATCTCCACGATGTCCAGGGAGTCGGCGTCGAGCTCCTCGAGAGTGGACTCCATGCTTATCTCCTTCTCATCAATCCCCAGCTGGTCGGCAAGCATCGACCTGAGCTTCTTGAAGACCGCTTCGACGTCTGCCACCCGGGGTCACCTCCTGTTCTCGAACGTGCCACCTTGCTGTCGAGCCTCGGGGCCGCTTCACGGTTGATAGTATACCAATCCCAACGTGCCCGGTCCGGCGTGGGTTCCTATGACCGGACCGAGGTCGGTGACGATGAACTCGCGGACACGCGTGGCCTTCTCGACCATCTCCTTGAGCTCGCGAGCCCTCTCGAGGCAGTCGGCGTGGACGATGCAACAGTCCGTGTCCCTGTCCGGCTCAAGGTTCTCCGTCATGATCTCGACCATCCGCGGCAGGACCTTCTTTGCGCCCCTCACCTTCTCGAGGGGCGCCACGAGCCCGTCCTCGAGAGTGAGCAGGGGCTTGATGGAGAGGAGGCTCCCGATGAGGCCCTGGGCCCTGCCGATGCGCCCGTTGCGGACCAGGTACTCCAAGGTGTCGACGGCGAAGACGACCTTTATCTTCTCCATGGTCTCCCTGACGAGAGCCGCGACCTCCTCAAGGCTCCGGCCCTCCTTCGCCGCCCGCCCGGCACGGATCGCCGCCAGTCCGAAGTGCATGGACGCACCCCGCGTGTCGATGATCTCGACCCTGGCCTCCTTGTTCTCCACCATGGCCTTCCCAAGTTCAGCCGACTGGAGGGTCCCCGAAAGGGCCGCTGAGATATGCAGGGACAGCACCGGTGAGCCGTCCCCGGTCAGTTCCTCGTAGACCTTGGCGAAGTCGCCAGGAGCGGGTTGGGACGTCCTGGGATGGTGAGGACTAGTGGTCAACTTCTCGTAGAACTCCGGCGGCGACATCTCGACCCAGTCCAGGAACACCTCGTCCCCGAAGTGGACGTTCAGTGGAACGACGGTTATCCCGAGTTCCTCGGCGATATCACGGGGGATGTCGGCCGTGCTGTCGACGACCACCTTGACCTTAGACATCCTCGTTCCCTCCTTCCGGACCGGATGCCGCCCGGTCCGGGGTCTATCCTTTCCGGCCGGAAAGCCGCACCTCTCCCTAGGCCTCACCCGCCTCCGCCCGCCCGTGCCCCCTCGGAAGGACCGCGACCTGCTCAGAGATTAGCTCGAGCATGCGGCCCTCGACGAAGCGTTCGGCGACCTTGATGCCTTGAGCGATGGCCCTGGCGTTGGAGCTCCCGTGGCACTTGATGCAGGCTCCGTTGACTCCCAGGAAGGGCGCTCCCCCGTACTCGGTGTAGTCGAGCCGGTTCTTGAGAGCGCGCAGCGAGGGCAGAAGCAGAAGAGCGCCGACCTTCCCCCGCAGGGTCCGGCCGAACTCCTCTTTCATCAGGGAGAAGAGGCCCTCGGCGAAGCCCTCGAGGAACTTGACGACGACGTTCCCGGTGAAGCCGTCCGTGATGAGAACGTCCACCGCACCGGCGACGGCGTCGCGCCCCTCGACGTTGCCGGCGAAGTTGAGGCCCGGGGTCTCGGCCAGAAGGGCGTGGGCCGCCCTGGCCACCTCGCTCCCCTTGGCCGCCTCCGCCCCTATGTTGAGAAGGCCGACGCGGGGATGGGTCCGGCCCATGACCTTCTCGGCGTAGACCGCCCCCATCACCCCGTAGGCCTGCAGGTGCTCCGGCCGCGCGTCCGCGTTGGCGCCGAGGTCCAGAAAGAGGAACTCCCGTCCCCCAGGGGCCAGGCTCGGGAAGACCGTCGCAAGGGCAGGCCTCGGCACCCCGCGGATGCGCCCGAAGGCCCTGAAGGCGCCGGCCATGAGGGCCCCCGTGCTCCCGGCGGAGACGAAGGCGTCGGCCCGGCCGGCCCGGACCAGGTCGAGCCCGACGACGATGGTCGAATCCTTCTTGCGGCGCAGAGCCGCCACCGGCGCCTCGTCGGGGCCGATGACCTCTGTCGCGCTGACGAGCTCGAGACGGCCGTGGACCAAGGCCTCCTCGCCCGCTCGGCCGAGGAGCGGCCGCACCCGGTCCTGGGGCCCTACGAGGACTATCTTGCGGGAAGAGCCCTCCGCGGACACGGCCAGGCTGACGGCCGCCTCCACCGGGGCCTCGGGGGAGCGGTCTCCCCCCATGGCGTCAACGGCTATCCTCACGTCATCCCACCCTCTTCCCCGCCGCCATGCACGGCGAAGACGACGAACTTGCCCCTGAAGACGAGGTCGTCCCCCACCCAGGTCTGCACAAGGACGACCAGCTTCTTCCCCTTCCGCCGGATGACCTCGGCTTTGGCCAGGAGCTTCTCCCCCACCCTCACCGGCCGCTTGAACTTCACGTTGGCCAGCCCGGTCAGCGCCGCCGGAGAGTCGACCAGGGCGATGGCCAGCGAATCGGCCTGCGCGAAGATAAAGTGCCCGCGCACGATTCCCGTGCGCTCGAAGGCCATGTCCTCCGTTGTCGTCAGGGTGGAGACGGCCTTCTCCTCGATGGTGATGTCGATGAGGTCGCCCACGATCTCCTTGGAGCCGAGGGAGCGGACCCGGCTGTAGGTGCGCCGGGCCACCTGTTTGACGCGTTCTCTTAGCTCGGGTATCCCGAGGCTGAGGCGGTCGAGCCGTATGGTCTGGACGCTCACCCCGAAGGCCTCGGCGAGGTCCTCGTCGGTCAGGAACGGATTGGCCTCCAGCTTCCGCGTGAGGCGCTCGAGGCGTTCGGCCCTCGACAGGCCTCTCCTGGCACCGACGGCCTTACCGGGGCTACGCCGCATCGCACTGTGACCTCCTTATAAGGACCTGACCTTATGAGTAGGGTATAGGATACTCAGAAGGAAGGCGGAATCCTTCTTCTCAGACCCTGAAATGGAGGACGGTGCTTCAAACGGGGAGCGGTCCTTCGGCTGGGTGCGACGGGGTGGGACGGCAGGCGGCCCCATGGACATGGGCCCTGTCGAACGTCATGGCTGATGCCGGGGTTCCTCCCGGCACCAGCCACTCATCCGCCGCACCGCTCCGCGCGGGAGCGTGCCGGCGATGCCGAAGGGTGCAGTGCTGCCGCGCCGCTCCTTCGGTCGTCAACCCACGGTCGCGCCGAAGCCCTGCTCCTGGGCCGCCTTCCTCACCCTGCCGGCCGGCAGTATGGACTCGACCTTCGCCGGAACGAGACCGTGGGGCATGAAGAGCACCACCAGCATGATGACCAGGCCCATGAGGGTGTACTCGAGCCACATCGGGTCTATGCCCCATGCCAGGAGAAACCCGAAGAGGGTGCTCCTGTAGGTTATGATCAGCGTCCTGGCCACCGTCAGCATCAGCACGCCCAACACGACGCCCCTGTTGCTTCCTATCCCGCCGAGCATCATGTAGGCCCAGGGCCAGAAGGTCCAGGTCAGCCTTGTGAACCCTATCGCCGTGCAGGTGCCGGCATAGATGACGTACAAGGCCCCGCCGACGGCCGCCAGGGCGGAGCCGATCATGAGGCTCTGCGTCCTAATGCTGACGATGTCCTTGCCGCAAACAGCCGCGGCCACGTCGCAATCCCGCACCATGTGCAGGGTCCTGCCGAAGGGCGACCTTGTGAGCTTCTCCAGGTAGAGGTACACCAGGAAGGCCATGATGACGGCGACTATGACGATGACCTGGAACCTGGAGCCCCACACCACCCGGAAGGGATCCGGGACGAAGACGGCGGTCGTTCCGCCCACCAGCGGCTCCCAGTTGTGTCCCACCCACATGAAGAAGTCCC
>ENA-OSAI01000362-OSAI01000362.1-marine-sediment-metagenome-genome-assembly--contig:-NODE-362-length-19548-cov-11.307649_pt1 | contig 19548 bp, 20 predicted proteins | sample MGYA00237871_ERZ529316 | MGnify/ENA primary metagenome ERZ529316 (study PRJEB26369, sample SAMN03142814) | marine sediment metagenome | biome: marine; feature: borehole; material: sediment...
TCGGCCTGGCTCACAGATTGACTGACCAGGCTGCTGCTAAAGCTCTGGCAGGCTTTCTGTTCTGCTGTGCATCCATGTGTCAAAGGATGATCTCGGACGTCCTGACCTCAAACTTCTTTCGCCTTTGGCTCTACTAACCCCGGTTAGCCCCTTGAACTAAAACACTGCACCGGAATCGGTCAGCGCAAGCGTATGTTTTCATCCTTGTGATGCTACTGTAGATGCGGCATGTATGTCTTGACAGTTTTGGAGAAAGTCATAACGATTTAACCATTGACCGGATTAGGTTTGCATGGCATTTAACTTAACTAAAATGGAAAAAAACCTTTTTTGTTATTTATTACTATGGCTATGTGGTTAACTCAACATAGGTGACCGTAGGAGTAGAAGTGCATGCTACTTGAAGTCTGTCAAACAGCCAGTTCTGTATCTAGTGGTGCTAAAAACGATAACAGAATTTTTGTTAATATTAAACAAAAATAATAATGCAAAATTAGCAGGATAGTCATGTTTTATTTTACCATTCAATAATTTCCATTTTACACAAACTGCCTTTTTCATTAAGTTTATACTGCTTTAAAAAATTTATTTTTTTAATAAATATTAGAAGCGCTTTTAGTTTTAAGTTCTGTAGGTTTAGTTAGGAGGAACAATGATGGCAGCTTTGTAAACGATAACTTCAGTTTAAGTTATTTAGATTTTGCGTATAGTTTACTTTTGAATAAGAACGACTATGCGGAACTTTTTGAAGCAAGAAAGTTGATTGAAACAACTACTGCTGAACTAGCAGCAATAAGATCGGATATTAAAGATGTAGATTTGCTTGAAGAAATTTTATCTGATATGTCTAAAAAAAATATAGACATTGAAGAGTTTGCTCGGCTTGATGCAGATTTCCATTTAAATATAGCTTTGTTAAGTAAAAATAAGGTTCTGTTTGAAGTTGTTAGCACAATAAGTGACCTTTTAAGGGTCCAGGTTACTGAAAAATTAAAAAGAATTGTAAAAAATGAAAAAAATTTAAACATCATTCAAGATTTAATAAAGGAACACAAAAATATAGTTATGGCTATTAAAAACAACAACAAGGAAATGGCAAGAGAGCATATGTATAATCATTTGGATAATGCAGAAAAGAATTATCTTAAAACCATAAACCAAAAATCTAAATAAAAAATATTAGAGTCTTAAAATATTCAACTTCACATTTTTCTCCAAAACCTTTTTATAAAAGGATTTTGGAAATATAAACTTACTAGTGCAACTTTACTAAGCGAATCCAACAAATCCTTATTTTATAACGGTGATAAACGATTATGCGTGTAGAATACGATGTTAACTGCAATATGAAACATTGATTGTAAAATGACTTTTAATGTATATATACCGTTGTCTCTGAAGCTGTTTATATGTAGGGGCTGAGAAGGTTTTTGTCAAATGCTTAGCAAAGTTACGCTGGAGTATGCTAAGGTGAGGGTCTAGAAAATTAAAAAGTTGGAACTAGCAAAAATACTAGATTATAGTCTTTCGAAAAGTCAAAGAATAACCGGGCTTAGTAATTAGGCTTTTTTCCCAACAAATGCTCTTTGACAACTTTACATAGTCGAATTTCAATATTTTTCATAAAAAAGGCAATATGAAAGACAACCATCGGTATACACCAGAAGAATTTCGCCAGTTTTAATGAAAGAAAATCATGTACAATTGAGTTAATTACCCTGTTTTCGAAATCAAGTTTAAGGCCGATTTTTATTGGGAAGTTACCGAAGCTATCAGCTGAAGCGATGAAGTATAGAGTATGTTCGTAGAACCATTGTTTAAGGCAACTTCCCATCTCTAGTTTATACGACTGCTTTAGACTTTCCGAGAGCTACAATTAATAAAGGGGGAAAACAAATGAAAAAAGAAAAAATCTGTGTTTTTAGAATGAACACAAAAATAATTTATGGTCACAATGCAATTGAAAATATTAGCACATATATTAGAGAACTAAAAGGAACAAACGTGTTAATTGTTACCGATCAAGGAGTTAAAAAAGCTGGTATAGTGAAAAGATTGGTAAGGCTTCTAGAAGAAGAAAATATCAATTATACGATTTATGATGAAGTTGTAGCCAATCCTCCAATTCAGGTGGTAGAGAAAGGTGTTGAGCTGGCCAAGGAAACTAGTATTGATTTGATAATTACTATTGGGGGTGGTAGTTCTATAGATGTAGGTAAAGGCATAAATATACTTTTAACAAATGGAGGTGATATTAAAGATTATACAGGTATTGAAAAAGTAGGCCAGCCGACATTACCGTTAATTGCCATTCCAACTACCTGTGGCACTGGTAGTGAAGTGACATGGTCAACAGTTATTACAGATCCGAAAGAACAATTCAAATTCGCTGTATTAAGCAGTCAAAACATACCAGAAGTCGCCATAATTGACCCTACTATAATGATATCTCTTCCTCCCAAGCTTATTGCTTCAACGGGAATGGATGCTCTAACTCATGCAATTGAAGCATATGTTTCTGTAAAAGCACAGCCCTTTAGTGATGCTCTTGCTATTTATGCAATTGACCTTATATCTTCCAACCTTAGAAAAGCAGTTTTTTACCAGGATAATTTGGAATACGTTGGTAAGATGGCAATAGCCAGCACAATGGCTGGAGCTGCTTTCACAAATGGTTTTTTAGGTTTGGTACATGCAATGTCTCATACACTAGGTGGAGTTTTTGATATTCCCCACGGTATAGCAAATGCTATATTACTACCTTATGTTATGAAATTCAATATGATTGCGGCACCTTGTAAGTTTGCTAAAATAGCTGAAGTGATGGGTGAAAACATTAAAGGTTTAAATATGTTAGAAGCAGCTGAAAAATCGTTAAATGCAGTTGTAAAACTATCGACAGATATAGGTATTCCTAACAATTTAAAAGAGGTAGGGATGGATCCTGGTATGATAGAAAAGCTTGCAGCTGATTCTATGAGAAGCGGAAATGTTTTAACAAATCCCAGAAAAAATACCATCGATGATATAAAAACCCTGTTTAGAAAAGCCTATGAAGGCAAATTGTGAAAATAAAATTATAAAAAGGGGGAGCTTATAATGAACAGATATAAAAAATTGGCGGGGTTGCTATTAATAGTTATCTTAATAGTGTATTCATTGAGTGGGTGTAGTGGTAGCGAGGATAACAGTGTAGGGCAAGGCGAAGCAAACAAAGAAAGCGAGGAGGTTAAAGAAGTTATTGAAATAAAACTTTCTCATAGTTCACCCGCGACTGTTGAGGACAAATTAGAGGCTGCATGTCAGGAATTTAAAAGGATAGTAGAAGAAAAAACAAATGGAAGGGTTAAGGTAATAACGTATCCTGCAAGCCAGCTGGGTGGTGAAAGAGAACAATTAGAGGGACTTCAAATGGGGACAATTGAAATGGCTGCATTGAGTACAGGCCCGCTACCAGGAGTCTTTCCGGAAATAATGGTGATTGATATGCCTTACCTGTTTTCTTCAAAGAAAGTTGCATACGAAGTATTAGATGGCCCTATTGGTCAAGAAATATTTGATAGAATGTTAGAAAAAACAGGAGTGCGTGGTTTGGCTTGGGGTGAAAATGGTTTCAGGCATTTTACAAATAGTGTAAGGCCCATTGAAAAACCCGACGATGTTAAAGGCCTGAAAATCAGAACAATGGAAAATCCTGCACACATGGCAATGGTTAAAGCATTGGGTGGTGATCCCACTCCAATGGCTTTTGGGGAAGTGTATACTGCCTTGGCCCAGGGAGTAGTTGATGGTCAAGAAAATCCGGTTTCATTAATTGTTTCAATGAGATTTTATGAAGTTCAAGACTATGTAACTCTGGACGGACATGTTTATAATCCACATATCCTTATGATAAATGATGACTTCTATAACAGCCTTGATCCTGATATAAGAAAAGTAATTGATGAAGCCGCTATTGTTTGGAAAGATTTTGAAAGAGACTTCAACAAAAGACAAACGGAAGAAGGTTTAAGGTATCTTGAAGAAAAAGGAATGAAAATTACAGAATTAACATTAGAACAAAAACAGGCATTTAGAGAAGCGACTAAAGTTGTTTATGAAACCATTGGAAAAAAAGAAGTTGGTGAAGAACTTTTAAACAAGATTTTAAATGCTGTCAAGGAAGCTGAAAGCAAGTAACTAAAACAAAAAAATTAACATGGAGAAAGTAGAATTGGACGAGATCCAATCTACTTTCTCCTTAAGAATGAATATAAACTTCTTGTATCTGTAATGAAAACTATTACTGACTGTCAGGTTATAAAATTATCCTTTATCAGTTTTTTAAAATATTTTATTTATCTTTATTCTTTTTTGTAATGTTGTAATAGTAGGTAAGATAAAAACAGCTATACCGACAGAGTTAAGAACAGTAATTGTATTGGAATCCTTTTTTATCAATCTTTTAGCAATGGTAACTCTTTTAGTTTTAGTTACCGAGGGTCTTTGTAATCCCTCGATTCTCTTAAGATTGCTAGTGCTGTATCTCATAATGGCATCTACACTTTGGTAAAATATGAAATATTTATGCGCCATATTTATTAGAGAAGAAATGCAGCTTGGAAGAAGTCGCTTTTTAGCAGTTTAGGCGCTTATTGAACCAGAGAAAACACTTGCTTTGAATCTTTTCATCAGCGATGTTTCCAATTATTTCCTAAAAACCATCCAAGTTGGTTTATGCAGCACTATTCTAGCTCTTTTTTAGGCAAGGAGACGTTTTAATCTGCTATTTTGGACACATTACTTCTTTAAGCTGCTTTCTTATTACTTCTTGTAGACATTTTTCTTTTGGCAGAGGATTTACTAAGCTTCGTTTTTAATGCATGTATGAATGGTATTTGGTAAAATCTTATGCCTGCGGACTACTAAGGCTACATTACTTGCCTCCTAACATTCTTTTAGAATTTGCTCTTTAAATTAATCGCTATACAGGCTTCTGTCGTTTCTTTTATTTCAATGCTAACATATAAAAGCATTTTTTTCAAATGTTTTAGGGGCTTTTATACAGGACCTCGTCAAAGTATTGTCTTGAGTGTAATATTTTGATGCTTCAGATCTTGCTTGACATTAGAAACTGACTTTGACGTGACCTTGAGGGCTATATAAGCAACAGATATTTTTAAAAATACCCAAGACAAAACCCATCATGCAAACTGATAATGGTTCGCAATTTATAAAAAGACGCACATGCAGAGTTGCATCATTGGCAGAAGAATGAAAATCTACGCTTGTGTTAACCAGTTCCGGCGTAGTGACTTGATTTAAACAGTTAATCAGGATTGGTGAATTTGGAGTCAGCCAGCGAAGTTTTTAAATCTATTTATGAGAAATTAAAATATTGATTTTGCTATACAAGTCTGTTTTTAGGTAAAATCACTCTATGTCTTGTAATAATATGTGACTACGATATGTGGATTGTATTTCTATTTAAAAGTGTTTTTGTTCCAAAATCAATATTTGTCATGAACAGTTATCTGTTCAAATTTCCAATAAAATTGAACAATTATGTAAATAAACAAATCATTAAGTTGCAGTATCCGAAAATAAAAAATAGATTGGTTAAGCTAAAAGGAGGTATACCAATTAATGAATATGATTAAGAGTATAGATCAAATTCTAAGAAAAATCGAAGAAAATGCTATTGCAATATTGTTGATGTTAATGACTTTTATTACTTTTTGGCAAGTTATAAACAGGTTCATTTTAAAGGAACCTTTACATTGGTCAGAAGAATTGTCGCGATATCTGAGTATCTGGGCTGCGTTTATTGGTGCGAGCTTGGGAGTTAAAAAAGGCGCACACATAGGTGTAGAGGCGTTCGTAGCTATTTTACCCAAAACAATTCAAAGGTATGTATATATAATTACAACGGTTTTTTGTTTTATTTTTTGCGGGGCAATAGCGTATATTGGTTATGGTTATTGCATCAAATTGATATCTACAGGTCAGTTATCTCCAGCTATGCGAATACCAATCGTATTGGCATACGCCGCGGTTCCAGTAGGCTGCTTTATGATGGCTTTACGTTATGTTTTGCTTTTAATACAAGAAATTGCAAATTATAAAAAAGAGATAAAAGAAGGGGAGTGCAATTGATGGGTAATATATTAATAATCGTATTTGGATTCTTAGTAATTTTGAATGTGCCTCTAGGTGTCGCTTTAGGACTAGCATCTTTAGTGACATTAGCAGTAACACAAAAAGTTCCATTATTTTTAGTTGTTCAAAGGATGTTTACAAGTTTAGATTCCTTTCCATTAATGGCGATTCCTCTTTTTATGATTGCAGGTCGATTTATGGAGAGGGGTGGCATTTCTAGACGTTTAATAAAATTGGCTTCTAATATAGTAGGTCCATTTACTGGAGGTTTAGCGCTTGTTTCTGTGCTAGCATGTATGTTTTTTGCTGCTATATCTGGATCATCACCAGCTACAGTTGTGGCTATAGGTTCAATAATGGTGCCTGCTATGGTGCAAGCTGGTTACGATAAAGATTTTGCCCTTGCAATAATGGCAGCTGCCGGAACTATTGGCGTTATTATTCCACCAAGCATTCCTTTTGTGACTTATGGTGTGACAATGAATGCATCAATAGGTCAGTTGTTTTTAGCAGGGATTATACCGGGGGTAATTATGGGTTTATCATTAATGATTGTGTGTTATATCATTGCAAAAAAAAGGGGATATAAAGGTGCGGAAAGACCAACATTTAGAGGATTTTTAATGTCTTTTAAAGATTCTATTTGGGGTTTACTTATGCCAGCAATTATTCTAGGAGGAATATATGGAGGAGTATTTACACCAACCGAAGCTGCGGCGGTTGCATGTGTATATGGTCTCATAATCGGAGCTTTTGTATACAAGGAATTAACGTTTAAAGATTTTATTAAAGGATTTGCGGAAGCCGGTGTAACTTCAGCTATGGTAATGCTTATAATAGCAACAGCTACTGCAATGGGATGGATAATGACTACAGAACAGATCCCTGTTAAAGTAGCCAATTATATTATGTCTGTTTCCAGTAATACCACTATTCTTTTGTTATTAATAAACATTATACTTTTAATTACTGGTTGTTTGATGGAACTCAATGCAGCGATAATTATCTTAGGACCGATATTTTTGCCGCTAATTATGCAAGGCAATATAGATCTTATACATTTTGGTGTTATAATGGTTGTTAATATGACCTTAGGCCTTTTAACACCACCATTAGGAGTTAATCTTTTTGTAGCCGGCGGTCTTGATCAGGAAGTAGGATTTAATAAAATAGTAAGAGCTGTTATTCCTTTTTTAACAATTCTCATAGTGGATTTGTTTTTATTTACTTACATACCTAAATTGTCATTGCTGTTGATAGATGTTTTTCAACTAAAATAGAAATATATTTTGATATAAATCGGTTTTCAGAGCGCAATGGAAAAAAGGATTTTATTTAATGTTAACTGCTTATTAATAAATACTTACAAGTACAAATTTATAAAATATAGGGAGGGACCTGAAAATGAAGAAAATACTAAGAATAAATATGGATGATTTAACTTTTAATGAAGAAAGAGTAAAGAGTGAGTATGAGTATTTAGGTGGTAGAGCACTAACTTCACAAATAATAAAAGATGAAGTTGATCCTGCATGCCATCCTCTGGGGAAACATAATAAAGTTGTAATAGCCCCAGGCCTGTTAACTGGAACAACTGCTCCATGTTCGGGGAGACTATCAATAGGCAGTAAAAGCCCCTTAACAGGAACTATAAAAGAAGCAAATTCCGGAGGAACAGCATCTCAAAAGCTGGCAAAACTAGGATATAAAGCAATAATAATAGAAGGCGCACCACTTCGAAGTGGTTTATACGTTATAAAAATTGATTCAGATGGAGTAGAAATAATAGAGGCTGATGGACTAAAAGGCATGGGTACATATCAAACTGCTAAAAATTTAAGGGACAAATACGGTAATGATTATTCTGTCATCTGCATAGGCCCAGCTGGTGAAGAAAAGTTATCAGCAGCAAGTATAGCGGTAACTAATATAGAAGGGGAAACATCAAGACATGCTGCTAGAGGTGGTTTGGGGGCAGTATTAGGTTCGAAAGGAATAAAAGCTATTATTGTAAACAATGGCAAGCAAGACAAGCAAGATATTATAAGCTACAAAGATGAAAAGGGATTCAAAAAACTGGCTACGGATTTCGCAAAAAAACTAGTAGAAACGAAAAAGGTACTAACCGAGTACGGTACAGCAAACTTGGTAGAAATAATAAATTCTTTAAAAGGTTTACCAACTCGGAACTTTAGTGTTGGACAATTTGAAGGAGCGGAAAAAATAAGTGGAGAAGTATTGCGAAAAAGAGCAATAGAAAGAAAGGGCAGAACAGGTCATCCATGTCAGCCCGGTTGTGTAATAAGATGTTCAAATGTTTATAAAGATGAGAAAGGGAACTTCTTAACATCAGGGTTTGAATACGAGACAATAATATTGACAGGGGCAAATTGTGGAATAGATGACCTTGATACAATAGCAAAGATTGATAAGTTTTGTGACGATTTTGGAATAGATACCATAGATACAGGAGCGGCGATAGGAGTATTAATGGAATCAGGTTTAATAGAATTTGGTGATAGAGAGGGAGTTTTGAATCTTCTTGAGGAAATTAGAAAACTTACACCGTTAGGAAGGATAATAGGAAGTGGAGCAGAAATTACTGGAAAAATTTTTGGGGTTACAAGGGTACCTACAGTAAAAGGGCAGGCGGTATCGGCCTATGATCCAAGAGTATTCAAAGGTACAGGAGTTACTTATGCCACCTCACCCATGGGAGCCGACCATACTGCTGGAAACTGTTTACCTGGAAGAGGAGGGTATAGGGAAGAAACAAAAGATGCCAGCAAGATAAAACATTATGAGGGAGATAAAATACAAGTAGCCCTTTCAAGCGATCTCCAGGTTATGGCAACAGTATGTGATTCTTTAGGTTTTTGTTACTTCGTTGGTGCAACTTTAGAAAACATGAATATATTTGCTGAATTGGTTAACAAAAGATATGGGCTCAGTATTACAGGTAAAGATATGATAAAGCTCGGGCAAAAGACATTGGAAATAGAAAGGGAATTTAACAAAGCAGCAGGGATAACTGAGGTTCAAGACAGGTTACCAGAGTTTTTCAGAGAAGAAAAACTCGAGCCTAGTGGTAATGTTTTTGATGTGAATGAAAATGAAATCAAAAAAGTTTTTGATTTTTCATAAATCGAGGTGATGCTAATAGTGAGAACATTATTCGATAAAACAATGATTAACAAAATAGAATTAAAAAACCGGTTTATACGCAGTTCTACATGGGAAAACATGGCTGATGAAAAAGGTCATTTAACGGATAAATTGTTTAAAGTTTACAAGGATTTAGCTAAGGGGCAAGTGGGGCTAATACTTACCGGTTATGCCTTTATAATGCAAAACGAACAACCTAATCCGGGCATGATGGGTATTTATAATGATTCTTTCATAGACGAGTATAAAAAACTAACGGACATGGTGCATAGCTATGGTAGCAAAATAGTTTTACAGATTGCTTATGGAGGAACGCAAACCAAATACAATACAGATAAAAGAATTATCTGGGGTCCATCTGCCGTTCCAGAAATGGAAACTGGAGTTGTTGCAAAAGAAATGTCTAAAAAAGATATTAAAGCCTTGATAAAAGCCTTTGGTGATGCAGCGGCAAGGGCTAAAGCATCTGGTTTTGACGGAGTCCAAATTCATGCTGCGCATGGTTATTTGTTAAGTCAATTTTTAAATCCTTACCACAACCAAAGAAACGATGAGTATGGTGGTAGAATTGAAAACAGAGCAAGGATTATATTTGAAGTGTATGATGAAATTCGCAGAAGAGTAGGTAATGATTATGCGGTATTAATAAAAATTAATTGTCAGGATTTTGTTGAAAAAGGTTTAACTTTTAAAGAAAGTATGTATGTGTGTAAAGAACTGGATAAAAAAGGGATTGATGCTATTGAAGTTAGCGGTGGAACTTGGGCTGCAAAAGAGTTAGGCTTTAGTCGGCCAAATATAAATTCACCTGATAAAGAAGCTTATTTTAAAAGTTATGCAGCACAAATAGCGAAAGAAATAAAAGCACCAGTTATTTTAGTAGGGGGGCTTAGATCTATTGAAACAATGGAATGTATATTAGCAGAAACTGCGATTGATTATTTTGCATTGTCTAGACCATTAATAGCAGAACCTGATTTAATAAAACGCTGGTATGGATGGGATAGAACAAAAGCAAAATGCGTGTCATGTAACCGCTGTCGAACATCAGAAGGTACTATGTGCTTTTTTAAAAGATAAAAAACAAATTAAGAGGAAGGAGAAAATCAATGAGAGCTATGCACACTAGTTTACCAGAATGGATTCTAAAAATGAAAACGGCAGTTTTTAAGCATTCTCCTAGTAAAAAAATAAAAATAAGAGGAATTGAGAATCTTAAACACGCAAAATTCCAGTCTTTAAGAACAGGACGTGTAGAATTTGCCGTTGATGAACTGGCGGCTGATAATCGTATACAGTCTATTGAACTGGTAGTTGTTTCTCGTATTCCAGAAACTATGCACACAATGATCATTAAAGGGTACGACAAAAATGGCAATCCGGTCAAAGCTATTTTAGAAAATACTAATATACTTCACCCAACTGAAGATATTGAGATAGAAGGATTTCAAGAGGTAGAGGATAGACGACCCAGGCTAGGAGAACATTAAATAAATATGGTTATGTAGCTAATTTAGCATTGTTTATTATGAATATGAATATGAATATGTTAAAACAGTGCATCCTGGAGGCAGGGTCTTAATTAAAAGGAGCTTTATAGATTTCTGGCCGGCACTCAATATGCAGGAATGTTGTTGTTACCTGCAAGTGAACATTGAGCTGAGTATTGGGGATATTGATTAAGGCCCTGCCTGAATATGTGAAGGGTTTCTAATTAAAAAGTACGGCCACAAATATAAATTGCTTTTAATTTTATAATGGGGAGGATGAAAAATATGACTGAATTTAATGAAAAAATAGTGGTGGTTACTGGAGGAAGTAAGGGGATTGGATTAGCTGCTGTTAAGAATTTTTTGAAAAAAGGTGCTACTGTAGCTATAATTAATCGTAACGCTTCTGAAGGGGAGAAAATAGCATCCCAATTTCGTGATGAAGGATATAATGCATGGGCGTTTCCGTGTGATGTTGCTGTTGTCAATGAAATTCGAAAAGTGGTATCTAAAATAATAAACAAATTTGGAAAAATTCACATATTAGTCAATTGTGCAGGTGTTAATGTGAGAAAACCTATTGAGTATTATACAGAAGAAGATTGGGAATTAATGGTAAATGTTAACCTAAAGGGAACTTTTTTTATGTGCATTGAAGTAGGTAAATCAATGATAAAACAACGTGAAGGGGCAATTATAAACATTGCTTCGATTCAAAGTGAAGAGGTTTTGCCAGAACGTGGAATTTATGCAACTACAAAAGGAGGAGTTCGGCAACTAACCAAAGCACTTGCAGTAGAATGGGCAAAATACAACATTAGAGTTAACGCCGTTTCACCCGCTTTCATTAGCACACCGATGGTGGAGAAGGTATTGAAAGATCATCAATGGAGAGAAATCATTTTGGGGAAAACACCTATGAAACGGGTAGGAAAACCGGAAGAGGTAGCAGAAGCGATTGCTTTCCTGGCTTCTCCACGGGCTTCATACATTACAGGAATTAACCTTTTAGTTGATGGGGGGTGGGTGGCTGGATGATAGCAAAAGCCGCTGTCCTTTACGAACCCCGTAGAATTGTATTTGAAGAACGCTCTGTTCCAGAACCAAATCAAAACGAGGTTCTTATAAAGGTCGAAGCCGTGGGGATTTGTGGAAGTGATATGCATCTTTACCTTGATGGGCATATTGGAACTACTGTTTTGAAAAAGCCTCTTATTCTTGGCCATGAAATTGTCGGCCGTGTTGTTAAGGTAGGGAAAGATGCTGGAGATGCATGGCTAGGGAAACATGTGGTAGTTGATCCCGGTGTTAACTGTGGTCAATGTGAGTATTGCCGGACTGGAGCCTATAATCTCTGTAATTTTTCACAATTTATGGGTATTCCCGATGCCGATGGTGGAATGGTGGAGTTCATCATATCGCCCATTACACACATAGCTGAAATTCCAGAATTCATGGACAGTGCTACAGCCACTCTTCTGGAGCCTTTAAGCATTGGGCTTCAGGCTGTAGATGCAGCTGAATTGAGGGCAGGAGTGAGTGTGGCTGTTTTAGGTGGAGGGCCGGTAGGAGTGTTAACGGCAATGGCAGCCAGGCTCAGAGGTTGTGGAAATCTTTGGCTAACTGAGATCTATGAAAAGCGAATAAATATAGCTAGATCACTAGGAATCGAGCGTGTAATAAATGCATTAAAAGAGGATCCGGTTTCGTTGATTAAGAAAGAGACTTGTAACCGAGGAGTTGATGTGGTTTTTGAAACAACAGGTAGCGCTAAAGCCGTGACGCAAGCTCTAAAACTTATTAAACGCGGTGGCAGTGTTGTTTTAATAGGGATAGGTGCGGGAGAAGTTCCTCTTAATATAGATCTAATTACTAGAAGTGGTATCAAGGTGTTGGGAAGCTTTCGTTATAACTATCACTTTCCCGGGGCGGTGGCTCTAACAAAAGTTCATCGTTTAAATTTAACTCCTCTAGTTTCTCATCGCTTTCCATTTGAACAAACGCCAGAAGCTCTTGCTAAAGCAGTAAGAGATAAGAACGAAGTTATGAAATGCGTAGTTGTTTTCTAAAAATTTAAAAAAGCTGACAGAGGTGTTGACCAATGAGAAAAAAAATAAATATTCGGTTATTGCCAAAAGGCCGTGGTCCTAGCCATGGAGTTCCAGTCAATGTGGCTTTTGTAGACGTCAATGAATTTGAAAAGCTAAATATAACAATTGATGAAGGGTTAAATATAATTGCGCGTTACTTAAACGCTCCTGTTGCTATTAACGTATTTGATATGGAAAGAGCAATAACTACTACTAGTGATGGATTGATAGTAGAAGGAGCGATAATAACTTTTGCAGCATCTGATGCTGGCAAAATTCATCCGGAGTTTGGAAGACTTTACTGTAAAGAAAGAAAAATTACTCCTGATATGTTTGCTCGGGAACCCCACTTGAGGATGGGATATGAACTATATCCTCAAAAATACCTGTATATTGGGCCAGATCCTGCAAAAAAACTTGTGCCACTTCACAATGTAGCTATTTCAGGGCGTACAGTGAATAACAACTCTGGAACAGAGGTTATGGATTGCGTAACAATGGAAGAGATGCTTTTACCCATATTGGGCCAGCTGCAGATCATGCGTGATGAAGATATTTTGTGGGGAATTACTGGGCCACATATTTCGGTAGGAATTGGTTGCACTGTTGTAGAAGATTATAGTCGCTCTCAACCGTTCATGAAATGCAAACCCGGCGACACTGCTCATAATGCTGGTCCCTATGCTCAAACCTTAAAAGCCAAATTGCCTTGTATAGTAGCTCCCAAAGAAGTTTTAGCTCGCCTTATTCTCGATGCACTAGATTTTGGCCTTAGACCTGCCCGAGAATTAGGGTGTTCACCAGCAGTATTGTATGTTGCAGCCTATTATGGGGTAGAGCTCTTTATAGAGAATATTACTCCGGCAGCAAGATTAGAATTAGAAGCACTTAATATTGATTTAGATAAATTGGCTGAAACAACTCCAAAATTAAGTCGCGATGAAATAATTGCGAAGGCAGATCAAATTATTCCCGGTGTAGAAAAAGCTGAGCGTGTACCCAGCACGTCGGTAATTGAAAAGATTGCTGTTCCCCTGTAAAATAGGGCAGCCGCATACTCTATAATTGCTTTGACAACGTTAAAGGAATCCAAATACTTAAATTTAATATTATTTTATTAAAACCATATTTACCCTTCTATTAATTTCTAAAATTTCCATTAATATTGATAGGTTTACAGGGAATAAATTTATGTTTGGTAACAGGATACATACCTGAATTTAATAAAGTATTTTTTGTTAAAAAAATGAAGTAGGGGGTTTTCATTTGAGTGTTGTTAGAGAAGTTGTAGTTATTCCTACTGGTGATGAAATAAAAGAAGGTGTTGTGTTGGATACTAATTCCCTTGCTATCTTAGAATTAATTTTAAATCAGTGGCCAGGATGTAGATTTATTAGGGCTGTTCCTCCTCCTGATAATTGTAAGGCAATACAATCAGAAATTAAACGGTGGGGAAGACATTCTGGAATAATGTTTTTAACAGGAGGAGCGGGAGGAGGGAAGGTTTATAATTCTGAGTTAACTGAAGATTGTACTCATAAAGCAGTTATAGAATTGATTCCAGATGCTGAGACAATAGAAATTTTTGGTAGCAATGGACACCTTTTTGCAAAAATTGTTGTCGGGAAATTTAAAGAAAAAATTATTGTATCGTTACCTGGGCCAAATATTGAAGCTGTAGCTGGTGCTAAAGCAGCAATTAAGGCAATTATTGAGGGAAAAGATTACAAAGGGATTGCAATTCGGGTTGGGCAAGCGATATGTAAGCAATATCCATTTAAAAGTTTAAAAAATTTTGGTTCCTCTCCAAAACAGTTGTTTAGAAACTAGAATTTTATTAGTAGACCTATTTAGCTTTAAGCGTAAAATATTCCAGATTAAGTGTTTGGAGTGAGGATTTTGGCTAGAGAGCGCTTTATCGTTTATATAGATAAAACAGTTGTTAAGATTGTTGGCCTTAAAGTTAAAAATGTCAATCTTACAAATTTAGAGAAAGAACTAATGCTAATCTTAAAGAGGCCAGTACGGGTAATTGGTGTGGCTGGAGATAAATTGGAATTTGACGTTTATGATCTTTCTCCAGAACAAATTTATCGCAATGAGCGCAATATTATGGAAGCAATTGCCTTAAGTGAAGGTATAAAAGGTTATGAAGTAGCTCATATTGACAAAGCTGAACATGTTCCAGAAGTATCGTTATCCGAACTTATGTTAATACCTGATAAAGAAGAAATGTGTCCGAGCGAAAGGTGGATTCGGCGACAGCTTAATAATAACAAGAAAGATAAATAAAGAAGGGAGGTAGAAAAGAATGAAACCTTATGAATTTAAGGTTGATTTTTCACCTATTGTTCAATTAGTAAAGGATACCATTATTCCTCCTATGTATAAAGTACGCCAGCAATTTGATACACCGCGGCTTAAAGATCCAATTACTCGACTTGAGAAAGAACTAACAGAAAAAAGAAAAATACTTAAGTCTTTAATGGGTAAAAAAATTTGTATAGCAGTTGGCAGCCGGGGTATTAGCAATATATTTAATATTACATCTAGAATAGTAAAAACTATACGAGATTATGGAGGAGATCCATTTATTATTCCAGCTATGGGTAGTCATGGTGGTGCAACACCCGAAGGACAGAAAAGTGTATTAGCAGAATTAGGTATAACAGAAGAAAAAATAGGAGCACCCATTATATCAAATTTAGAAGTAGTATTTCTGGGTGATACTAATGAGGGAATTCCTGTGTATACTAGTAAAGATGCCTTAAATGCAGATGCTGTGATAATTATAAATAGGGTTAAGCTCCACACTTCTTTTCGCGGTGATATAGAAAGCGGTCTTATTAAAATGACGGTTATTGGCTTGGGTAAACAAAAAGGTGCCGACCTTTGTCATAAAATGGGTTTTTATCGCTTCGCTGAAAGGCTAAAAAAAATGGCACGGATAGTAATTTCTCATGTACCAATCGTGCTTGGTATTGCAATTTTAGAAAACGCATATGATGAAATTGCGGAATTAAGGGTACTTACTCCTGATGAATTCTTTACTGAAGAGCCAAAACTTTTGCAAATGGCAAAATCCTGGATGCCTAAAATTCTATTAAATGATTTAGATGTGCTTGTTGTAGATGAGCTTGGTAAAAATATAAGCGGTGATGGGATGGATCCAAATGTTACAGGAAGATTTGCTTCTAAATATGCTAAGGGAGATCTGAAAGTAGACCGTATCGTGGTGCTACGCCTTACCGAACATACAGATGGTAACGCTAATGGTATAGGTATGGCTGATATTACTACATTAAAAGTATTAGAAAAAACAGATTTTACCAAAGGATACATAAACAGTATTACAGCTGCTATTCCACCGACAGTACGCTTACCGATGGTAATGCCTAATGACTGTTGTGCAATTAAAGCTGCAATTAAAACAGCTAATAATCTTGATTATACAGGAGAACACTCACGTATTGTACGCATTAAGAACACTATGCAGCTTGAAAATATTTATGTTTCTGAAGCACTTTTGCAGGAAGTCAAAAACCATCCAAAATTAGAAGTCTTAGCAGGCCCATTTTTTTGGGAATTTGATAAAATGGGCCAGTGTTTAACTTGGTGGTAACTATTTAGATAATTATCAAATTAAGTGCTGGCTCTGGAAGGTAAACACTCCCAGTTTACATGGGACATAATTTTTTTTGGGTGAGATTCTGTGATCCGCAAAAGATTTTTGTTTATTAATTGTATTAATCTATTTGATAGGAGGCGGCTGATTATAAACACAAGCCCAAAAATTCAGCCGGTAAGGCATATAATGTCAGGCTACCACAGCAAACAATCACTACCGTACCCTTTTAATGGTTTGGCGAGTAATGCTGTTTTGATTTTTAACCACCTGTTTTGGAGAAGGCCCCTTTTTTTTAAACTTAACCTTTACCGTCCTCGGTTTCTCGTAATGTTAGCCTCATAAATATTCTGAAAGAAAGAACTTTTTTTGGTAAAATGTTACAACATGCAGTTGCAGATATCATAATAACATAGATCAATGTAGATCAAATGCCTCTGAAAAGAAGTTTTTATAACAAAACCAAAAAGGTTCTTCTCCATTGTTGTAGCTGAGATAACTGGGGTATAACCACACCGGTTTTAGCACTACAACGTAAAACATAAAACAATAGATAAAAATATTCCAACCCGCCAAGAGCTCAAATTGAGCAATAAACTTTCGCTGCATAGCTTGTAATGTCTTTCTATGGGATGGATAGGCGTTTTGATTTTTTTAACCGATAATTAACGATACCAACAGCTTTGTTGGCTGCTAATCTATCATGACTTAAAGCAGCAATGATCAGTGATCTAGGCCGGAACCGAATTAAAGTGGGAAAGCCATAGTCGTTCATAACCCGATTTGATAATGTCATGGTAGAACCGATTTAGGTTTCCGAAACTTATCATATAAATCTTACCATAATCTTCTTAAAATTGTATTGCAAGGGAACGGATTTATTGCGTTGTAGTGTTAGAATAAGCTCCTTCATAAAGGGTCACACTAAAGGATGTAATTACTACAGAGAAAGGAGACCCTAATTGGTAACATTATCTGGAGGGTTGATATTTTTATTGATAGCGTGTCTTGCAGGTGTCGCCATGGCGGTGCAGGGGGCTCTGAATTCTGCTCTTGGAAAGATAATTGGGCTCTGGGAAGCAACCTTTATTGTGCATCTTACTGCCACCATTGTGTTGATTTTCATGCTTTTTGTGTTTCATGTAGGAAAAGGCGAATTTGCCATGTGTACAAAATCCCCCTGGTACCTGTATCTGGGAGGGCTTATTGGAGTAATAATAACATATGGTGTGGTTATAAGTATTCCCAGGCTTGGTGCTGCAGTGGCTACCACAGCAATAATTGTCGGCCAGGTATTGACAGCCATGCTGGTCGATCATTTTGGTGCCTTTGGATTAAAACAGATTTCTTTCACGTGGATAAAGTTTATAGGGCTTATCCTTCTAGCAGTTGGAGCGCGCCTTCTTTTAAAGAATTAATACCTGACTTCAAACCCCTTAAATTTAGTGGAAGAGTGTTCCATCCATTTCCCATCGATTTTATCTACGCGGCCTACGGGACTGTTTTTAATGTATTCCAATAAAGCTTGAATCTTTGCTTCATCCCCTTCTAAGTATAACTCCACTCTGCCATCAGGCAAATTTTTAACAAATCCTCTCAGATTCATGCGGGTTGCTGATTTATATACAAAATACCGCATACCCACTCCCTGCACAATGCCTTCCAGGAATCCATGAAACGCCTTCACAAAGATAGCCTCCTTTCTGCCCTTTAAAATTTGAGCTTCCATCTATAGCTTTTAATTTCCACATATCCATCCAATCAATTTGTGTTTTGTAAAAGCATTTGTTCCTCTTTTAGAGGAATTTTCAAGCTTTTTATAGACCATTGAACAACATGACCTACCATCAAAGCATAAACAAGAGTTCCTATCCCCAATTGACCTCCCAGCAGGTATCCCAGTATGAGTACGGTGATTTCCAGAATGGTTCAAATTCTGCTGATGCTCCAAGACGTTAGTGAAGCAAGACCTAACATCAATCCGTCCCTTGGCCCTGACCCCAGTTTGGCATTCAAGTAAATTCCCGTACCTATACCAAATACGATAATACCTGTTACGAGGTAAAACCAGCGTACCAGTAGATTATAAGGAACAGGGATCCACTTGTTTACCATTATGAGGTCCATAAAAAATCCCACAAAATACATGTTTAATATGGTGCCAACAACAGGTTTTATGCCGAGGAAGAGGCTAAAAACTATAATAATCAAGCCAGTAATCTGACTTACTCTTCCAAGATTGATACCGGTTCTTAAGGCTATGCCCGTGTGAAGCACAGACCACGGATCAACACCCAATTCTGCCATTACTGTCAATACGATTCCAAAGGCCATGATGAAAAGAGCGATGAAAAAGATGATGTAGCGTACACCATAAAGCTTTAACTTTTTGATCATTCCTCAGACTCCTTTTAATCTTATTTATTACGCTATTATATCAAAACATCTCAACAATCAAAACCCTTTTCTTAAAGGATTTGTGTTTATCATGTAATAATGTTATCCATAAATTATCTTGATAAAATGTCACTATGAAGAACATATCCTTAAAATGCTTGGGAAAATCTTCCTACGGAATATACCTAAATATGATTTTCCTGAGCAGGCTTGATTCATATCAAGTTGTAGAGTGAGGCTTGTCAAGGGCAGGTGGAGCCCGTTCACTTTACCCTTCACTGGCCGAACGGAATAACTGCAACCGCCCAGGCTTGGTTAAAATTCTAATAAAAAAGACATTTTTTCGCAATAATTAAACTTTTTTAGAGATGCATTTTCACAAGTTACAGGCACCCTTTTCCTAAAGGAATATAAAAAAGGGTTAAATTGATATGCCCATCAAAATTATATATAATCTTAATAAAGATTTTTTGAAGGAGGTATAGACAATTGAAAAGCGACATTGAGATAGCCCAGGAGGCCAGACTAAAACCCATAAGAGAGATAGCCTCAAGCCTGGGTATATTACCCGAAGAAATAGAACAGTATGGGGAATACAAAGCCAAGATATCCCTGAAAACCTGGACCCGCCTCAAAGACCAAC
>ENA-OSAI01000368-OSAI01000368.1-marine-sediment-metagenome-genome-assembly--contig:-NODE-368-length-19036-cov-11.858227_pt1 | contig 19036 bp, 20 predicted proteins | sample MGYA00237871_ERZ529316 | MGnify/ENA primary metagenome ERZ529316 (study PRJEB26369, sample SAMN03142814) | marine sediment metagenome | biome: marine; feature: borehole; material: sediment...
ATGACCCGGATAGGATCAAGGTGCCCATGAAGAGGACCAACCCCAAGAAGGGGAGAAACGAAGACCCGCAGTTCGTCCCCATAAGCTGGGATGAGGCGATTGACATAATCGCCGAGAAGATGATGGAACTGCGCCGGAACAGAGAGACTCACAAGTACGTGACCTTCCGCGGGCGCTATACCTACATGAACGAGATAATTTATGGTGCCTTTACGAAGATATTCGGGTCCCCCAACGGGATTTCCCACAGCGCTATCTGCGCCGAGGCTGAGAAGTTCGGTCCCTACTTCACTGAGGGTTACTGGGGCTACCGTGACTACGACCTGGCCAATACCCGCTACGTGATCTGTTGGGGCGCGGATCCCCTGGCCTCCAACAGGCAGGTTCCGCACGCCATAAACGTTTGGGGAGAGGTGTTGGATAGGGCCAAGGTCGCGGTGGTGGATCCGCGGTTCTCGGCCACTGCGGCCAAAGCAGATGAGTGGCTGCCCGTAATCCCCGGAGAAGACGGTGCCCTGGCGCTGGCCATGGCTCACGTGATCCTGACGGAGGGGCTCTGGTACAGGGATTTCGTGGGCGATTTCGTGGATGGCGTCAACAGGTTCAAGGCCGGCCAGGAGGTGCCGGAGGAGTCCTTCCAGGAGAAGTACACGCATGGTTTGGTGAAGTGGTGGAACCTCGAGGTGAAGGACAGGACTCCCGAGTGGGCGGAGAAGGTCTCTGGCGTACCCGCTGAGCAGATCGCCAGGGTCGCGAGGGACTTCGCTAAGGCGGCGCCCGCTGCTATCTCCTGGCTATCGCCGGGGGCCAGCATGCACGTCCGAGGCGCCTACACGGCCATGGCCGCCCACGCGCTCAACGCCTTGGTTGGTTCGGTGGACAACAAGGGCGGGACCCTGCGGGCTGCCGAGATCCCCGTAAACAAGCTGCCCAAGTACGATGCCTATCTGGATGATATCGCTAAGGCGGGGACCAAGTATCCCAAGATGGATCAGCGAGGCTACAAGGAGTTTCCTGCGCTGAAGAAAGGAAAGTCCGGAGGGGGAGTGGTCACTAACCGCGCCGCTGAGGCCATCCTCGACGAGGATCCCTACGAGATCAAGATGGCCATAGCTTACTGGAACAACTTCACCTTCTCCTGTTCAGAGGTATCTCGTTGGGAAAAGGCGTTGGCGAAGCTGCCCTTCTTCGTACACATTACCACCAACCCCGCTGAGATGACCATGTTCGCCGATATCGTGTTGCCCGCAGCCCATCACATGTTCGAGAAGTGGGGCTACCTCAAGTCCAAGGCGAACAAGACCGCTTACGCCACGCTGAACCAGAAGATCATAGAGCCCATCTGGGATGTCAGGATTGACGAGTCTGAGATCCCCTGGATGATCGCGGAAAGACTCGCCGAAAAGGGATTCGATAACCTCTACAGGTACTTCAAAGAGCAGTTCAAGGACCCGGAGACGGGCAAGGAGCCGACCAATGGCCTGGAGTTTACGCTCTATGCGCTCAAGAAATTCACTCAGCCCATGTGGGATCCGAGCATCGAGGTCGAAGGCGATGCTCTCAAGGGCTGGGAGGATTTCAAGGAGAAGGGCGTCTGGAATTCCAAGGAATACCCCTATCGGAAGTATTGGGGTAACTTCGGCACGAAGAGCAAGAAGTTCGAGTTCTACAGCGAGACGCTGAAATATGCCCTTGAGAGCCATGCCAAGAAGCACAACACGGATGTAGACGATATCATGAAGGCCACCAAGTATCAGGCCCGCGGCGAACTGGCCTTTGTTCCCCACTACGAAGAGGCCTACCGCTGGGGCGACCCTGAGGAGTACCCCTTCATCTTCTTCGAGTACAGGTCCAGGCTGAACCGCGAAGCTCGTTCGGCCAACTGCATCTGGTACCAGGAGTTCAAGTACGTCGATCCCGGGGACGAGAGCTGGGACGATGTGGCCAAGCTGAACCCTGAGGACGGGAAGAAGCTGGGCCTGAAGACCGGCGATAGGATCCGGCTCATATCGCCCACAGGCCAGATTGAATGTACCGTCAAGCTGTGGGAAGGAGTTCGGCCCGGCACCGTTGGCAAGTGTTTTGGCCAGGGCCACTGGGCTTACGGCCGAGTGGCGGCGAAGGACTTCAAGAGGCGCTTGCCCCGAGGCGGCAACAACAACGAGCTTCTGCCCGCGGATTACGAACGGCTCAGCGGCTCTACGTCCCGCCACGGAGGGGTAACCCGCGTGAGAGTTGAGAAGCTCTAACGGAGGTGATTTCAGGTGGCGAACTATGCCATGGTCATAGACCTGCATAAATGTGTCGGGTGCGGAGCTTGCGGTATTACCTGCAAGAACGAGAATAACGTCCCCGAGGGCTTCTTTTGGGCCAACTTCCTCCACAAGACCACGGGGAAGTTCCCCAATGTGCGCTATGAGATTCTGCCGACGCTCTGCAACCACTGCGAGAACGCGCCCTGCGTGAAGGCCTGCCCGACTCAGGCCATGTACAAGGACGAGAACGGGCTGACCTTACACGACCCGGATAAGTGCATCGGTTGCAAGAGGTGTATCGTCGCCGATCCCTACGGGGTGATATACTTCAACAAGGAGAAGCCGCACCGCTTCTGGCGCGATGGTACGTCTGCCATCGAAGGTATCACCACCAACGCGCAAGAGGTGACGGCCAAGACGGGCACGGAGGTACCGTACTATAACCCCGACCGGGAGAAGACCTACGCCGGCATCCGGCCCAAGGGGATCGTAGAGAAATGCACCCTCTGTGACCATCGCATCAGAGATGGCGAGAAACCCTACTGCGTTGAATCCTGTCCCGCAGGCGCGCGGGTGTTCGGCGACCTGGATGACCCCGGGAGCGAAGTCAACCGGCTGCTCAGCAAGTACGATCACTTCCAGCTGAAGCCGGAATTGGGCACGAAGCCCAAGGTGTTCTACACCAGAGAATTCTAGGAAGTGAACAAGAGAGCGACGGGGAGCGGCTGAATCGCCGCTCCCCCTCGCTCGCACCAGAGGGGTGAGGGCGTGACGGAGGATAACCGGCGTTATCATCAGGCGCGGGCGAGCGTATATCGTCTGCTGTCAACTCTGTACTATGAGCCGAACGAGGAGTTCTCCCCTTTGTTGGGCAATCTGGAAGCCTGGCTCAATGAGATGGATTCACGGTTGGTACCGCTGGCCAGGGGTATGAGAGAGGACTTTAACGGTGGCAAGGCCGGGACAGGCGATATGACCGGCCTGCTCGTTGACTACGCCAAGTTGTTCGTTGGCCCCTTTGATCTGTTGGCTCCGCCGTATGGTTCTGTCTACCTCGACGAGGGCAGAAGGGTCATGGGGAATTCCACTATGGACGTATGCGCTCAGTACCAACGTGCGGGCCTGGGGCTGACGGCGGGCTTTAAGGAGGCTCCGGATCACATCACTGTTGAACTGGAATTCATGTATTACCTCATCCATAAGCATCTACTCACCGACGACGTCCAGTACCTGGAGCTCCAGGCGACCTTCCTGCGCGAACATCTGGGCTCGTGGGTGGAGCCCTTTACCAAAGCGATGGAGGAGAACGCCTCTCGGGGTTTTTATCGGAATCTCGCTCATCTAACGCGCCTCTTCATCAGGGCCGAGCTGGGTGCGGCGACGGGATAGGCTTCTTCGACCTCTCTTGGAGGGCCGGCGAATGAACCTGGAACTCTTGTCCGATATGCTGACGCAATTGACCCCCCTGCGGGTGCAGGCCGAGCGATGTGTTAGAGTTCGGTCTAAGAGGGCTACCTGTGACCGTTGCATGCGGGCGTGTCCGGTTGACGGGATCAGGATCGACGGGGGCATCGATATCCTCCGCTGCACCTACTGCGGGGCCTGTGTCAGCGTATGTCCGACCGAGGCCTTTACCATGCTCGGGTTCACGGAGACCGAGCTCGTGGACCGGCTCTCGGCTCTGCCTCAGGAGCTAACCTGGGTTCTCTTTTATTGTGAACGGGCCCGGAGCCGCCTTCCCGGACGGGTGCGGAGATGGGGTATAAAGGTCGGGTGCCTTGCAGGGCTGACCGAATCTCTCCTCCTCTTCAGCGCGGCGCTTGGCAAGCAGATCTTTATCCTGCGGCCTTCGGACCTCTGTAAAGGGTGTGATAACGAGAGGGCGTTACCGATGGCCTCCGGGGCCATCGCCCGTGTGGAGAGGCTCCTATCGGGGCTGGGACCGTCGATACAGGTTGTGGAACGGCTCCCCAAGGGGCTCTCGCCCGGGCTGAGCGCGGGGGCTGAGCCCGCCTTGGAGCTCAACAGGAGGCAGTTTCTCGGCGAGGTGGTTCAAGGTCTTAAACAGCTTCCGGTACGGCTGTTGACGGGCGTCAGCGGTGAGGGTCAAAGTGAGGACCCCGAGAGGCCGAAGGGCCCGGCGATAACGGCCAAGCGGCCCGTTTCCAAGAGGGCGGTCTATATGCAGGCCCTGCAAGGCCTAGTTGACAAGGGGCTGGCGATGACGTCCGCGGTGGCCCTGCGCCACATCGAAGCGTCCCGCTGCTATTTCTGCGGAGTCTGCGCTCGTCTCTGCCCCACCGAGGCCATAGTCCAGGAGGGGGAGGAGGAGGGCGCGAGCCTCAAGTTCTTTCCCAGCAGATGTACCAACTGCGGCCTGTGCCTGGAGATCTGCCTTCAGGACGGCTTGCACTGGGGGAGGGAGATGGAGGTCAGCGATATTCTGCGGGGACGGGCTCAGGAGATCGCTGTTGCCTCTCGCTACCGATGCGAGAGATGTGGCAATGATTACGTTGCGGGGCCGAGCGACCCCGGACGTTGTATCTCCTGTGCTTTAGTAGGCACTGGCGAGGTTTAACTAACAAAAGGGGGAAGGTGATTAGAGTGCTGGGAAACATCGGCCTGCCAGAGTTGATAGTCATCCTAATACTTGCCCTCACCATCTTCGGTGCCAGCAGGCTTTCTGGAATCGGGAAGGCCCTGGGAGAGAACATCAGGGACTTCAAGATGGCGGTCAGGGGGCCCAAGCCCTCAAGGGGGGCCGAAGACGAGAAGAGCCCAGAGGGTAAGGAGGGATGAGGGTTGCTTAACATCGGGATCACCGAGCTTGTCCTCATCCTCGTAGTTGCGTTGGTGGTCTTCGGACCTAAGAAGCTTCCGGAGATCGGTCGTGCCATTGGCAGCGGGGTGCGGGAGTTCAGAAGGGCAGTCAACGATCTGCAAAAATCCGTCCAAGTCGAGGATGAGACCAAGACCGAGGGCAAGTGAACCGTAACAACTCGTGCCCCAGGAAGGAGTTCGAGCGAGATGGGGGAGCTCGGACCGTGAGGCTCGATCCTCAGATCCGACGAAGACGAAGGTGACATGCGGCATGGAAGAGAGGAAGCTGCCGATAGGCGAACATCTTGAGGAATTGCGCCAGGTCTTGACGGTCAGCGTTGTAGCAGTGATCCTCGCCACAGCCACCAGCTATTTCGCCTGGGGCGAAGAACTGTATGAGCTGGTAGTGAGCCCCCTGCACACCTATGACGTAGATCTGGTCTACATCGGCATGGCGGAGGCCCTCTTGGCGAGGGTCAAATTAGCCGTTCTGTCCGGCCTGGTCCTCGCCCTGCCTGTAATCCTGTGGAAGGTCTGGGGATTTATTGCACCGGCCCTTTTTCCGCACGAGAGGCGTTTTCTGTTGACCCTGATCCCCCTCGCCCTTCTGTTGTTCGGCCTGGGCACGGTATTCGCCTATCTGTTGGTCTTCAAATTCGTTGCCCGGTTTCTGTTAGTCATGGTAAGAGCCGAAGGGCTGGTGCCCATGCTTTCAATTGGGCAGTACATCTCCTTTCTGGTCTCCTTTCTCATTCCCTTCGGCTTGGTCTTCGAGCTGCCCTTGGTCGTCTACTTCCTGGCGAGGATAGGGTTGCTAGATCACCGCTGGCTCAGTCGGAACCGGAAGTTCGCTCTGTTGGTCTTCTTATCCGTGTCGGCCGTGTTGACGCCGCCCGATGTCATCTCGCAAATACTATTAACCGGGCCGATGGCGCTACTTTATGAGGTAGGGGTGGTCGTGGCCTGGCTGGTGAGAGGCCGCGGCGGATGATATTGGGATTCGGAGGTAGGGATGCGGCTATGAGGAAGATGTTGCCTCTGGGCGAGGCCCAGGAACTGGTGCTATCTAGAGTGGCGTTGATGGGGGCGGAGAAGCTGCCCTTGGGCCAGGCCTTCGGCAGAGTGTCGGCAACTCCAGTATTCGCCCGCGACGCTCTGCCGCCCTTTGATTGTTCGGCCATGGACGGCTACGCCCTTCGTTCCGATGATAGCGCTGGGAGAGCGGAGGTCACTCTCAGGGTGCAGGGCGAGCTTCCGGCGGGACAGGCTCCCAAGGAAGCGCTGAAACCCGGCTGTTGTATGATGGTGATGACCGGCGCTCCCGTACCAGAGGGGGCCGATGTCGTGGTCCCACGGGAGAAGGTGCGCCGCGAAGGCTCCCAAGTCGTCATCCCGGGTGACCTTAGAGCTGGCACCAATGTCATAAAGGCTGGCAGTGATATTCAGCGAGGGAGGCAGATCCTGGACCGCGGTGACGTCATCGGGGTCGGAGAGGTGGCCCTGCTGGCCGCTCAAGGCGAAGCTGACGTTGAGGTTTATCAAGTGCCCACGGTGGCGGTGCTTACGACGGGCGATGAGCTCCTGGATGTGGCGGAGCCCTTGGCTCCCGGGAAGATCAGGAACAGTAACGGGCACATGATCGCCGCCGCTATCGAAGAGGCTGGGGGGCGGCCGTTGCCCTTCCCTCCTCTGCCGGATGACCTCGAGAAAACCAAAGAGGCCTTGGTCAGGGCCGCAGAGGTGGCCGACCTGGTGCTCAGTACGGGTGGCGTCTCAGTGGGCGATTATGACCTGGTGCGCCGAGCCCTCTTCGAGATCGCCGATGAGGTTCTCTTCTGGAGGGTGAGGATCAAGCCTGGGATGCCGGTGGTGGCAGCGGTTCGAGGAAAGACCCTTTATCTGGGGCTATCGGGCAAGCCGGGCGGGGCGCTAGTGAACTTCTACTTGCTCGTGGCTCCGGTGATAGCCAAGCTGAGCGGCAGGAAGAATCACCTCGTGCCAACAGTGAAGGCCGCGCTGGAGAGCGACTTCCCCAAGCCTTCGCCTGAACGAACTCGTTACTTGTGGGCCCGAGCCTATTACAACGGCTCTTGGCGGGTCGTCCTGTCCGGCGGTGAGCTGGCTGCCATGCGGGGTTATAACGCCCTGGTGGAGATACCCTGGGGCAGTGGCCCCTTGGCGGCTGGTGAGATAGTTAATACCTTGCTGCTCAAAGGAGTTGTCCAGACATGATCCCGGTGATAAGCGTGGTTGGCAAGTCAGACTCGGGTAAGACCACTTTGCTCGAGAAGTTGATTCCAGAGCTAAAGAGACGCGGCTACAGGGTGGGTACCATCAAGCATGATGCTCACCGCTTTGAAATGGATAAGCCGGGGAAGGACACCTACCGGCATTTCCAGGCCGGGGCCGACGTGGTCGCTATTTCAGCCGCCGACAAGATGGCCATGATCGCTCGCACCGACGGCCAGGAGATATCCCTAGACGAGTTGGTGCGCCGCCTACCACCAGTTGACCTGGTGCTGACCGAGGGTTACAAGGCCGGGGATAAGCCCAAGATTGAAGTCCATCGGAAGGCCTTGAACCGGCCGCTACTATGTCGCCCCGAGGAGCTGTTGGCAGTGGCCACCGACGAGCCCCTGGACATAGACGTGCCCTGTTTTGACCTGGACGACATCACCGGCCTGGCTGACTTGATCGAAGAGCGGTTTCTGCGGAAGACCAAGGGCTTTGTTGTTAACAGCTAGAGTGGGTGTGGTTTACAGGTGTCCTGGCAGCGACGATTCTCCTCGATAATCATAGTGATCCTCCTGGGGGGACTGGTGGCATGCTCAGCAGGCTACCAGTCGCTCCAGCCCGAGCGGGAGACTCTGATGGTCCTAGCCGCCAGCTCCCTAACGGAGCCCTTCGAGCAACTGGCCGAGGAATTCGAAAGACGGTACCCGCACGTAAGGGTGCGCCTGAACTTCGCCGGTACACAGCAGCTTCGTGTGCTGCTGGAACAAGGCTTACCGGCGGATGTGGTCGCCACGGCCAACGCGCTTCACATGCGGGCGTTGGGCCACCGGGGGCTGGTCTCCCAACCGGAACTGTTCGCTCGTAACCGTCTTGTGCTGGTCGTACTACGGGGAAACCCAGCGGGAATCGGCGGGCTGGCGGACTTGACCAGGCCACATCGACTGGTCCTAGCAGCGTCGTCGGTGCCGGCTGGTGGTTACGCTCGCCAGGTGTTATCCAACCTTGAGGCTTACTTCGGCCAGGACTTCAGTGAGAGCGTCCTTAAGAACCTTGTCTCAGAGGAGAGCAACGTCAAGAGCGTGCTCATGAAGGTAGTCATGGGGGAGGCAGACGCCGGCTTCGTCTACGCCACCGATGTTGTTGCCGTGTCAGACGACAGCCTCATCGTGGTGCCGATACCAACACCGGCCAATGTAACCGCTGATTATTATATAGCCAGGGTGGCGGCTGAGGCGAATCAGGCCCTCGCCCGAGACTTCATCGACTTCGTGCTGTCGCCTGAGGGTCGAGAAGTGTTGAGCTCTTATGGCTTTGAGTAGGATGCCGTTTTATCCCGGAGGGGCCCATATGTACAGGCTGCTTGCTGCCGTCGCCGCTTCCTTGATACTGATATTTCTCGTATTACCCCTGGTAGCTGTGTTTACTAGCCTCCAGTGGACGCAGGTCGTAGTCAACCTCTACGACCCGCTTGTCTTTAGCGCGATGCGCTTGAGCCTCGTAACCAGCATCATCAGCGTGGCGGCCTCGGTGCTGCTTGGAACCCCTCTGGCCTATATACTGGCGCGCGGACATTTCCGGGGTAAGCGGTTGGTGGGAGCACTGGTGGAATTACCCATGGTCTTGCCGCCGGCGGTGGCAGGGGTGGCCCTCCTGTTGGCCTTCGGCCGGCAGGGGCTTGTGGGTCGGTATCTTGGCTTTGGCCTCTCCTTCTCGACGCTGGCGGTGATCTTGGCGCAGGTTTTCGTCGCTGCGCCCCTGTACATTCGCGCTGCCCGTGGCAGCTTCACCGCGGTGGACCTGGATCTGGAGCGAGTCTCCTTAACCCTGGGGGTTCCTCCCAGTCGGACCTTCTACCGCGTTACGATTCCTCTGAGCCTCCCCGGCCTCTTCGGGGGGATGATCATGACCTGGGCTCGAGCGATGGGGGAATTCGGGGCGACCATAATGTTCGCCGGCAACTTACAGGGAGTCACTCGAACCCTTCCCTTGGCTATTTATACCGCGATGCAGAGTGACTTTTCGGCCGCCATGGTGATGTCTGCGCTGATGATCATAGTCTCAGTCGCGGTGTTGCTGTTAGCGCGGGGGGTGCTTCGACACCCGGAGTGGGGTGAAGGTTCCGTTGCTGAGCATTGAGGTGCGCAAGTCCTTCGGACGGTTTTCCCTCGACGTCTCCCTGACCCTCGAGCGTGGCGTAACCGTGCTCTTAGGGCCCTCTGGGTCCGGTAAGTCCACTGTTCTCAAGTTGGTAGCGGGGCTCGTGGAGCCAGACAGTGGAGAGATAGTGCTTGACGACCTCGTATACTACAGGTCCAAGGATAGGGGAAAGGCGACGGTCCTGCCGGTTCATCGGCGACGGGTCGGCTACGTGTTTCAACACCCGGCCCTCTTTCCTCATCTCACAGTACGGGAGAACATCTTGTACGGTGTGCCACGTGGTGATGACCGGCGGCAGGACCTGCCTGAGCTCATTGAGCTGTTGCAGCTCGGGGGTCTAGAGGACCGCCTGCCCAGGCAACTTTCCGGCGGTCAGGCGCAGCGGGTGGCCCTTGCCAGAGCCCTGATCACACGACCTGGGCTCCTGTTGCTGGACGAGCCTTTCTCGGCTTTAGACGTGTTGACCCGTCAGAAGTCGCGACAGTACTTGCGCCGGGTCTTGAACCACAGGCCAATTCCAACGGTCTTCGTGACCCACGATCTAGAGGAGGCCATGATGTTGGGTGACCGGGTCGTGGTGATGGACGGTGGCAAAGTCCTTCAGCATGGACCGCCGAGGGAGGTCTTTCTACGTCCAAAGAGCCATAAGGTCGCTCGTTTTGTCGGTATGCGGAACATCTATCGAGGGGTGGTTCGCCGTATCACCCCCGACGGGCTGCTGGATATTCAAGGCGAGAAATTCGACGTACAGGTGGAAGGCCGGCCGGTTCGGGTTGGGGCCAGGGTCATATTCGGAATTCGTCCCGAGGATGTCCTTTACTTGCGGCCAGAACGCACAAGACAGCCCAGGGGGAATGTCCTTGAGGCCACCATCGCGTCAGTCCTGTCGCAGGGCTTCATGTATCGTCTGTTCTTAAGAGTCACGGATGACCTTTACGACCTGGAGATGCTGCTACCGAGACACGTGGTTGAGAAGAGGCGCCTCAAGCCGGGCGACCTCTGCCGCGTCTGCTTGCCACAGTCAGCGGTCCACCTGATCTCCGTGGAGGAAGGAGCCTAAGATGACGCGAAGTCCAGCAGTGATCATCCTGGCTGGCGGAAAGAGTACTCGGTTCAAGAGGGATAAGGTGCTCTCCGAGTTTCCACCTGGTTCAGGGCAGACCTTACTGGAACACCTCCTGAGCCGTTTTGGAAGGTACTCAGAGGTCGTGATAGTAGTGTCACGGCGGTTGTATGCCGCCGTCAAACCCATCGCTGGGCCTGAGGCTACAGTCGTCACCGATGAGGTCAGAGACTTGGGTCCCTTGGAGGGCCTCAGGGTTGGGCTCAAACAGCTTTCGGGACAATATGCCTTTGTGGTGGCCTGTGATCAGCCCTTCGCATCGCCGGAGCTCGGGTGCTTTCTCCATGGCCTCGCGGCCACGATGAAGGCTGATGTAGTGGCGGTGAAGATCGGCGGATACCTTGAGCCGCTTCAGGCTATATACTCCAAATTGTGTGTGGTGGAAATCGAGAGGGCTTTAAGCAGGGGTGAGCGCCGGATAATATCCTTTTACGATCATGTAGCTACCAGTATCGTGGATATCGAGCAGTTGCCAGAGGGTCTGCGCTCAAGAAGGACTTTTCTTAACATCAACTCCCCCACAGATTATGAAGAGGCCGTGAGGAGATGGGTGTAAGACGGGGTTTGAGGTAGGAGCCATTGCTCGTTATCGATGCAGCGCCGAGGCGGCCCCTTTATGGAGAGAGCCTCTTGCGGAGGCAGTATCGTGGGCCATGATAATTGTTTCACAATTGGGCCGCAGGTGTCCCCTCCCCGTGAGGTCGATGGTCGCGGTCAGCGACCAGGCGGGAGAGGCCGATGGATTTCCGCCGTTACAAGATCGTCGCTACTGGGTACGGGTGCCTCGAGCGGCGGAATTCCCCGAGAGCACTCGAAAGATAGACATGTTAAAATTGAAGGGTGGTGCAGGGCGTGGAGGTACGGTGGATAGACGGAACTCCTTCGAGAACTCTGCTGTGAAGGGGTGTTTGGGTTGATGCGTCTCGGGTGGCCACAGCTGTTCGTCGTCTTGGTGCTCTTAAGCCTGCCCTTCATTCTAGGGGGATGTGCGAACCCCGATGAATACGAGAGGTTGTCACTGAGCAATACGCAGCCAGTCGGGTACCACCAGCAGGATGGCGACCAGGCGCTCAGAGTTGCCTTCGCCTCCATTACCTCCCCCAAGGAAAGCCTGGTCTATTACGGAGAGCTGTTGCGATACCTAGAGCGACATCTCGGCCGTCCGATCAAGGTCATTCAGCGCAAGACCTACAAAGAGGTCAATGACCTGCTAGCCGCTGGGGAGGTCGACCTCGCCTTTATCTGTACCTACGCCTACGTACTAGGAGTCGAGGACTTCGACCTAGAGCCCTTTCTGGTGCCAGAGATCAGAGGGAAGACCACCTACCAATCTTACATCATCGTTCCCACAGATAGTGACGTAAGGGATTTCGCTGATCTAGAGGGCAAGCTGTTCGCCTTTACGGACCCGTGGTCTACCAGCGGTTACCTCTACGCCAGATACTTAGTGGAACTCAGGGGCGAGACGACCGAATCCTTCTTCCAGAGGACTATATATACCTACAGTCACGATAACTCCATCAAGGCGGTTGCCGAGAAGGTGGTCGACGGAGCGGCGATTGACGGATTGGTTCTAGATTATATCGCCGAGAAGAACCCCGACTTCGCCGGACAGGTCCGCGTCATCCATAAGTCGAAGGAATTCGGCAGCCCACCGGTTGTAGTGAGCCCAAAGCTGGATGAACTGACGAAATCCAGGCTCAAGACCATTTTCCTCGAGATGCATTTGAACGCCGAGGGCAAGGAGATTCTCGAGCACCTGCGGACCGACAGGTTCGTCGAGCAACAGGACAGTGATTATGACTCGGTGAGGCAGTTGGCGGAGGCGGTGTTCGGTGAAAAGTAGAGGCCTTCGGAGGGCCGTCAACGCCCTCTTCAGCTTTACCAATACTCGAACCAGGATCATGGGGATCGTTGTGGGCCTTGTGCTCTTGTTGGGACTCTGGACGACAGTGCTCACTTACGTGACGCTCCGAGACAATCTCAGGAGCCAGCTGACCGTCCAGGGCGTTTCCATAGCCCGGTATATCGCTGCTCGCAGTGTGGATCTGGTCTTCACGCATGATATGTTTGCCCTGCACGAACTGGTCACCCAGGCGGTCGAGAACGATCAGGACGTTCGTTATGTGTTTATCTTGGACGCCGACGGGAACTTAATTGGCAACAGCTTTGGCGACGTCATACCCGTGGGCTTAGTGGAGATAAACCCGCTCGGGAGTGACGAGGTTGCCAGCGTCAAGCCTCTGCTCACGGAGGAAGGATTGGTCTACGACGTCGCGGTGCCCATCTTCGAGGGCAGGGCAGGCACCGTACGAGTGGGCATATCTACGAGGAGAATAGAAGAGCTGTTGCTTTCCACCACCAAGCGCCTGCTGCTGGCGACCCTATTCGTCGGCGTCCTGGGTATCCTTGCCGCCTATTTCCTCACCTCTATATTAACCAGGCCCATTGGTCACTTGGTTGAGACCGCAAAGGCGGTGGGGGATGGAGACCTCACCAAGCGAGTTCCCCTGTGGGAGGGCAGGGACGAGCTACGAGAACTCGGCAGCGCCTTCAACGAGATGATCGACAGGCTCGAGAGAGCCCATGATGCCCGTTCTAGTCTGTTGAAAAAGTTGATTCGAGCCCAGGAAGAGGAACGGCGTAGAATTGCTAGAGAGCTCCATGACGAAACGAGCCAATCCCTTACGTCTCTGGCCATCGGCCTGAAGATGGTTGAGGACTCCAAGTCCCTTGCAGAAGTAAGGGAGAGGGTCACTGAGCTTCGAGCCTTGGTGGGCACGGTGCTGGATGAGATTCACGACCTATCGCTCGCACTGCGTCCCAGTGCCCTGGATGACCTGGGCCTCAAGGCAGCTGTTGAGAGGTTCGCCCTCGAATGTGCGCGGAAGACGGGGATCAAAATAGATTTTCAGAGTTTTGGCATTGACGGCCTCAGGTTGTCGCCCGAGATCGAAATAACGATTTACCGGGTCATCCAGGAGGCGTTGACCAACGTGCTGAGGCATGCACAGGCCAGCGAGGTAAGCGTCATATTGGAACGCAAGAACGGCGTCTTGACGGCTATCGTCGAGGATAACGGCGTGGGCTTTGACGTAGAAGCGGTGTTGAGCTCCCCGTTATTCAAGGAAAAAAGGCTGGGCTTGCACGGGATGAGCGAGCGGGTAAATCTTATCGGAGGCGATCTCACCATTGAGTCGGCGCCCGGACGGGGGACTACCATCTACGTCCACATTGGGCTGAGGGAAGGCTTGAGGGACCATGCGTAAGATCAAGATACTGGTGGCCGATGACCACGGCGTCTTGCGCAGTGGATTGCGAATGATGCTCAACGCCCAGGAGGACATGGAGGTAATCGGGGAAGCGGGCAGCGGCGACGAGGTTCTGGAGCTCTGTATGACGCTCTCCCCGGATATCATATTGCTTGATCTGAGCATGCCGGGGAAGTCGAGCATGGAGCTGGTAAGGGAGATCAAACGACGAAAACCGACGGTGAGGTTTCTCGTCCTGACCATGCACGACAACGAGCACTACTTGAGGGACGCGCTCAAGGCGGGCTGTAGTGGTTACATTCTTAAGAAGGCCGCCGACACTGAATTGCTGTCCGCCATCCGGTCCGTTTACGCCGGCGGAGTGTATATCGATCCCAACATGACCACCGTGTTGATCAATGAGTTGGCCAGGCCCGCGCCGATGTCCGAAGGGCGGGAGACGCAAGTAGCGCTCTCCAACAGGGAGAAAGAGGTCTTGAGGTTGATCGCTTTGGGATATACGCATCAACAGATCGCCAATGAGCTCTTCATAAGTGTCAAGACCGTAGAAACCTATACCTCCCGCCTCAAGACGAAGCTGCGTATGAGCCGTCGTTCCGAGCTGGTTCGCTATGCCCTGAAGGCAGGGCTGGTAAAACCAGACTGATTCAGTGTGCCTTCCTCAAGGGGTGGACCATAACGGCCGTTAACATGTCCACCCCAGTGCGCCCCTCTCGCCTTTCCCACTGAAGGGCCCCTCCTCTACCGATCGCGACTCTTCCCTCCGAAAGCGGGCTGTCCTGTGAAGGAAAGCCAGGTAAGACATGGAAGTGGGTTACGTAAGATAACGGGGAGGGAGGGTCCAGAATGGTTACAGGTCCCAGGGGCGAGGGCAGGCTGTTTACGGACCCCGACGTGGACCGTGCGCGGGAGTTCTTCCGCCAGAAGTCGCGGAAGATGGTTCCCAAGGTCACCACGGTCAGGGACGCCGTAGGTAAATTCATCGAGGACGGATGTTACATAGCCACGGGGGGATTCGGAGCCAACAGGATCTCGACCGCGGTACAGCCTCTCGGGGGACGTTGTGGATATGCAGAAGGGCGCCTACCTTGAGTCACGGGGCAAACCTCCAGCGTGACCCGTGGCTGGATCTCCGCTACCGGCTGGTTGATGGTGGGCGACTTCTGGCACACGGTACGAACGCCCCCCAGGCCTCATGCCCGGGCTGCCTTTGCCACGTCTTTCAGCTGGCAGTCCGACCGTCAGGTGATACATTGTACTCACAAGGTGTGAGGTACGGGAGGCGTACTCGTGATCAAGCGATTGACCAGACACGGCAACAGCCTGGCGCTGGTGATCGACCGTCCCATACTGGACATGCTCGGGATAGATGCGAACACGCTCCTGGAGATCTCCACCGACGGGGAGTGCCTGATCATTTCCCCGGTCCGCGACCCCGGACACCAGGAAAGGTTCGAAAGGGTGTTAGACAAGGTGAATCGGGAGTACGGCCGCGCCCTTAGGCGACTTGCGGAGTGACCCATGCGCCCGGTGTTCCTCAATCTCAGCGAGGTGCTGCGAGTTCACTGCGACCAGCTGCAGCGATACGGGGGTGCGTCCGGCGTTCGCGACATCGGGCTGCTGCAGTCGGCGGTGACGATGCCCGCTATGGGGTTCGGTGGCCGCTGCCTTCACCAGGATCTCTTCGAGATGGCCACATTATCCGCAACCATCCATTCGTCGACGGGAACAAGCGCAGCGGACTAGCCTGTGCGTTGGTCTTCCCGGAGCCCAACGGCATTGAGGTCATAGCGGACGAGGATGCCCTGGTGGATATGGTCTTTTCGTGGCAGAGGGACGAACGGACAAGAGTGCCATCGCAAACTTTTTCCGAAGGCATGCTAGCAGTGGGCCGTGAAAGGCTCCCCAGGTGCAACTTGATCTCTCCCTCTTCTCCATCCTGATCGCACGGGGAGCCAGCTGAATCTCTCGCACCGGTCACCTCCAGCTGTTATTGCGCCATCCCGTTACTCCCAGCGAAACGTGCGGGCGGAGATGACCGTCCCCATTACCAGCATTCCCGCCAGCACCGCCACTGCGGTCAGGTGCTCGCTCCAGGCTTGGCCAAACCAGAGTCCTCGCAAAAGCTCAACCACGTGGGTCAAGGGCAGGAATTCGCTGAAAGAGCGGAGGGTAGGCGGGAACGCCTGTCTTGGGATGGTGGCTCCAGACAAAAACAGCATGGGGTAGAAGAGGACCATGCCCGCCACCTGGGCGATCCGGGCAGTGGTGGACAGACTTGCGATCAAGAAGCCCACGGAGAAGAAGCTCAGCGCGCTCAACATGAAACCAAGACATACGTTGATGAAGCTCCCCTCAAAACGCAGCTGATAGACTAATTTAGCTGCAACAACCAGAAGGATGATCCCCAGGGTGGTCATGGCGAAGTTGACCATCACCTGGGCCGTCAGGATCACCGCTGGGCGCACGGGTGTGGCCCGGTAGCGGCGCAAGATCCTCCTCTCGCGGTAGGTGGCGGTGGTGATGGCGATGGACAAGAGCCCCACGCTGGCGATGATCATGGACATATACCCAGGCACCGAGACGTCCACCGAGCCATGACCGCCGTAGTATGGGTGGGGCTCGTTGCCGTAGATGCTGCCAAACAGAAATAGCATCATCAGTGGGAATGCCAAGGTGAAGAAGGCCGCCACCGGCTCCCGCAAATACAGTTTTGCTTCCACCAGGGTCAGTTTCCACAAACCGCGCATCTGGCGCTTCCCCCTCACGCGTTCTGTGCAGACCGGGCAATGCGTCACGCCTGGCCGGGATACGGAAAGGGCAACTTCCCCAGGCTTGGCCGAGCTGCTGCCTGGTTCCTTGCGCGGATCCCTATAATCAAGCTCGCAAATGAGCCGGCTGCTACGAACTGCCAGCTCTCCGCGGCGTTGCCGACGCTTTGCCGATCGCTACGCATGGCCCGGCCTACCTGGGGCCTTGGCATCCTCTATCCCCGCATCTGCCGCCCGGTGAGGGTCAGAAAAACGTCTTCCAGCGTTGGCTCTTCCACTCGCAGGTTGCGTAACGACCAGCCTTGCTCCTCGGCGAGACGTACCACGCTGCTCAGCAACCCATCGCCACGGCCATACACTACCACCCGCTCTCCCGCTCGCTCCACCCGACTCACCGGGGGCAGGGCGAGCAGTGGTCCTGGCCGGAAGGCGTCCCCGGGAGTGAACACCAGCCGGGTCTCGCTCCCCAGCTTGGCGATCAGCGCTTCTGGAGTGTCCAGAGCGACAATTCGACCGCGGTCAATGATCAACACCCGGTCGCAGAGTCGCTCGGCTTCTTCCATGTAGTGGGTGGTCAAGAAAACCGTCACTCCTTGCTGGCGGATGTCCCGCACCAGGTCCCACATCGCCCGCCGCGCCTGAGGGTCGAGACCAGTGGTCAGCTCGTCCAGGAACAGGATCTCGGGGTTTCCCACCAGAGCCAGGGCGATGGCCAGCCTCTGCTTCTGCCCACCTGAGAGCTTCAAGTAATACCTGTCGGCACAATCGCCGAGCCCCAGCTGCTCCAGCAATGGTCTCCAGTCCCTGGTCCTGCTATAGAAGCTGGCATACAGATCCAGTGCCTCGCGCACGCGAATGCGGTCAGGCAGGGCAGATTCCTGTAGCTGCACTCCGATCCGTTCCCGGAGATGGTAGCCGTCCCGCTGTGGATCGAGACCTAAGACGCGAATAGTCCCTTCGTCCGGCACGCGGAGACCTTGGACGCATTCAATGGTAGTGGTCTTCCCCGCCCCATTGGGGCCCACCATCCCAAAGATCTCCCCTTGGTACACCTGGAAAGATATCCCGTCCACGGCCACCACCTGGCCGTAGACCTTGCGCAATCCTTCCACCGTCACCACCGCAGTCCGGTTCATCCTCGTCCTCCCGGTTGGCGAGGTGTCCGACTGATGGCATCCAGGGTGCCCACGTGGTGGGCGAAGACAGCCCGTCCCCAGGCAGTAGCCCGAACCCAGGTGCGCGGTCGGCGGCCGAGGTATCCTTTCTCCACCACCACGTAGCCGGCATCCTCTAGTCGCCGGAGGTGTGCGCTTGAGTTGCCGTCCCTCAAGGACGAGAGGTCCCGCAGGAAGCCAAACTCCACCTTGTCTCGAAGAAGATGCGTTGGCCCAGCGGCGAACAGACCTGCCACTCCCGGCGGATCCCGAGCTAGGGGCTAGGGAGCACCTCCCTAATTGATCCAGTGAACAGGCGCAAACTGCGTGCTAGGAGATCCAATAGCGAGACTGTTCCCCACAGCACGAGGAACCGGCCGCCTCCGCTTCGGCGCGCCGCTCGGCGCGTTTGCTTCACCACCGTGCGGATTGCCTGCAGCTGTCGAACAACCCTAGCTCCTACCTGGTTTTGCCACCGCAGCGAACTATTCCGTCTGTTATGAAGTATTCTATGAAAAAGGTGTCCCCATGGCAACTCATACCATCGCACCGACCAACGGCTGGCTGCTGGTGGGGAGGTGCTAGTGCCAGCCAAACTGCCGCAACCCGGCACCTGAGGCGCATTTTTATGCATCCTTCGGGAGGATTTCCCAGCCATGCAGCGAATTGGTGATCAAATTTGCCTGGCCTGCATGCCGCCCTTGATGGCAAGATCGACGAGATGAAAATGGTGGGGAGGGATGCTTCATGAAGATGCAGTCGGAATGGCAGGATCCCATGCGCGCGGTGGGTGAGCGGTGGTTCGCCGATCCCACGCCGTTTCGGGAAGACATGATCAAGTACTGGGGCGACTGGGGCGCCAACTCGGAATTTGGCGAGCTGAAGGCAGTTCTGCTCCGGCGCCCGGGGCCGGAGATCGAAGGGATTACCGATCCTGCGAAGATCAGGTTCCGCGCCATCCCCGATCCCGACCGAGCACGCGAACAGCACGACCGCCTGGCCGATGTGTACCGGACCCACGGGGTCCAGGTACATTACGTGGAGAGCATGCCCCCCGACAAACCCAACGGAATGTTCTGCCGCGACCTCTGTGTCCTGACGCCCGAGGGCGCCATCGTATGCCGTCCGGCCCTCACCATCAGACGGGGAGAAGAACGCTACGTGGCCGAGGCCCTGGCCAGGCTGGATGTGCCCATTGTCAGGACCATCAACGGCTGCGGCACCTTCGAGGGTGCGGACCTCATGTGGG